>TARA_B110000090_G_scaffold75912_1_pt1 | contig 27921 bp, 30 predicted proteins | sample TARA_B110000090 | Tara Oceans TARA_B110000090 (sample SAMEA4397239) | marine metagenome | biome: Polar Biome; feature: [SRF] surface water layer (ENVO:00010504); material: water (ENVO:00002006), including particulate matter (ENVO:01000060) such as... | depth 5 m
AAAAAATATGACCGACAAAATGGTTCATGGCAGTAAATAAGATATATTTAATACCGCACTTATTGAGAACACAGAAGTATTAGAACGATGTAACTGTGATCCAAGTTTCAATTCTAATACTCTCAAAGAGATTGAGTTCTTTTGCAGTATACCCACAAAGGAATTAGCTTTGCAGGCAAGGCTAACGCTAATCGAAAAGTTCCCTCTCAAGCGTGGCACACATATAATGGTCCAAACTGTGCCGGAGAGAGTTGATTGCGTGTTGTCTATGAAAATGAAGGCAGACGCATTCGAGATTGCAAAAATCGAAATCCAGATGTGGAATGTCTGTGAAGAATTCGGGGCAAAGGATAATTATTGGGGTTTTTCCCAAGACACCTTGCATTAAGTGCCCGTAGGGCGGGGTTCACCCCGCCGATGGCGTGGCGGGATGGAGATTTCCTAACCTAAAGTTAATTGTCCCCCCACAAACGTTTACAAAACCCGGAACTTAAAAAATCGTTAGCGCCCCTCTTTTTCTGAAACTCTACAATTCAGGTCACAAAATGTGCAGTTCGCCCAAAACCGCCCTAAAGCGCGAATTCTACACAGTCAAACTGTACAGATCACAGGACCAACTGCACAGTTTCGCGCACAAATGCCAACGCACTGTGCGTTAACCCACCGATTCGGCCACCTTAGAATGATTCCAAACCTTGACTTAGGGGGCATCAGACCGCATATCAATAGCAACCCCGAGGAGACATTAATATGTTCATTCAAACAGAATCTACACCGAACCCCGCAACACTAAAATTCTTGCCGGGCCAGACCGTTTTGGAAATGGGCACTGCAGATTTCCCAGCACCAGACACCAGCGATGCCTCCCCTCTTGCCCAACGCATTTTCGCAGTTGAAGGCGTGAGCGGCGTATTCTTTGGCACTGATTTTATAACGGTGACAAAGGCGGATGCCGTCGATTGGGATCATATCAAACCAGCATTGCTTGGTGCAATTATGGAGCATTTTCAATCCGGTAGCCCTGTTATGGCTGGCGATCACCAACCTGCATCTGGTCACGCCGAACACACAGGTGAAGACGGCGCAATCGTGGGTCAGATCAAAGAGCTGCTCGACAGCCGCGTGCGTCCTGCCGTGGCCCAAGACGGCGGTGACATCACATTCCACGGCTTTGATCGCGGCGTTGTTTACCTTCATATGCAAGGCGCATGTGCCGGTTGCCCATCGTCCACATTAACGTTGAAAATGGGCATCGAAAACCTTCTGCGCCACTACATCCCAGAAGTGACCGAAGTGCGCCCAGTCGCCGTTTAAATTTTGTTTTTAAACGATAATAATATAAGATCACCGTCCAATCTTGGGCGGTTTTCTTGTTTTACAGCCCTGCCACAGAAAGGTGTTTGTTAAGTGGAAAAACCTCTCATCCTCGCCTTTGACACCTCCGGCCCATATTGCGCCGCCGCTTTGTTATCGGGCGATACTGTCATCACGCAAACCGTCGAAGAGATGAAAAAAGGCCAAGCAGAACGCCTGATGTTTCTCCTTAAAGAATTGCTACAATTACATGGGCTTGCCTACGCGGACCTTGATGCACTCTCGGTTGGAACCGGCCCCGGTAACTTCACCGGTATCCGCATCGGCGTGTCAGCCGCACGCGGTCTTGCCCTTGGCCTTGGCATTCCAGCCTACGGCGTGAACGGCTTTGAACAACGCGCCATTCTGGACCCATCCGCGACAGTTCACAGCATCGCCGCGCCCCGTCAACAACGCTACGTCCGCGACGCTTCCGGCGCAGCATTGATTTCTGGTGAAGTATTTGAATCCAAAGGATATACCATCCTTTCAGACCCATTCCCCGATGCACTTGCGGCCAGCATTGCATTGGCGGCACGCGAACGGTTCCCAAACCCAACCCTCGCGCCTGCCCCTTACTATCTCAAGGTCCCCGATGCGGCCCCATCCAAAAGCGCCGCTCCTACGATTTTGACATGACGCCCAGTGAGTTAAGCCAAATTCACGGTGCTGCATTCACTATGTCCCGCCCATGGTCGGCCCCAGAATTTGAAGACCTTCTGCACAACAAACACACCCATCTCTTCACCTGCCCTCAAGGTTTTGCCTTGGTCCAAGTCATTGCAGGCGAAGCAGAACTTTTGACCATAGCAGTTCACCCTGACGCACAAGGCAAAGGCGCTGGTGGTACGTTGATGTCAAAGTGGATGTCATCCGTAGATGCAGACGAGGCATTCCTAGAAGTCGCCGCAGACAACGATGCTGCCAAACATCTTTACGCGCTACATGGATTCGCAGAAGTCACACGCCGTTCTGCCTATTATGCCCGAGATTTAGGCGACTCCGTAGACGCAATCGTCATGCGTATAGCCCTGAAATAGTGCCAGAGCACAAGAATCCCTCTATACTTTGCGTCATGTTAGAAAAAGCAGTTGACCCGGCCTGCCCACTACGGCCTAATTTGAATCTGATCTAAGCATTCTGTATGCTTACGATGGGCCGAGCGGGTTAATCAAAATGGTTCACTCCCCAGTACTGGCGGTCCCAAAACAAAACGTGGGAGAACAACCTGATGAAACTTATGCATAAATTCCTTGGCGCTGCCGCCGGTATAGCATTGACGGCTGGTGCCGCAGCTGCCGACCCAGCATTGATTTTTGACCTTGGTGGTAAATTTGACAAATCATTCAACGAAGCTGCCTTTTCTGGCGCGCAACGTTGGGCAGAAGAGACTGGCGGTAAGTTCGCTGAGATCGAACTGCAATCAGACGCACAACGTGAGCAAGCGCTGCGTCGCTTTGCTGAAGCTGGCGCAAACCCAATCGTGATGGCTGGTTTCGCATTTGGTGACGCATTGGGCCAAGTAGCTGCTGATTACCCAGACACAAAATTCACAATCATCGATATGGTTGTTGATGCGCCAAACGTGCGCTCTGTTGTCTTCAACGAGCACGAAGGTTCATACCTTGTTGGCATGATGGCCGCGCAAGCGTCCAAATCTGGCACCGTATCCTTCGTTGGCGGCATGGACATCCCATTGATCCGTCGTTTTGCTTGTGGCTACGCACAAGGCGTAAAAGCAGTGAACCCAGACGCGACAGTAATTTCCAACATGACCGGTACAACCGGTGCCGCATGGAATGACCCGGTAAAAGGTTCTGAGATCACCAAAGCACAAATCAGCCAAGGTTCTGACGTTGTGTTCGCTGCTGCTGGCGGCACAGGCGTTGGCGTATTGCAAACTGCTGCGGATGAGAAAATTCTCTCAATCGGCGTTGATTCAAACCAAAACTACCTACACTCAGGTCAAGTTTTGACATCAATGCTTAAGCGCGTCGACAATGCTGTATTCTCTGCATTCACAGACGGCGTTGACATGGAAACTGGCTTCTCAGTCATGGGTCTAGCAAACGGTGGCGTAGGCTATGCAATGGACGAACACAACGCGTCCCTCGTATCAGCTGAAATGAAAGCATCTGTTGAAGCGGCCTCAGCACAGATCGCTTCAGGCGAGATTGCTGTACATGACTACATGTCAGACGACAGCTGCCCAGCACTGACGTTCTAATCAAGCCCTAATCTACCAAAAGAAAGCCCCAAGCCATGACTGAATGTATTCACACACTCTTCTCGGCTTGGGGCGCACCCACCGCTGAGGCACGCGCAACGGCTACCGACGCAGCCATTGGTCCAGATTTTTGTTACAGCGATCCCAGAACGTCCGCGCCAATCACGGACCGCGATGACTATATCAACTACATCAAAATGTTTGCTGAAATGGCACCTGGTGCCGAGGCCAAGATCGTGAATATTTCAGAACGCGACGGCAGCGCCCGCGCAACAGTAGAATTTGGCATGCCGAACATGCCGGCAAAGCGCGGCCAGTATTTCATCGACATCAAAGAAGAAAAAATCGCCCGCATCGTTGGTTACGCTGGTATGGGAGAGCCTAGTTGAACAACGCTACGACAGCGCCTGCTATTGAGCTAAAAGGCATTTCAAAAGCCTTTGGACCAGTACAAGCGAACAAAGACATTTCCATCCGCGTCATGCCTGGTACGATCCACGGGATCATCGGCGAAAATGGCGCGGGTAAATCCACGTTGATGTCCATCCTTTATGGCTTTTACAAAGCTGATAAAGGTGAAATTTTCATTGGTGGCCAGAAGACTGAAATCCCCGACAGCCAAGCTGCAATTGCTGCGGGCATTGGCATGGTGTTCCAGCACTTTAAACTGGTTGAAAATTTCACAGTCCTTGAGAATATCATCCTTGGTGCTGAGGACGGTCGATTGTTAAAACCAAGCCTTGCCAAAGCGCGAAAATCCTTGCTTGAGCTGGCTGCCGAATACGAACTGAACGTTGATCCTGATGCCTTGATCGAAGAGATCGGTGTGGGGATGCAACAGCGCGTTGAGATTCTAAAGGCCTTGTATCGTCAGGCCGATATTCTTATCCTTGATGAGCCCACAGGCGTTCTGACCCCGTCAGAGGCGGATCAGTTGTTCCGAATTCTTGGACGTTTGCGTGAAGAAGGCAAAACTATCATCCTTATTACGCACAAACTGCGCGAAATCATGGAAGCCACCGACACCGTCAGCGTTATGCGCCGCGGTGAGATGACCGCGACGGTTAAAACCGAAGACACCAGCCCTGAAAAACTGGCTGAGTTGATGGTTGGGCGCAAAGTTCTGCTGCAAGTGGACAAAACCCCGCCAACACTTGGTGACATTGTTTTAGATGTGCAAAACTTGCGTGTGGTCGATGAACAAGGCGTTGAACGCCTCAAAAGCATTAGCCTGAATGTGCGTGCTGGTGAAATTCTTGGCATCGCAGGCGTTGCGGGCAACGGTCAATCTGAGCTGCTTGAAGTATTGGGCGGTTACGCCGACGGCACTGGATCGGTGACGCTCAACGGCGAAGCGATCGACCTCACTGGCAAATACTCAGACGGCAAAACACGCCGCGCACGTGGCATCGCCCACGTCCCCGAAGATCGCCAACGCGAAGGTCTGATTATGGACTATTCAGCGTGGGAGAATACTGCGTTTGGGTACCACGATGATCCTGCCTATCAATCCGGCATCTTCATCAACAACGCCGCCATACGCCAAGACACTGAGGAAAAGATGGAGCGTTTCGATGTGCGCCCTCCAAACCCGCGCCTGTCAGCCAAAAACTTTAGTGGTGGCAATCAACAGAAGATCGTTCTTGCACGTGAAATTGAACGCAATCCCGATCTTTTACTGATCGGCCAGCCAACACGCGGTGTGGACATCGGTGCAATCGAATTCATCCACCAACAGATTGTTGCCCTGCGCGATCAAGGCAAAGCCATTCTATTGGTCAGTGTAGAGTTGGAAGAAATCTTGTCCCTTGCAGACCGCGTCGCCGTTATGTTTGACGGTCACATTATGGGGGAACGTGCAGCTGGCGAAACCGACGAAAAAGAACTGGGCCTGATGATGGCCGGTGTGGAGACGTAAGATGGACGTAATGCCAAAATGGGCCGAGGTCGTCCTTGTGCCACTGATCTCACTGCTTCTGGCGGCAATCCTATCTGGGTTGGTGATCCTTGCCATTGGTGAAGATCCGATTGCGGCATTGAAATTGATGATCGACGGCGCATTGGGCAGTACCTATGGCTGGGGTTACACTCTGTATTACGCAACCAACTTTATGTTTACAGGCCTTGCTGTCTCCGTCGCCTTTCACGCACGGTTGTTCAACATTGGCGGCGAAGGCCAGGCCATGTTGGGTGGTTTGGGCGTGGCGCTTGCCTGTCTGTTCATCCCATGGCCCCATTGGTCGCTTGGCCTGCTTGGGGCGATTGTTTTGGCCGGTGCATTTGGTGCGATTTGGGCTGCAGTTCCTGCATATCTGCAAGCAAAGCGCGGCAGTCACATCGTTATTACAACTATTATGTTCAACTTCATCGCAGCAGCGGTACTGAACTATATGCTCGTAAACGTGCTGCGTCCTCAAGGTGCAATGGACCCTGCAACAGCACGCTTCCCCGAAGCTGTTCATTTGCCAACTCTGCACGACATCTTGGCCCCCATCGGCATTAGCTTTTCAAAAGCCGCCCCAGCAAACGTTTCCCTGTTGGTGGCAATTATCGCATGCGTATTGGTTTGGTTGCTGATCTGGCGCACGAAACTTGGGTATGAAATTCGTGCATATGGTCATTCAGAAAGTGCTGCAAAGTATGCCGGCATTTCACCTGTGAAGATTACAATGATCGCTATGACCATTTCTGGTGCATTGGCGGGTATGATGGCGATCAACAACGTCATGGGCGAAGCAGAACGTTTGGTTTTGAACGCGACTGAGGGTGCAGGCTTTATCGGGATCGCTGTCGCCTTGATGGGTCGCAGTCATCCTTTGGGCGTTTTCATCGCTGCCATCTTGTTTGGTTTTCTATACCAAGGCGGTGCCGAGTTGGCATTGTGGACCAGCATTCCACGCGAGTTGATCGTGGTCATCCAAGCGCTGGTTATCCTGTTCACAGGCGCGCTGGACAATATGGTGCGTATGCCATTGGAACGCATATTCCTTGCCCTGCGTAAGGGAGGCAACTGATGGATTTCTTTACACTCATCCAAATCCTAGACGCTACTGTTCGCTTGGCAATTCCTTTATTGCTGGCCTGTTTGGCCGGTCTATTCTCGGAGCGCGCTGGTATTTTTGACATCGGTCTCGAAGGTAAGATGCTAGCCGCTGCCTTCTTCTCTGCCGCGATTGCGTCCATGACAGGCTCCGTTTGGATTGGCTTACTTGCTGGCATCGCAGCATCGCTGTTCCTAAGCGGCGTTCACGGCCTTGCCTCTATCACTTTCCGAGGTAATCAATTGATCTCTGGCGTTGCGATCAACTTTCTTGCGGCAGGCATGACAGTTTTGATTGCCCAGTCTTGGTTCAGCCAAGGTGGGCGCACGCCCTCCCTTTCAGGCGCTGAGCGGTTCAACCCAATCAACTTTCCCGGTGCGCTGACCACTACGAACGAAGTCAAAGCAGCCAGCCCATTAATGCAGGTTTATTCAGAATTGTTATCGGGGCATTCGCTGCTGGTTTATTTCGCGCTGCTGACAGTCCCAATGACGTGGTGGTTGCTATACCGCACACGTTTTGGTCTGCGTTTGCGTGCGGTTGGTGAAAATCCCGCCGCAGTTGATACAGCTGGTGTTTCGGTTGTTGGTTTGCGTTATGCGGCAGTTGCGATTTGCGGTATTTTGTGTGGCATTGCCGGAGCGTACCTATCTACAGCACTTCAGGCAGGGTTCGTCAAAGACATGTCCGCAGGTCGTGGCTTCATCGCGCTTGCAGCCCTTATTTTTGCGAAGTGGCGCCCATGGCACGCGCTGTATGCCACCTTCCTGTTTGGTTTATTCCAAGCGCTTGAACTACGTCCAGACGTTATTGAAGCTGTCATAGGCATGAAAATTCAAGGCCAATTCTTGGGTGCGCTGCCCTATATTATGACAGTAGTCATTTTGGCTGGCTTCGTCGGAAAAGCCATTCCACCACGTGCTGGTGGCGAACCATATGTCAAAGAGCGTTGATCCAGCGATAGGTCCAGTTTGACCCAAGATATCAGCCCTGTTTGAAGCGTATACGCATGGCATCTTGATTTAGGTGCCGTACCCGGTCTAGGAGGGTCCATGCAAATATACCTACCCATCGCAGAGATTTCCGTGAATGCCTTCCTATTGTTAGGTTTGGGCGGAATTGTTGGCATCTTGTCTGGCATGTTTGGTGTTGGGGGTGGCTTTTTAATGACCCCACTATTGTTCTTTATCGGCATCCCCCCTGCGGTGGCCGTCGCAACAGAAGCAAATCAAATTGTTGCATCTTCGTTTTCTGGCGTCTTGGCCCACTTCAAACGAAAAACTGTCGATCTAAGGATGGGCACTGTCCTTTTGATAGGGGGCCTAGTCGGCGCTGCACTTGGCGTAGTTGTCTTTAACTATCTAAAAGCTCAGGGCCAAGTCGATCTTCTGGTTAAGCTTTGCTACGTAATTTTCCTTGGTGTTATCGGCGGCTTAATGTTCATCGAGTCCCTCAACGCAATTCGCAAAACATCAAAGGGCACGGTTCCTAAGCGCAAAAAACACAACTGGATTCACGGCCTACCATTCAAAATGCGTTTTCGTGTTTCTGGACTTTATATTTCAGTGATTCCACCGATCATCGTTGGCGTTCTTGTTGGCATCCTTGCCGCCATTATGGGTGTTGGTGGTGGTTTCATCATGGTTCCTGCAATGATCTATCTTTTGGGAATGCCTACTAAGGTGGTTGTTGGGACATCGCTGTTCCAGATCATCTTTGTGACCGCCTTCACAACCATGTTGCACGCTACAACAAACTTTACAGTAGATATCGTATTGGCCGTCCTCCTGCTGGTTGGTGGTGTCTTCGGCGCACAAATCGGAACCCGTATCGGCGTGAAGATGAAGGCAGAACAGTTACGCATTCTTTTGGCGATCATGGTTTTGACCGTCTGTGGTAAGCTGGCGTTTGATCTATTGGTCATGCCATCCGATATCTTCTCAATTGCCGCAGGAGGCCACTGATATGTTGCGCTATATCATCGCCTTCATCATGCTGGCATTGCCCGCAGTGGCAGAAGAAGTCGTATTGGGCCTGAGTAAGGACGAAGTTGCAATCACCACATCCTTTGACGGCTCCGATGTATTAATCTTTGGTGCAGTCAAGCGCGAGGCCCCCATTCCTGACGGTGATCCACTTGAGGTTATCATCACTGTGTCTGGCCCGTCAGAATCTGTAACTGTGCGCCGTAAGGAAAAGCGGTTTGGCATTTGGGTCAATATTGACGCCGTCGAAATCGACGAAGCGCCTAGTTTTTATGCAGTGGCAACCAGCGCGCCATTGCGTGATGTGCTGAACGATGTCGAAGACCTGCGTTACAAAATCTCTGTCCCGCGCGCGATCCGCTCTGTTGGTGCACCTATGGCAGTGCAAGACGCGGCCGCTTTTACCCAAGCGATCATTCGTATCCGTACAAAATCAGACGCATATCAGTTGTTGGAAAACGGGGTGTCTGTGGATGCACAGACACTGTTTCAAACGTCGATTCAGTTGCCTGCTGCATTGACTGAAGGTGAATACAAAACTCGTATTTTTCTAACCCGTAGTGGCAAGGTCATTTCGGATTATGAGACGTCAATTGATGTTCGAAAGATTGGCCTGGAACGCTGGCTCTTCACGATGTCTCGTGAAAGCTCGTTGCTGTATGGCTTGATGTCTTTGGCAATTGCGATTGCAGCGGGCTGGGGTGCCTCTGCAATCTTCCGCGTGTTCCGCCTTTAACCGCGACCCACAAATGGCATCTTAGTCGCCATCACTGTCATGCTTTGAACATTTGCGCTCAATGGCAAACTTGCCATGTGAAATACAGCCTCAGCCGCATGACTGACATCCATCGTTTCCATATCAGGTTGGCTGGCTTTTAGGCCCGCAACGATTGCACTTTCGGCGTTCCCAATGTCGATCTGTCCACATGCGATGTCAAACGGACGCCCATCCAGCGATAGCGTTTTGGTCAAACCGGTAACTGCGTGTTTCGTAGTTGTATAACAAATCGAATTAGGCCGCGGAACATGTGCAGACAAAGAGCCATTGTTGATGATCCGCCCGCCTTGGGGCGATTGTTTGCGCATATGACCAAAGGCCAATTGCGCGGCAATAAACATCCCATTCAGGTTCACGTTCATCACTTCGCTCCATGCCGCCAACGGCACTTTGTCGATTGGTCCAGAAGGGCCAAACATACCTGCGTTGTTGAACAAGGCATCAAGTCGACCAAATCTGTCGATAAACGCATCAAAGGCTGCCTTCATCACGACCACGTCAGTCACATCACATGGTAAGGCATGTGCATGCTCAAATTCATTCGCGATCTCATCAAGTAACTCAGCCCGTCGCGCTATTAGTCCTACATGCCACCCAGCGTTTAAGAACACCTCAGCTGTTGCGCGTCCAATACCAGAACTGGCACCTGTGATAATGATGGACTTCATAGGAAGTCATCCTCTTCAGCTTCTGGTGCCAATGTCAACGTCGGTGCAGCGATCGCTTTTAGGTCATCTACCCGCAATGGCTCAGTTGGCTTGGACAACCGATTACGTACGACCCAGATTAGGCGTTCTTGAGCGCGTGTGATCGCCACATATGCGAGGCGTTTCCAAAGCGGTTGCCCTGCTTCAATCCGATTCATACGCGCCGCAACAAACAGATCGGGCGCAAAGACCTGCACAGTATCCCATTGACTGCCCTGTGCCTTGTGAATGGTCACTGCAGAACCGTGCAAGAACGTAGCCCCCATACGTGCCGCAAAAGGTATGAATGGCTCTTCTTCATCTGGCTTTTCGATTTTCACGATCGATGCGGCACTGATCTGGGGATCTTCGGCGCCCATCACATGAAGGCGTGAAAATCCAGGTTTGCGCCCTTCGCCCAAGTACACAACTTGCGCTCCTTTGATCAAGCCACGAGCCTCAAGGTCCAAACGTTTCTTGCGGTGTTTAAGTGGTAACTCGATGCCATCACAGATCAACGGCTCACCAGCAATCAATGCATCCTCTGGGGCACCGTAGACATTGCGAAAGGCGTTTAACAAGCGAATGCGAGTGGCATTGCGCCAAACCAAAACTGGGCTGCGTGCCATCAGATCGACTTCAACCCGCTGGCCCCATACCACGCGGTCATCCTTTTTGGAGATCTCTTCGATCATCTGCTCAAAATGGTGAAACTCTAGCGCAGGGTCGGCCAAAGCATGTGCTAGATCAAGGATCGGGTTGTCTGCGGTTTGACGGTGAACACGAGCCAAATTCATAACCTGTGGGGCCGGCAATTTTTCAAAAACCATCGCGCCAGACTGGTTGACCGGTGCAAGCTGTGCAGGATCACCAAACAAGATCAAAGTTGGAAATATCTCTTTGAGATCATTGAATTGGCGGTCATCTAACATCGAACTTTCGTCGATAAACCCGATATCAAGCGGCTCCTCGCGACGTTTCCAACCCGTGATAAAATCAGAACCACGCAAACCTGCCGCTGCCAAAGCACCCGGAATCGATTTGTTATTGAGGTAAAATGCGGCAGCACGGTCTAGTGCGACATCAGTGATTTCCAATCCCTCATTGATGTCAGGGCGTTCGCCATTGCCAGCCAGCCAATCCGCGATCCGCTCGTATTCTGGATCATAAACAGGTGTGTAAAGAATGCGGTGGATCGTCGTCGCAGGCACACCGCGAAGGCGCAGAACAGACGCCGCCTTATTGGTGGGTGCCAATATGGCAAGCGTGCGCTTGTTTTTGCTTTTCTTGGATTCAAAATCGCCAGAAACAATTTGAACCCCGGCAGCTTCAAGTGCCTTATAAAGCTCTGCCAACAAAAGCGTCTTACCCGAACCAGCCTTTCCTGTGATTGCCATCACTGAAGATGAATCGCCCTGCGGTGGCATGAGCAAATTATCATCAAGGTTTACGCCAGCGCCGCGCAGCATTTCAGTGACGCTGTCAAATGCGCTGGCTTGATCGTCGGAGAGGATAAGTTCGGTGGATGTCATGGCGTGACACTATAGAGAGCGCCCAATGGGTGCTAGCCCACCTTTGCTAGTTCTGCGCACTCTTTGAACCCAGTGCACGATCAAACCAAAGCCTTGAAATTTCGGACGAAAGACCGGCCTTTTGTGCCACTTGTGCTTTGGCTTCTGACGCGAAGTGCCAAAGTCCACCACTGATTTGGGCGCGTCCCTCGCCCTCTCGGCCTAATACCTCTGGGGATGATCCAATTCGGCGATATATCCGCACCATACGTGCGTCAAAAACGCCGACGACGTGTTCAACGCCGAACCCTTCCATAATCTCTCCACCTGCAAGCATCAGCGCTGCTACAACTTTTGGATTTGCGGCCCGAGACAAACAAAATCGGGTGCATTCCCAGATCGTTGGACTGAAAATTGGGCCGCCCCCCAAAAGGTGAGGAAAATGGTCGTTCACCATAACCCGTCCCACAGTTGGCAAGAAGCGCATCGATCCCACATGCGTCCCATCCGCATTTTCCCAAATGACATAAAGTGGATTTAGGTCGTTGTATTCATCACGCTCAAAACCATGGGCATCCACGTTCACCTCCCAATTGAGACGTATTTTAAATTGATCAGCACGATCCCAAAACATTTCCGCTGCCAGTCTTTCATGTGCCTTCAATTTGTCCCCTTAGATGTAACGCAACATATCACTTCCCCTTGTCCGTTTAATAAAATGAACAAAGGACTAACTTTTGGAGCGTTAATTTCCATTCATCTGGGCGTACGCAGTTCACGTGCCCACGCAACATCACACCACAATCAAGCCACGGCTAATTGCGCGTGCAACAGCATGTGTGCTGTTCATCGCTCCCAATTTGAAACGCGCACTTTCGACGTAAACCTGTACCGTATGCTCCGAAATTGTGAGGGTTTGGGCCACTTGCGCTCGGTTGTAACCAATCGCCAATAGCGTCACAGCATCAACTTCGCGTGGGGAAAGCGCCTTTGCATGTTCTAGGGTTCTATCTGGCTCTAGATCCAAAGCCTTGTGGTTATCAGCAACATGCTTAGCGTGTGCTCTTCGGTAAACGCTGCCCAGTCCGCGTTATTGCCAGAGTGGCTAACCGTAAATAATGCAAACTGGCCGTTTGGCCCTCGTATCAGAACAGAAAACCCTTGGTTCCCAACGCTGTAAAAAATCGCTTCTTTTTGAAAGGCTCGAGACGCTTTGCTAGACCAGTCCAATCGCTTCCAATTGACAGGATGAAAGCGTTGATAACAACCCGTGATCACGGGATCGACCCGCAAGTAATTTTGGTCCAAATACCGATGAACCCATTCGGCGGGGTACGTACCACGGCTGTATTGATCGCCCGCGCTGTCAACCCAGTGGCAAACCATGAGATCAACATTCATTTCATCGCGTAGTGCCTCAATCGCAACCTGAAGTCCTGCGTGCCCGTCAGCTTGCTCTATTCCCCCCCAATATGTGTTCCAACGCCGTGCTCGCCGTCATGTATGCGCCTATACTGTTTTTCCCTTAGTGCTGCGATTTCGGCCATGGCGACAATCGAGGTGTCATCTAGCTGTTCTGCAAGAGCCACCAATTCATTCGCTCGGGCAAACGTTTTCAGATCGGCAAGTTACCCAAAATCCAGCCACTTCTCATTTAAGCTACACCTCTAGTTGGTTAATGAATGATTAAATCAAGCCTATCACGTCTACATTTTCCTCAAAATTCGCGCATGTCCCCTCCCCCAAAATGGGGAGTTCATGGAAAACAAGCCTTTGATTTGGTTCAAGCCCAGTCTCCAAATGCGAAACGCCCACGATCTCATTCGATTCGCAGGCGTCTAAATTTCTTCACGTTGTATTGAACTTAAAGTTGTGCGTCTCTTGCGTCTTCCAACGTCCGCAATCCAGTCTTTGGTGCCTGAACCAGGACCGACATATTCCCCGGCTTATGTTGGTTCTTCAGCATCTTCATATGCGCATCAGGCAGAGCATCCCATTCGAATACTTCGGACATACATGGGTCCAACCGTCGTTCGATCATCAACTGATTTGCCGCCGACGCTTGTTTTAAGTGGGCAAAGTGGCTTCCCTGCAGACGCTTTTGATGCATCCACATGTAACGCACATCAAAGGTTAGATTGAAGCCAGAGGTGCCCGCACAGATCACAACCATCCCACCTTTTTTACAGACGAATGTGGAAACAGGGAACGTCGCCTCGCCCGGGTGTTCAAATACCATATCAACGTTGTTGCCCTTACCCGTGATCTCCCAAATCGCCGCGCCAAATTTGCGCGCTTCTTTAAACCAAGTCGCATAATCAGGGGTATTCACTGTGGGCATCTGCCCCCAGCAGTTAAAGTCTTTGCGATTAAGAACGCCTTTGGCCCCTAACCCCATAACGAAATCACGTTTGTCTTCATCGGAAATTACACCAATCGCATTGGCACCAGCGGTGTTGATCAGCTGAATCGCATAGGAACCAAGACCACCGGACGCACCCCAGACTAAAACGTTTTGGCCCGGCTTAAGGTCATGCGGATGGTGTCCGAACAACATCCGATAGGCCGTTGCCAAAGTTAAGGTATAGCAGGCGGATTCTTCCCACGTCAGATGCTTTGGACGCGGCATCAATTGTTGCGACTGCACACGCGTGAACTGTCCAAAGGACCCGTCTGGTGTTTCATATCCCCAGATGCGCTGACTGGTTGAAAACATCGGATCACCGCCATTGCAGTCTTCATCGTCACCATCATCTTGGTTACAATGGATGACAACTTCATCGCCAACCTTCCAACGCGTTACCTTGTCGCCAACGGCCCAAACGATACCCGATGCGTCAGAACCTGCGATGTGATATGGTTGTTTGTGCCCGTCAAAGGGGCTGATCGGCGTGCCCAATGCGGCCCAAACACCGTTATAATTCACGCCTGCCGCCATCACCAAAACAAGGACATCGTGACTGTCTAGGTTCGGAACATCCACAACTTCCTGCAGCATTGCAGTATCGGGATTGCCGTGGCGTTCTTTGCGGATTGCCCAAGCATACATTTGCTTAGGGACATAGCCCATTGGAGGAATTTCACCGACCTCATAAAGGTCTTTTTCAAGCGCTTCATATTGAGCAGCTCCAGTGTCTAAACCCATGATATTTCCCCTCGATGCATAACGAGTCACGACGCGGAATCGCGCTGCCACGCTCAGGAAATATAATTACAGAAGCAATAAAGCAACCCTGGAGGTTTAAATTTGGCAACTTTATTACTTCATTAATTTCATGTGACTTTTTCCACGTCCTCTTCGCCCTTATAATAATGGGCAATTGAGCTCGCATAAAATGTTAGGACGGGCCGATTGTTTGGCAATATGCGCCAAGCACCATTTTTAAGCTCGATGATCTCTCGCTCCGCCAATTGAGACAGCGCATGGTTGGCTACCGCAATTAATTCGTCTGCGGGAACAATAAAACTCTTTTCTGCGCTGGCAGATATTTCAGCGTCCAAAACTGTTTGTAAATTTGCGTCATCACAAACCAGGTCACCTGTCAACAAGGCGCGGGCCAACAACGGAACCACCACCATGGGCATAAGATCTTGGATTCGAGCCATTAGATCGGTAGCCAAACTTTCTGCATCGGGCGTCGTCTTGTAATCACGTAACGAAACAGGTTCCCCAAACGTCACTGCAGCAGTCCCGAATTGAAATTTCTTCCCACGAAACCGTTGCCAAGTGCGGTGCACAACAAACTTGAAGACAACGCTTACCTTACCACCAAACTTTCGGTCCCCACGTTCATTCGCAGCAATCAAAACACGGTCCTCAAGAACACGGTCATAGTTAATGGCAACAGGCACGAACATAACATCGCGCCCCTCGTTGGGATCAAACCCCTCAAGAATATAGGACAGCAATCCCATCTTTGGCGGCATAAGGCGTCCATTCAGACTTAGCCCACCCTCAGGAAACACCGCTTGGGTTACACCACCTTCAGTTGCCATCTGCACATATCGGGCAAGCACCCGACGATACAAAGCACCCCGTGCTTTGTGGCGAATAAAATATGCGCCCATTGATTTGATCAATCGGGTCAGCGGCCAAACACGGGCCCATTCCCCAACTGCGTAAGACAATGCAGAGGCGCGCGCGGCCAAATATGTTACCAAGACATAGTCCATGTTGCTACGGTGGTTCATGATAAAAATGACAGTCGCGTCTGGAGACAACTTAGCCAAACGTTCATCGTTTTGAGGACCAGTCCGTACGTCATAAAAGGTATTGCCCAACCAGCGTGCGATACGGATGGCAAATCCGAAATACGCAAGCGCGCTAAAACTTGGCACAATCTCACGTGCATATCGCCGTGCCTTTTCAAAGGCCACGTTTTCTGGCACGCCGTTGCGTTCTGCATGGTTCACAATCGCGCGGGTCACTTCAGGATCATAGATCAATCGCTGAATCATGTCATAGCGGCGCGCCAATTTGAACGGTTCAATCGGGCGCGTAAGACGCGCATTCAACTTCTTAACAGCGCGTTCCAAACGGCGCCGAAAAAACCAACGCACCGAGGGCAACAAGAAGTGACTAAGTGCTGTAACAGCTGCAAACAGCAAAATCAGAACAAAAAGCCAGAGGGGAATTTCAACAATCTGCGTCATTAGTAATATCCTTACAGTGCGCAAACCTAGCGTAAACCAAAATCAAATCTGGACACAGCAGTTGAACCAGATAGCGGCATTTTTGCTTTCCGCCTTATTGATACCTCCTTCAGCAAAGCGAATTGACACTTGTCTAAAATTACCATTAATAAGCAATACACGTAACTTTATTACCCGCGCAACGCTTCGACCACCAGTGAGGCCCGATGACCCAATCCGAAAAAGACCGCCCTTGGCTGATACGGACCTATGCAGGTCATTCAACGGCCAAAGCCTCGAACCTACTGTACCGTTCAAACCTAGAAAAAGGACAGACGGGCCTTTCTGTCGCTTTCGATCTACCAACCCAAACAGGCTATGACAGCGATCATATCTTATCGCGTGGTGAGGTTGGCAAGGTTGGTGTGCCCGTTTCCCACCTTGACGATATGCGTGCATTGTTTGATGAAATTCCTTTAGAAAAAATGAATACGTCGATGACCATCAACGCAACGGCCCCTTGGTTGTTGTCGCTGTACATCGCTGTTGCCGAAGAACAGGGTGCTGACATTGCGGCGCTGCAAGGTACTGTTCAAAACGATCTGATCAAAGAATACCTGTCGCGCGGCACCTATATTTGTCCACCCAAACCATCGTTGAAGATGATCGCGGATGTTGCCGAATATTGCTATACGAATGTTCCCAAATGGAACCCGATGAACGTCTGTTCCTATCACTTGCAAGAGGCCGGCGCGACGCCAGAGCAAGAGCTGTCCTTTGCCCTTGCCACCGCCACTGCCGTTTTAGATGAGTTACGACCCCGCGTTGATCCTGCTGATTTTCCCGCCCTTTTGGGCCGCATTTCTTTCTTTGTGAACGCAGGTATTCGGTTTGTGACAGAGATGTGCAAAATGCGCGCTTTCGTCGATCTATGGGATGAAATTTGTGAGACGCGGTACGGTGTAACAGACGCCAAATATCGCCGCTTTCGTTACGGCGTTCAGGTGAATTCCCTTGGCCTGACCGAACAACAACCAGAAAACAATGTTTACCGAATCTTGATCGAAATGCTGGCAGTGACCCTGTCCAAAAAGGCCCGTGCCCGTGCGGTTCAATTGCCAGCATGGAATGAAGCCCTTGGCCTGCCCCGTCCATGGGATCAACAATGGTCCATGCGCATGCAACAGATCATGGCGTTTGAAACAGACCTGTTAGAATTTGACGACTTGTTTGACGGCAACCCTGCGGTAGATCGCAAAGTTGAAGAACTGAAAGAAGGTGCCCGCGCCGAACTGGCGAATTTGGATGCCATGGGCGGCGCGATTGAAGCAATTGATTATATGAAATCCGCCCTTGTGCAGTCCAATGCTGACCGCCTCAACCGCATTGAAGCGGGGGAAACTGTCGTTGTCGGCGTGAACAAATACACCAGTACAGAACCCTCTCCGTTGATGACCGCAGACGGCGGCATCATGGTGGTTGATCCCGCCGTGGAGCAGGCCCAAATTGACAGTCTGAATGCATGGCGCGCCAACCGCGATCAGGCCGCTGTGGACGCCGCCCTTGCAGATCTTCGTGCAGCGGCATCCGAGGGGCGCAATGTGATGCCACCCTCAATCTTGGCGGCAAAAGCGGGCGCAACGACAGGTGAATGGGCCGCGCAAATGCGCGACGTACACGGCGAATACCGTGGGCCAACTGGTGTTGCTGCTGGCCAATCCAACAAGACCGAAGGCCTTGAATACCTGCGTGAATCTGTAAACGCGGTTAGTGATCGGTTGGGGCGTCGATTGAAATTTTTGGTTGGTAAACCCGGCTTAGATGGTCATTCGAACGGTGCAGAACAAATCGCGGTGCGTGCCCGCGATTGTGGGATGGATATTGCCTATGAAGGGATCCGCCTAACACCCGAACAACTGGTCGCCGCTGCGCTTGAGGATCAAGCGCATGTTGTCGGCCTATCAATCCTGTCAGGCAGTCACATTCCCTTGGTCGAGGATCTGATTGAACGGATGCGCGACGCGGGGCTTAGTGACATTCCAGTTATCGTCGGTGGCATCATCCCTGATGACGATGCTGAACGATTGCGGGCCATGGGTGTTGCACGGGTTTATACGCCTAAAGACTTTGAGTTGAACACAATTATGGCAGACATTGTCACCCTCGCTGATCCCGTGACTTAGCAACAAACGTGGCATTTGCATCTTGGTCGATATGAAGTCAAAGTTGGCTCAACATTCATACTCGAGAAAGAGAATTCCATGACCGTACACATCGGCGCAAAGCCAGGCCAAATCGCTGAAACTGTTTTAATGCCGGGTGATCCATACCGCGCAAAATGGGCAGCGGAAACGTTTCTGAAAGACGTTGAACTGGTCAATGAAGTGCGCGGCATGTTGGGGTTCACCGGCACATGGAACAGCCACCGTGTTACCATCCAAGGGTCAGGTATGGGGATGCCATCCTTGTCGATCTACGCCAATGAATTAATTAATGAATACAACGCACAAACCCTAATCCGTATTGGCAGCTGCGGTGGTATGCAGCCACAAGTTGGCATTCGTGACGTGATCATTGCCATGACAGCAAGCACCCTAAACTCTCCCTCTTCTGGCATTTTCAAAGAGTTCAATTACGCGCCATGCGCTGATTATGGGCTACTCGCAGCTGCGGTAAAATCTGCGGAAACCAAGGGCTGTAAGACCCACGTAGGTGGCATTTATTCTTCTGACGTATTCTATGACGAACGTCCTGATTTAAACGAACAAATGACGCGCCACGGCATCTTGGGTGTCGAGATGGAAGCGGCCGAACTTTACACGCTTGCCGCCCGTTATGGGCGTCGCGCATTGGCGGTTTTAACCGTTAGTGACCACCTGCAAACAGGTGAAGCGTTGCCAGCGGAAGACCGCGAACGCAGCTTTGGCGAAATGGTAGAGATTGCCCTAGAAGCTGCATTTGCCTGAACACATTTAGCCAACCAAAAAACAGTGAAACCGAGCGTCGGTATCGTGTCGGTATTGCGTAGGTGCGCAATACCGATTCAGCTACAAACCGTGACAGCGATTGTACCCATTCACGGCAGGCGTTTTCCAATCATCAAGCGCCCCATCCACAGGTTTGAAAACCTCGATCAAAAGCGGGTGGCACTGGGCTGTATCCGAGGAATGTTCGTCAGAGCAATCGCCCCCCGGACAGGCCGACAAGCAGCCCAGCAAATCAATTTCTGCGAAGAACTCCAAGTAGTCGCCGGGGCGCACAGGGCTGCCTTTCATAAAGTACTGACCTGTGTCGCGGGTAAAGCCTGTGCACATGAAAACGTTAAGCACGTCATGAACATAGCCCTCGGCTTCTTGCGCAGTAATGCCAAGGTGATCACCCATCGCGCGCGACAGGTTGGAGTGGCAGCAATGGTGATACTGACCACCAGCGAGCAGGTTGTGCGTATAGGGATCGCAGCGCGTGCCGATCACGTCATGCACAGAACCGCCAAATTCATCGATGCCATACCAACCCAGCGTGTCGTGGGTGATCGTCGCCATAGGGCGCAACTGTGGAAAGCTGGACCACATTTGTTGGCCTGTGGTGATGTGTGTGCCGTGCAAAGCGCGTGTTTTGCCCGTGTAGAATTTTTCGCTAAGGTCATTGGCATTCCACAGGTTCAGATCGCCAACTTGGGACCCTTCAACAGATGAGATGCGAAAGAAATGGCCCACTGGCACATTGAACACTGCAGCGTCGCGGGCTGGGGCCAAAACCTCGTCAACCTTGGTCAGGTTCTGACGGGCTGCTTCGTAAACCGACATGTTCGGCGCAGGTAGCGTTTCAACTGGATAACAAATGACAGGCTTCACGGCTCGGCGGGCTGCGGCGTCTTTTGGTTGGGTCATTTGGGCCTCACAATTTGGGTGTTTTTAGTTTTGATCTGCAATCATTGGGTGGACCTTTGGTCGATGTAAAGGCCTCTGCCCCGCAGGCTACACAATTGTACTTGCGAAGTGCCCCACGATCTCCCGTTGCGTCTGCGCGCTATCGGCATCCACGCGTTGGCGCATTGCGCCACGCAAAGAACATCACAAAGCCAAAGGCAATCAGCAAGACTAGGATTTGCATAATGGGGCCCTCATGATGCTTAGATATAAAAATGGCCCACCAGAGAAGGGCAGGCCATTTCAGATAAGCGATAGCTCAAGATCAGACGCGGCGTTCGACCATCATCTTTTTGATGTTCGAAATTGCCTCTGCAGGGTTCAAACCTTTAGGGCATGTTTTCGCGCAGTTCATGATCGTGTGACAGCGATACAATTTGAACGGATCTTCAAGTTCGTCCAAACGTTCACCTGTTGCTTCATCACGTGAGTCAATGATCCAGCGATAGGCGTGCAACAAAGCTGCTGGGCCTAGGTACCGATCGCCGTTCCACCAATAGCTTGGGCAGCTGGTTGAACAGCATGCGCACATAACGCATTCATACAGGCCATCCAACTTCTTGCGATCGTCAATTGACTGACGCCATTCTTTCGCAGGACGGTTGGTTTTGGTTTCCAACCAAGGCATCACTGATGCGTGCTGTGCGTAGAAGTGTGTGAGGTCTGGGATCAAATCCTTGACCACAGGCATGTGCGGCAAAGGATAAACGCGGACGTCGCCTTTGACTTCGTCCATACCATAGATACAGGCCAACGTGTTGATGCCGTCGATGTTCATCGCACAGGATCCGCAAATTCCTTCGCGGCAAGAACGGCGGAAGGTCAATGTTGGGTCGATTTCATTCTTGATCTTGATCAAAGCATCCAAAATCATTGGGCCGCAATCGTCCAAGTCGACCCAGTATGTATCGAGCTGTGGGTTTTTGCCGTCATCTGGGTTCCAGCGATAGATGCTGAATTTACGCAGGTTTGTTGCGCCCTCAGGTTTTGGCCACGTTTTGCCCGTTGTCATACGCGAGTTTTTCGGGAGCGTTAGTTCTACCATTTGGTATCTCCTTTATCCGGCCAAGGCCGCAAGGCTGGCTTTGCCTGCACATTGTTGCGTTGCAGGGCGGCCTAGAATGTCACTGATCAAGGCCACTGTTGTGTCATTGGCACCAACTACGGCCGCTTTGGCGAATTGGCCGATTTCGATGCCTGATGCATTGTCGATGATGCAGTCTGTGGAGGGTGTTACCACAGCTTTTGGCACCAGCGGGAAGCGGGTTGTAAGCGTTTCCGCTACGGCCGCTTTGGCGCTGCGACGGGCGACTTCGTCGACCGCCTTGGTGGCTTCAGTGCAGCCCACGAGGGCCGCAACAAAACCAAGTGCCGCAAATGTGACGCGCAAACCCATTAGAAGTTACGCACTTTTGGTGCGATGCGCTTAAGGTCGATGCCGCCCTCGTCTTCGGTCGTCAACGGATTAAGGTGCACACCGCGGTAGCTGAGTGTCGCCTCGTTCTTGTTGTTGAAGGTCGCAAGAGAGTGGACACGCCATTTGTCGTCATCACGATCAGGGAAGTCCTCGTGGGCGTGTGCCCCGCGGCTTTCTTGGCGTGCTTCTGCACCAGTGATCGTGGCCACAGCGTTTGGCAACAAGTTGGCCAATTCAAGCGTTTCCATCAGGTCGCTGTTCCAAACCAATGAGCGGTCAGTGACGCTGATGTCGGACCATTTGGCCGCAACTTCATCCATCTTCGCCTTACCCTCAGCCAATGTGTCGCTTGCGCGGAACACGGCTGCGTCTTTTTGCATGGTTTGTTGCATTTCAAGGCGCAGCTCGGCTGTTGGGATAGATCCCTTAGCGTGGCGTGTTGCGTCAAAACGTTCAAACGCAGCATCAACAGATTTTTGATTCGGCGTTGGCACTGCGCTATCTGGATCAATGATCTTGCCAGCGCGGATCGCAGCGGCGCGACCGAATACAACCAAGTCGATGAGTGAGTTAGAGCCAAGACGGTTCGCACCGTGTACAGATGCACACCCTGCTTCGCCCACAGCCATAAGGCCTGGAGACACCGCGTCTGGTGTTTCAGCAGTTGGGTTCAGAACTTCACCCCAATAGTTGGTTGGAATGCCACCCATGTTATAATGCACGGTTGGCAGAACTGGGATTGGCTCTTTGGTCAGGTCAACGCCTGCAAAGACGCGTGCGGACTCTGAAATGCCCGGTAGGCGCAGATCCAGCGTTTCTTTTGGCAGGTGGTTAAGGTTCAGGTGGATGTGATCCCCACTGGCCCCAACGCCACGACCTTCACGAATTTCCATCGTCATACAGCGTGATACGTAATCGCGCGGTGCGAGGTCTTTATACTGGGGCGCATAACGTTCCATGAAACGCTCACCTTCAGAGTTGGTGAGATAGCCGCCTTCGCCGCGTGCCCCCTCGGTGATCAAGCAGCCTGCGCCATAGATACCGGTTGGGTGGAACTGAACGAATTCCATGTCTTGGAGTGGCAAGCCAGCGCGTGCCACCATGCCGCCACCGTCACCTGTGCAGGTGTGGGCAGATGTGGCTGAGAAATATGCACGGCCATAGCCGCCTGTCGCCAGCACAACCATTTTAGCTGAGAACAGGTGCATCGTGCCGTCATCCAATTTCCAGCACAAAACGCCTTGGCAGGTGCCGTCTTCGGACATGATTAAGTCAATCGCGAAGTACTCGATGTAGAATTCAGCATTGTTCTTTAGGGACTGACCATAAAGCGTGTGCAGGATGGCGTGGCCTGTACGGTCAGCCGCGGCGCATGTGCGCTGGACTGCTGGGCCTTCGCCGAATTCAGTTGTGTGACCACCGAATGGACGCTGATAAATCTTGCCTTCTTCGGTGCGAGAGAACGGAACACCGTAGTGCTCTAGCTCGTAAACCGCCTTCGGGGCTTCGCGAGCAAGGTATTCCATCGCATCCGTATCACCCAACCAGTCAGAACCTTTGACGGTGTCATACATGTGCCACTGCCAGTTGTCAGGACCCATGTTAGATAGGGATGCCGCGATGCCGCCTTGGGCCGCAACAGTGTGAGAACGTGTAGGGAAAACTTTGGTTACGCAAGCCGTGCGCAAACCTTGTTCTGCCATGCCCAGTGTCGCGCGCAAACCTGCGCCACCGGCACCAACAACAACCACGTCATATTCGTGGGTTTCGTATTCATAAGCAGCCATTTTCAGGTCTCCCTTAATCGATTAAAGCGCGATGCGTGCGATGGCGAATAGGCCCGTCGCAGCAGCAGCATAAGAAAGGCAGATCACGAAAATGATCGCCACTTTTTGGGAGGTCCCGTGCACGTAGTCTTCAATCATGGTCTGTGCGCCATTCTTGAAGTGCATGAAGGTAACACCAATGGTCAGAGCCGCCACAATCGCTGAGAACGGACGGGCAAAGTAGGCCAGCACGTTTTCATGTGTTTCACCCAGCATTGGGCCGAATGTGAAAACAAACAACGGGATTAGCAAAAGCAAAGCCACAGAGCTGACTTTCATAAGCCAGAAATGTTCTGTACCTGTTTTGGCGGAACCCATTCCAGTGGCACGTTTACGGTCGGTCAAATAAGACATTATATTCTCCTCAGACCAAAATGATTGTAATGATGGTCAAGACAACTGATCCGATGATCACAGCCCAACCCATTTTTTCAGCCGTTGGGATATCAAAGCCGATGCCGTTGTCCCAGATCAGGTGACGTACACCTGCGAGCGTGTGGTACCAAAGGCCCAAAACCGAGAAGGTCATGACAAGATCACCAAACCAGCTGGTTAGAAATCCGTTCGCTACAGCGTAAGCTTCGGGCGAAGTTGCCGCGGCCAAGAACCACCAGACAATCAGCAATGCAGAAATCAGCATCGCGTTGCCAGTAATCCGCGTCAGGATAGACGTCATGGATGTAAGCTGTGGGCGGTAGATAGTCAGGTGGGGTGAGAGTGGGCGATTGCCCCGGTTCACGTCGGCCATTGTTGATGTCCTTTTTCAGTCTCTACCATGTTCTAGCGCTTTTTACGCCGGTGTCACCTAGGCAGAGGTTAATTTTCCAAAGCATAAAACATATCTTTTGCACTTATTTTCATCTTTTGAGTGCTTTGTGATCACAGCTCGCAGTACTGTGATCACATTTTAAGTAGAGGTATTTTCCAACCTGCTAGCCACTCAAAAAAACCACACCACTCTGGAAGCGACAGATAACGCAGCCATTCCGCATTTTCTGTGCACATGACAACGCGCACCTAGTCGGGATTGTAAAACACGTTAGGTCCATCACACTCTTCAACGGCAACAGTCAGCGTTTCTGTGCCCCCGTCATAGGCAATACTTTGTGCAGGCGCGTTTTTAGAAAGTACCTCAAACGCAGCACCCCAACTGGCTTTGGCCGCGTCGAACTCAGTTTCACACCAAGACATGCGATCTTTGGGAACACCCAGATCTTCACCAATATGGGCACGAGCCGCCATATCGGCACCCCCAAACAAGCACGCCAAGTTATGATAGCGTTACAAATCTGGGCCGTGGGTACCTGCCCAATAGGGTTCACCCGTCTCTTCAGCCAACGCTAAAAACATGTCAGCCGCAGCATAGGTAATCTCAGTCGCCGCATCTTCCTCTTGCCCAAGGACGGCTGCTCAAGCTGATCGATCATAGCATGGCCAATCTCGTGGTATAGGGTCGCAAGCAAGTTATCTTGAACAAATTGATCAGAGCTTGGCTCTCCGGAATAGTCGGACACGCGCGGGGATGGGCCGGAAAAATACTTTACCGCCCCAATTAAAACAACGCCTACGACGGCTACGCCAATCAAAATCTTCTCCATCAAAATGACCTGCTGTTCATCCCACGTGGGGGACCAATACCTAATTAAATTGGGATCAAAACCCAGTAGTCGAGATCCAAAAGAACCTCAGGAAGGTATTTGCCATCATCAGAGCGTAAATCAAATGGCGCACCGCCTTTGGTTGCCACAAGACGCAAGCGCAATGCACCAACACCAGGTGCATCTGTCTCGGCTTTATCCAGAACCTCGGACCATGCCCGAATTGTATCACCAGCCAAACATGGGTTTGCATGCGCCCCACTATTCAGCCCCACCACAATCTGAGCATTCGCAAGACCGTTAAAAGACAGCGCACGCGCCATCGAAATAACATGGCCACCATAAATTAGGCGCGACCCATCTGGGCGTGCAGAGGTGTCAAAGTGGACCTTGGCCGTGTTTTGCCAAAGCCGCGTGGCTATCATGTGTTCGGCTTCTTCCACGGTGACACCATCAACGTGGTCAATCTTTTCGCCGATTTCATAGTCACACCAACGGTGCGGTTCCCCAGCCAACGTGAAATCATAATTCGTGAAATCAAGGCCTTTGGGGATCGCCAACTGATCAGCCGTTAGCGCCTTGGGTAGATCAGGGACAACGGTCACGGTTGCAGGTGCATCCAAATCCTTTTTGCGCACCATGACCCAACGCACGTATTCTAACACCGTTTCATCATGTTGGTTCAGCCCAGTCGTGCGCACATAAACAACGCCGGTCTTGCCGTTTGAATTTTGTTTGACACCGATTACCTCTGAGCGCGCTCGCAGGGTATCCCCCGGCCAAACTGGCAACAGCCAGCGCCCTTGGGCATACCCAAGGTTAGCAACTGCGTTGAGCGAAACGTCAGGGACCGTTTTGCCAAATACGATGTGAAACGCGATCATGTCGTCCAGTGGACTAAATGGGAGTCCGCAATCTTGGGCGAATTGGTCAGACGAATACAGGGCATGACGCGCGGGATAGAGCATGTGGTAAAGCGCCCGTTCCCCCATATTCATCGTCCGAGGGACCGCATGATCAATCACTTGACCAACGGCGTAATCCTCAAAAAAGCGCCCTGTATTCGTCTTAACCATTAGTGTTGACCCAATTTGGTTTCAGGCGTGTATGTGCCTTCAACTTCTTTCACCACGGATTGCCCGCACCGCATAATCCCTGTTGCGTGGTCCCATGTTTGGGTTGGAGAGCCGTATAGTTCCCACCCCTTATTCATGGCATCCGTAACCTTGTGGCAAAAGGCTGATGTGTCTTCTTCAGACAGAAAACGATAAAGTTTCATAAGTGTTTCTTACCCGAATGGATTGACGCCCAACGCGATGTGAATGGCGACCGCGATAGTGAAAGTGACCAAGGTGATAACAACCAGCAGAATATCTTTTGACTTGTTACCTGGTTCTGGACGGACCCAATTTGGCTCAGCCTTATTGATCAAAATGACCGACCCAACAGCCCAAGCGAGCATACCACCAAATAGGATGATCGCGGCCAAGTCACCGTTTATCAATAGGTGGGCAATAGCCCAAATTTTAACTGAGATCAGCATCGGGTGACGCAAGTATCCGCGCAAACGTCCCGTTGTTGCCGACATGCCAAAGACGAAGAACGCGGCCAACATCAGCACGTGAGTGATGTGCTGCATTGCACTTGGTGGGTTCCAAACAGCGATGAAATCAGCGCTGCGGTATCCAATGATCATTAGGACAATCGCCAACACGCTTGCGCCTGCAACGATCCCTTTGCCCTTATCGCCCACCTTGGCGCGGTGATCGGGTGCCAGACGTTTCCAGTAATGTGCACCTGTCCATAGAATTAGGCCGAAAATGATTAGTAGCATTGTGTTACTCCGTGGCTAGGGCTGCGATTACATCTACCCTTGCCAGAATATCACGTGCGGTTGCAACATGAAGGTTTTCCACAATTTTCCCATCTACCACGGCAACGCCCTGCCCTGCGGCCTCTGCCGCTTGGAATGCATCGATCTGGCGTTGGGCCAATTCCACCTCTTCTTCCGTTGGTGAAAATGCAGCATTGGTGACGTCGACCTGTGCGGGATGGATCAAGGTTTTGCCGTCAAAGCCCATATCGCGGCCCTGCTCACATTCGACTTTCAGCCCCTCATCATCCTTGAAGGCATTATACACACCGTCAACAATCGCCAACCCATGCGCTTTTGCAGCCAACAGGCACAAACCCAAGCTGGTCTGAAGCGGCAGACGATCTGTGCGGTGTCGGGTTTGCAAGTCTTTGGCTAAATCATTGGTGCCCATAACCATGCCTTGCAGCTGCGGATGACTAGCAATGGAGGCCGCGTTCAGCATCCCCAAAGGCGTTTCCATCATGGCCCAAAGTGGAATATTACCTGTGATTTGTGCCAAAGCATCCAAGTCCGCTAAGGCACTTACTTTTGGCAACAAAATCGCATCCGCGCCCATCGAAACAACGGCCTTTGCGTCATCAAGCCCCCAAGGCGTGTCAAAGGCATTGATGCGGACAATCTTGATCCGCGCGCCGTAACCACCTGCATTCAACGCTTCGGCCAATGTGGACCGCGATGCAATTTTTTCATCAACAGATACCGCGTCTTCCAGATCAAAAATGATCGCATCCACCTCTAACCCACGTGCCTTATCAAGAGCACGCGGCTTAGATGCTGGAATATACAATATTGATCGCAAAGGGCGTGAGGCGGACATGTTGGCATCTTTCACTGAGTCATAAAGTTGCACACAAAAGGCCATTTTCGCACGAAACATTCAAGCTGAATTCTCGACTGATCCAAAAAATGAACCGAATTTGACCTACCGAACGTTTAGTTAACCAATGATTCAGCGTTTTACGTGCAATTTCAACTCAACAAAAATTATCAACTCAAATCTTATTGGCTGCCCAACTCAAGTAGCCAGCACCTCTGCGAGAAGGTAAAATCAAAATGAACCGC
>TARA_B110000090_G_scaffold113878_1_pt1 | contig 27779 bp, 41 predicted proteins | sample TARA_B110000090 | Tara Oceans TARA_B110000090 (sample SAMEA4397239) | marine metagenome | biome: Polar Biome; feature: [SRF] surface water layer (ENVO:00010504); material: water (ENVO:00002006), including particulate matter (ENVO:01000060) such as... | depth 5 m
ATGATTAATTATTGTTTATGTTTTTATTAGCACCCTCTTTCTTATTACCAGGGATCTATAAGGAACCTGCTATAAATAGTTTACTTCTTACATTTGTAATAAGAGTAGGGTCGCGTAGTTATATAATCATTTTCACTAAATAGTTTAAATATTTAGTAGATTACGCTGAATGATAACTACATTGCTGAGAGCTCATTTGTGTTGTGTGGAAGTATGTTTTATCTCCACCTCATCAACTCATTCCTTTCTCAAGGGAACAACACATCTAGGATTACTCCCACACTGGCTTGCGCTTACAATAAGGCTTGCTTCAGTATCTCACCTGTCAATTCAGGATTAGTATCTTTATGTGAATTCCAGTACTCAGTTAAGAGTGGATTCACAAAGGTTTCAATGTTTAACCTATAAAATGTAAACTTAGGTTGTATGTCATTGTAATTGTATAGAATTTCTCTATAACTAACTTTTAACTTAATACAACATAACGAGCCTTATTTACATTAATAAATGTAGAGAGGTGTTCGTGGAATTTTCCCTAGCTTACGCATCAGTGGGGATATCATATTAACTCTCCTGCCATTCATACATAGTTGAGGGCTCTATACCTCGGTTATTACTATGCACCATCCTCGCTTACATTTATGTTTTAAAATATCACTGCAGCCCTCCGCACTTGGGAACTAACTACCTGTTTTGCCTAATAGAGTACTCGAACAACTCTCTACAATGATAGTTTGTGGATTCGAACCACTCTCTTCTTCAATTTTATAACCCCGCAATTCACAAGGCCCAGCGCTCTGTATGTGAACTTTAGCCTGATCATCCGTGTTTTCGCTCGTCCTAATACCCAATTTTAATTAGAAGGAAACTACTCGTGGACTATTGCGCGTACGCCTTACGGAGGTTAGTGGTTGACCTTATAGGTAGAAACACTGTTCTACCAAATTAAGATTTGTTTTTGATTGTTAATATTAATTTTTAGTTACCGATGCATTTGATGGCTTAAATAGTAATGAACTTAATATGCTCATTACAAATGCCTGTTGCCATGTTATTTCTGTTAATCCAAATAAATCTGGCATAAGATAATTCCAACACCACATTACTGGGAATATTAGCAATAAAGCTAAAAACACCATTGATACTACTATTAATAAAGCTTGGGCAAGTTGTTTCATAATTTTATACTTTTTTGTTTTTTGATAATTTTTTTATACTTATTATTGATACTGCTTTTCTTGTTTTATCCATGTCTTTTGTTATCATAAAGTGAATTTTTTTAAAGCGTTATCAATCCATTCGTCAATAGTTTGTCCTTGTGGTATAAGCAATTGGTTATTGCTATAAAGTGAATTCATTAGTATTCTAAATCTTTCTTCGCTCATAATTATTTATTTCTTGTTTAACTTCTATAAGTTCTTTTCTCATTCTATTTAGATTATCGGTTGTGCTTGGTGTTACGTAATCCAACACTTGCAGTTCCCAAATTTCTTGCTGTATTTTATCCTCTAGCTCATTTTTCCTTTCTTTTAGTGTCATCATTTAGTTATTAATTATTTCTACCTTGTTTCCAAAGTTCTTTTTACTCCACTCATCTGCATCAAACCCTAGCTCTACATATTTATCGTATACCTCTTTATGTATCTTTAAACCTACATGATGGTTCTTAGTGTTTATCTCTGCAAAACTTACGTGTGAAAATCCTAATATTGTTATATACTGCACATCTTATATTTTATTTTTTACTCCCAATAATCTTCTATAACTCTAAACAAACTACACAAAGGGTATTTATGAGTAATTCTTTTTCCGTCTTTAATAAACATTACACAATACATATTTCCTTTTGTATAGGCATTCTCTACTGTATCATATACAATAGGACAACTTGTTTCATTTCTCTGTATTTCTATTTTCATAATTTATTTAAGTTGTTCTCCTGCGCCTCCACGCTTTACTTGGGTTTAATACTACTTTCCTTTTACTGTTGTCGACTGCTTCAACTCTTTTGGCGTGTCTATCTTCTGTTCTTGTAATCATTATCTATTCATTACTAAAGTTGTTATTAATCCTATAAAGGCTATTACCGTTAAAGATGCTAGAAAAAATAATACTAGCCCTTCAAAAGCATTTGATCTATTTTTTTTCTTTTTCTTTTTCATTTTTGTAATTATTTGTTTTTTTCTTTACATCTCCAATTCGTTAAAAATCTTTTCTTATCCTCACAATCCATTGGAGATGTTGCTTGTGAGCTTAAAGGGTTTAGTATAATAAAAGAACCAAGAGCAGTCAAAGCTGCGTATTTACCTATTTTTTTAACTGCATGTAGTCTTGTAATTTCTTTATTATACATATAAATTAGTTTAATTCGTTATCGTTTTTTACTTTTTCTTCGTGCCTGTAAAATGTTTCACTTAGTTTCTCTTCTTTGATTCTGAATGCGTACGCTTTGACAGCTAGTACGGTATTTATCATAGGTACAAAACCTACTAAAATAAGAATAAGCATACTCCCTTTAGACCAAGGTGTATTTTCCCAAGTTCTTGATTCCTTTAGCAGCTCACTCATAAATGTTATTGTTGATAGCATGTATATAAAGAATAATGCAAATACTGTTAATTCCCACATAATTTAGTGTTTTAGTTTGTTAGTTATTTGTTGTTTGTTGTGCTCTACTTCATAAAGTAGGCTGCAACTAAAGCTACTAAACCCATTAGCAACATATGTACAATGAATTTAATCTCTTGTTTATACTTTTTCATTAATAATTAAAGTCTAGTGACCATTTTAAGAACAACACACTTATGTATCTTAAGTCCTTGTTTATCACAATAGTTGGTATTAGATAAAGTGGTTCACACTCTAACCAATTAAATTCAATCTGTATTTTTTTCATAATCTTTTAATGATTCTTCTAATGTTAACTTTTTATTGTTTTTATACTGTCTATTTGACCTGCAGTGTGGACAACTTCCTCCACATCTGCAAGTCTTATCGAATTCTTTACTACCAGTGTATGGTTTTCTATTCGTTCTACTCATTCTATTGGTAGATTAAAATATGATCTAACATCAAAACCTTTAGTCCAACGGTTTACAGCAGTATATCTCTCTTTGTGATAGATAAAGTATTCACCATGAACCTTACGATATGTTGTCTCTGATTTCCAAAATAAACATTTCTCTGATATTGTTACTTGTTCAATTACTTCTCCTGGATTTATCTCTATAAAATCTCTAGATATTACTTTTGCTGCCATTTTGTCTAGTTTAATACTGTTAATGTTATAAATCTTTTATCGATTTCTCGAACTCTATCTTCTTAAGAAAAGGCTCAAACACTTGACTATTGAAATATGCCAAGTCTTTTCTACCCAATGATTTAAGTTTTATGTATATTCCTTCAGCAACTGGATTGTCACTTAATGAATTCAAGCTAATTATCTTATTCATCTTAAGGTTTAACTTATCGATGCATCTGTTATAATTAACCATGTCCACCTTGTTAATGGTGTCTATCGTTTTATGATTGTATATCACGATGTCATGCTTTATACCAAGTACTGACTCAATGGCTTCATTTGTATGTCCATGATTACTTGCAAGTGTTGTAAGAATCTTCCTAGCATATGAATACTTTCTGATTCTCGTTTTCTTCATAACATTGAACTCATATAGATGATCTAACATTATCTTTATTTCTTGTATTGTTCTCATATTAATTATTCGGGTAATGTTTTTCGATTAAACTAACTATTTGCATTATTGCAGAAAATACGCTTAAAATAAATAATAAAAACATCATCCACCAATACCAGTAATGTCTAGATCCCCATTCCCATAAATAATCAAGACCATAACATTTATCAATACACAATGTATCTCCAAAGAAATCTCTTAATTGATCTGGAACAAAAGTCCATAACATTCCTATTAAAAATATTACTATTATCCTAATAGCAATACCAAAATACACTTCATTTTTCATTCTTTTTTCGTTTTATAGGATTATAAATAACAGTATTACTTAAGGTCATTTTGAAACAGATACTAGATAGTTTCTAAAGTAAGGCTCGAAAGCACATTACGCTTCTTTCCTGTTTTCCATTGTAACTCCGCAGATAACCAAGACTGCTTTTATTAAGTAATACTGTATTTTTTTAATTGTTGATTAGTAAAAGTATAATGACTGATTACCATTATTGTACCGTTAAGCAGGTTGAAGCTATCATCCATATTGAATGATAAGTCAATGTGATGCGTATTGTGATTAACAATAGGAGTCACACATGGTAACTGTAAATCAAACAGTATTCATGTAACATTTGCGATAGGAATGTTATTCCGTTGACCTTCTTTAATCTTCAGGTATTGATATAAGATGTGGCTATCCACTTGAGCATTTTACCGTCTGTACTCTTACCTCTTACAGTAGTAAATTAATTATCATTATTATTCGTTGTGCACTTAAATAATACATATTTAATCAATAGGACTTGTTACTAAATAGGGTTTCAATCCACATTAGTATATAGCGTATTGCTATTTAAAAATAACACTCTTGACTACCATTGAGTGTACACATCATTTAAGTAGAACCAAATACTTTATATTATTTATTGCATAAAAACATTTACTAGCGGTTAAACTTTCATGTATTATGGTTATTAAGTATTAACATAGGGCTGATGAGGTTTTTAAAATATAATATAGACAGTTTGTCTTCTTGTCTAAGGAATACGTAGAAAATACTACCTTTCTTTTGTATCCCAGGTTGGAGTCGAACCAACAATTATCCCCTACTCTATACCAAGAGGTTTAAACCAGCGTTTCATCTTTATAATGAGGTAAGGCTCTATTTGTGTTGACTCCTGAGAGTTTCTACATTACCATAGATTTACTTTTTCACCTTACACTGGGACTTGTTTCATCACACCTGACTAATACAGACAGCAATCCCTTTACGACTGGATGATGAATGTTAATAAACATGTACTGAGCTGCAACAAAACTTGCACTATCCCTCTCACAGGATTATACACTCAATATTTATTTGAGATGTCACCATGTTTATTAATTTAGTATTGTTTTTATACTGTATTGTATTTTGTATTGTTTAGCTATTCATGTAGTTTTTAGTGTGTGTTAGTGAGGGGTGATATAAACCACCCCTCCTTAACATTACTAACTAACCACACAAAAATTGTTATTACTCAGGACTAACTGAATTTACAACTAGTTTAGCCTTACCTAACTGTTCCATTAGAGGTGCTAACTCTAGTAAAGGAACTATAGAGATCACAGTAGTACTTACTTGATCTTTTCCTTCATACTCTTCTGTATCATTTTTACATAGATACTGTTTGTTTGGTTCAAGTCCCTCTCTTAGGAACATTGTACCATTGATGATAGTGCCTGTGGCTCTACCTGCTAATACCTCACCGATGAATGGCATATTACCATTTTTATCAGATGAGAACTTAGAACTTGTGACTTGTTGAAATTTTGCTACGAACATTTTACGATAGTTTAATTTATGCATACTTAATAAAGGTGATGCATTTAACCTTGTTATTTATTGTACTGTTTAGCTATTTATTAATAATGATAGTGAAAGCTAAGGCTAGTGAAAGTGAAGGGAAAAGGGTGTTTAGGGGTTATCCCCCTCTTAACAATCTCTCCAACTTAAACAATTTTCATTGTATACCATTTACTACTACTACATTACTGTATCTCACCTTATAGGGAGCACAATATAAAAAGGGTTCTACAGTTCAATTCCCCAGAGCGAAGCGATGGGTATGTAGTGTCTTACTAGCCCACCCGTTGTATTCTTCACTGGTGGACTGGTTTGACTGGGAATATATTTCTTTCTTGCTTTGCAGCATTATAATCTTTCACTAAATGTTCTGTATTTATCATTGGCCCCATAGACAAAACTTTTGTATTTACTATTGGCCCCAAGGGTAAAATGTTTTGTATTTACAGTTGTCCCAATGTCAAATAATAATAACACCCAAGAGTAAGAACTCAAGAGTGTTAGGTTGTTATGCTGTTACTTTTGCCTTAAAGATTGTCAGAGCCTCCTGAAGAGATTCAGCCATAATAAGGTTACCATTGATTACATACAGATTTTTCATTAGTGTGTGAGTTTTTAAGTTAATAAAATAACTACTCTCAATTAAGAGAGTAGGTAAGTTGCGTCATTCTTTTTTACTGATAACTTAGCGCAATTAATCAGAGTAGAAAATAAGAAACTAACACCCAGTTAAGGATGTTAGTTAATAAAGGTGTTACTCAGGAGTTGAAGCATCAACGTTAAGATTTGCTTTACCCAATTGAGTAGATAATTCTGCAAGCTCTAATAAAGAAACTACAGAGATAATACGAGTCTGAACGTTTTTTGGATAAGCCTCGTCAATGTGATTGTCACACATGTAAACCTTGTTAGGTTCTAGACCCTCACGAGCAAACATAGTTCCATTATAAATGGTACCTGTTGCTTTACCCGCAATAACTTCTCCAATAAATGGCATGTTGCCGTTCTTATCAGATTCAAATTTGTCAGAGTTTACTTGTTGGAATTTTGCTAAAAACATAATATAATAGTTTAATAGACGCTATTAATAAAGGCTAGCGAATCTGCCTTTTTTGGAAATATCCCAATACATAAAAAAGGTTATAAAGTTTAATTCCCCCGAAGGGGTTTTCTTTTTAAAGAGGACTACTGTTACGTAGCCCCCAATGATTATCTCTTGCCAAAACTCTTAGAGTCTAGTAGGAATAAAATTAATGATACAGATGACATAGTCACCCAAAATAAGAATAGCTTAGGTTCAAACACAATTCTTGTTAACTCTAATGCTGTGAATAAGAAAGAAACTAAGAAGGCTATAAATATTAAGATTGATTTCATGATAGATTTGTTTTAGGTTAGAGAAGTACACAACGCCATGACAATAAGCCATACCCTATACCCCAAAATATAAAAAGGGTAGGGGGTGAAGTGTAATTTATCCCTCACTCAACTATCTCTCAAAAAAAATTATTCCTAAAAAAAAATTATTAAAAAAAAAGTTGTATATTCCCCGTATGAAAATATTACATACTATCTTTTTCTTTCTAGGAGTACCTGTAAGAGTAGTTTTAATGTATGCACCCAAGACGTTATCTTTAATTTTTTTTATGATCTACATCCTATATCTGATGATTATTTGACACATTTTTATCACAAGATCTCTATAATTTAAAAATAATAACTATAAAAATGTGTCATTCCAGTTACCACCACTTGCATATGTCAATACTTTTCCGTACATTCGTATATTACGAAAAACAAAATGAGTTATAAAGAATACTTAAGTAGAGAAGGATTCATATATTCGAAGAAGAACGAAGAGTGGATAAAAGGATGTGGCTGGGGCAAATCAATAAAAGTAATGCACTTGATAAAAGGCCTATTCGAAGTAACCAAGGGTGATGAAATCATCTACTCAGACTTTATAAAATCATTTGAAGAATTTAAAGAAATAATTAAAAAAGCAATCTTATGAGTAAAGGAACATTAAACGTAACAGGAATAGCAAATTTAACAACAAGTAGTACAGATGTATTAGATGGAACGGTAAGCGCAGCTATACCTCGCTATACTACTTCTGGTGGTGACACACTTGATTTATCAATAACTGGAAGTATAGGTCAATCCGTCAGTCTTAGAGCCAACCCTAATATTAATGGAGAGTGGACACCAGGTTATCCTAGCCTAGGAGTAGAGCCTACACTTCAAGAGATATATCAAGAGGTTAAGAATGTTGAAGCGCGCATACAGCAATCAATTTATGAATTAAGTGACCTGAAAGTAATGATACAAAAAGTATCAGATCAAACTAAAGTAACAAAAAGAGATACCCCTTGGGGATAATTACTAAAACAGAATATTATGATATTATTTATTAAAATTATTATTGCACTTGTCCTGATAACCTTTCCAATAGTGAAAGAAGTTTATAAAGGTAAGATTGATGTTGCCTTTTACTGGGGCGTAGTGTTTGGATTTCACTATGACAAGTCTTATTTCAGAGCTAAGTTTAAAGATGGTGATGAGAAGAACTTCAAGTTACACATACTACAATTCCACATTCTATGCATGACTGTTCTTTTAACATTCACTAGAACAGCAGATGACGTAATACTAGAAGAGGATGAATCCTAAGTATAAAGCAATAAAGGCATTATATCAATCCATTCATGGAGCAACATCACTTCCAGATCCAATTAAGATGCAGGAAGTGATACTGTTGTATGAAGCATCGAAAGCAAAGAAGCCTGTAGAAAATAAAAAAACAAAAAAACATGAAAGAAGAGTCAGGCCTTGGGCTACTGGAACAGATCAAACTGACTAACAGTTTTACCGCACCTGGTACAATGTCAATGGAGGATTTAGACAAATTGCTTAAAGATATGATTGAGACTGAAGAGATCCTTGATAAGTCATATCCTAAGCATGAAAAAAGAAAAGCTCCTTGGAAAAACAAGTAGCATAATTTTTTAAGGACACGCAAATTAGGTTTATAGCAAAAAGAGACCTATATTTGCAGAACATAATTATTACAGTGTTAGAACTGGTATAAAATCTGAAGCTAATTAATCAACGCATATTGATAGGGCACAGATGACCAGGGAGGTTTAAGTAATAATATTCGAGTAACGCAGGAAACCTTTTACATCATACGCTCAAGATTGGACTGGATACGGAACAAGTAATCCTTTTGAATTAACAAATGTTATCAGTCCTTGCTAGAAATTCACTGTCTTGAGGAAAGTGTAAAAAAAACTGTTCCAGAGTACGCTAACCCAGTGATACTCAAGGGATTTGCGTATTTAAACTTTAAAGTAATAAAGTTGTTTCTATAAATATTTTTACAATAATGTCTGTTAATTAGCTTTAACAGACATTTTTTATGCAAAAAAGCTAGGTGGTTGTTATTATTTTTTATACATTAGCAGCATGTTAAACACAAAGGAAGATATTGAAGGAATCAAGAAGGCGTTAAAAGACGGCAATATTGATCTAGGCAGCTTAGCCAAAACTATTAAAATCCCACCATCAGAGAGGGACATTCTTAATCTAAGTAATGATCTACTGGTAAAACACAATGCACTTATATTTCACAAAGGATCATCTCTATCATCTGCACAACGCAGTATGGTACAGAATAGAATTGCCTATGGGTTAAATAGAGGCACGATACAACCAGAAGAAGTGGCAAAAGAAATTAATAAGTTAAACGCTCTTATACAAGGAGAACTAATAAAATTAACAACAGATGGTAATTGCACTCACGAACAAACAGGACTTACAGAGGAAATTAATTAGTATATTAGATACTGCAAAAATGCAGAACGAGAAAGCTATAGTGATTATGACAGATAGAGCTTGGCACATGGATGTGTTTAATTTCTTTTTCGAACACAAGAACATCGGTAAACTTAAAGTAGCAGGACAGACTTTCTTTATTATTAAGGAAATGAGAATAGAAATCAAAGCAATAGACCTATACATATGATGACAGTAAGATTTGAATATTGCCCAATACTAGGACTTAGGTCTTGGTTCATAGAAGAAACAACATTTAAAAAGAAAAAATATGTCAATAGGGAAAAAAGCTAAAGAAATAGCAGAAGGATATGCCAATCTCCTGAAATCCAAAGTAGGATTATCTAGTAAAGAGGATGAGAAAATCTTTAAAGCAAGAATGGAGATCTGTAACGCGTGTCAATACAAGTCTGCAATGAATAGATGTTTAAAATGTGGTTGTCCATTGGCAGCAAAAACAAGAAGTCTAACAAGTAAATGCCCAGAGGGAGAGTGGTAATTAATGATGATGACAATAAAACTACACCCAGAAGTAGTTAAGTTCCTAAATGAAACAGGAGCAGTCTGGATAGAAGGCAACGAAGAGAAGTCTTTTATAGTTAACAACAGTTGGTACAAGTCAACAGAAGAAGAAGGAATTTATACAGTACAATTTTTAGAAGCAGAATAACCACATGACAGAAATTAAATTTGAACAGGAAGTAAGAAACGGAATTAAAGCAGGAGTAGATGCTTTGGCTAACGCCGTTAAAGTAACGTTGGGCCCAAAGGGTAGGAATGTTATTATACATAGATTAAACGGTCAAGATGATCAAGTAACTAAAGATGGTGTCACAGTGGCAAATGCAATAGAACTTGATGATGACTTACAAAACATAGGAGCACAAGTAGTAAAGAAAGTTGCACAGAAGGCTAACAAGAACTCTGGTGATGGAACAACTACCGCAACAGTGCTAGCTCAGGCTATTCTTACAGAAGGATTAAAGCTTGTAGCCGCTGGTTACAATCCGTTAGATCTTAAGAGAGGTATTGACAAAGCAACACAAGTGATTGTAGATGAGTTGAACTCAACTGCAATAGCTATAAAGCATGACTCACCTATGGTAGAGCAGATTGCTACTATCTCAGCTAACAACGATCCTGCTATTGGTAAGATTGTTGCTGAAGCATTTAGAAGTGTAGGATCAGATGGCGCCGTGAGTGTAGAGGAAGGTAACGGATTTGAAACTGTTTTAAACAAGGTGGATGGTCTACAATTTGATCGTGGACTTATCACTCCTTTCTTCTCTTCTTCTCCAGATAAGATTGAGGTAAGCATGCAGAACCCATTAATATTAGTGGTAGGTGGAATGCTTAAAACAAAAGAACAAGCAGTTGCAATATTGACGCCAGTAATTGAGACTAGAAGGCCTTTATTTATAATTGCTGATGATATTACTGGGGATGCATTATCTACTCTTACACTTAACAAATTAAAGGGAGGGCATAGTATTGCAGCAGTTAAAACACCTGGGTTTGGAACTTATAGAAAAGAACTTGCTATTGACATAGCAACTATAGTTGGGGCAAAGGTTGTTCCTGAAGACATGATTACCGACATTACTAAAGATTACATTGATCAATTATTTGGAACTGCTCAGGCAGTAAGATCAGATCAAGGAAACACAGTAATAATGGGAGGGGTGTCAATTGACGGAGAAGTACAAAAAAGGGTAAGTGAAATTGAGGCAAGTTTAACTAATAACAAATTAACCTCATTTGAGATAGATAAGTTAAATGAAAGGAAAGCTAAATTAGGTGGAGGCGTAGCGGTAATAGAAGTTGGCGCAAGATCTGAAATAGATATGAAAGAAGTTAAGGACAGAATTGATGATGCAAAGGCTGCCGTAGTATCTGCGCTTGAAGAAGGAGTAGTAATCGGAGGAGGATCAGCATTACTAGGGTGCAAACACCTAGTAGTGAAGGTGTTAGAAAATACCGATGAAACGATAGGGGTGCAACTTATTATGAGAGCAATTGAATCACCATTTAGAACTATATGTGAAAACGCCAACGTAAGCGCAGATGTAAAGATGGAAGGCGTATTGACTAGACCAAAAGGAACTGGATACAACGCAAAGACAGATGAATACGTTGAGATGTTGGATGCTGGAATATTAGATCCAAAGAAAGTAACCAGGATAGCCCTGGAGAGCGCTGCAAGTGTAGCTGGAACCTTGTTAACCACTGCATGTGCAGTAATAGAAAAATAAAATGAGACATGACGAAATAATCAAAGAGATAGAGAGAAGAGAGTATTACAACAGTATGGCTCCATTCCCAGTATATGATACAGAAGTAATAACAGATTTAAAAAAACTAGAAATGATAACATCAAAAGACACGAGCAACAATGAGCCAATTACATTTTGTAAGACATGCTTATCAATACACATCAAGACAGTTGAATTCGAAGACACAGATCAAGCAGTAGATTATTGCGTAGCGTGTAGTAATACGGATCTAGAAACGACACATATCTCAGAATGGGAAGACATGTACGAAGAAAGATATGGTGAGAGATTCTTAACTGAAAGAAACAAATAAATGAACATACTTAAACTTGATGGGTGGAAGAACGGTAGGTTTTACGTAAAGTATATAGACTCAGAGCTAAAAATACTTGAAATAAAAGCATCCTTCTTTCACAACAAGGTTGAAGAAATGAATGTATACCTATCTGAATCTAAATTTATAGTGCAAACATCTATCAAGGGATCAGAAAAAAAAAATAAGTATGAGTTATCAGTTAAAATAAAAGAGTATGTCAACAAAAAACAACATGAACATAAAGAGAATACACACAGACAAAAAATCAATATTTAGATATTGGTTGGAATTCTTAAGACCTTATCACAAGCTAAGGACTAAAGAGATAGAAGCATTGAGCTTGCTGTTGTATTATAGGTACGAACTATCAAGAAGCATTCCTGATTTAGAAATGGTGAATGTAGTATTGTTCTCTACCCAAACCAGAAACAAGATTAGAGAAGATCTTGGTGGAATGAAACAAAAGAACTTTAACAACCTTCTTACATCTCTTAGAAATAAAGATATAATTAGACCAGGGAATAAAATTAACCACGTATTAATCCCTAATATGACTGAGGATGGTTTTAAACTAGTATTTGATTTTGAAATTAAGAAATGAAATTCAACAGAGCAGACGAAATAAAGATTAAAGAAATGGCTAACAAGTATAGCCTTGACGCTGAGGTTGTTAGGAAAATTATTTCAGCACCTTATGACTTTATGCAGAAGAAAACAAAAGAATTAGATTTTGTAGACGATCTGACTAGAGAAGAATTTGACAAAATGAAAAAGAATTTCAACATTCCAGGCCTAGGAAAGATCTATGCATCTTACTTCCTGTACAATGAAATTCAGAAAAAAAAGAAAAAAAAGCTAGGTAGTTAACTTTAATTACATTATTTTAGCGTAATATTAATTTAAATTTTTAAAAAAGATGAGTAAACAAGCAAAACAAGCAGCGCCAAAGGCACCTGAATTATTTACTACAACAGCAGAGATCCTTAACGGAACATTACAGTATTTAGCAGGAAGACCTTATTCAGAGGTGTTTCAATTAATTGAAGCATTAAAGCAATCAACCCCTCATGAGGCTGCAGAAGCTAAAACTGTTTCACCTATATTAAAAAAGTCTTAAAATGATTATAAAAGAAGGAAAGATTTCCAAAGATTTAGAAGTGATTAAGAGAGAGGCAGCTAGGGATTTGGGGATCGAAGACTTCTTTACTTCTAGAGATAAAAAGAACAGAGGAACTGGAGGTTTAGTAGATGATACTACTCAAGTTCTTTCTAAAGAGATAAATACAAAAGAAAGATTGTATGATGAATCACTGATGGTTAATTCATTACCATCACACATTGTACCAATGTTCGGAGGTATATTCCTTACGGCAAGAAGAAACAAAATATCAGAGAATGGAATATATTTACCAACTGCATCTTACGGAAAAGGTAGTGATACAGATATGGATGTAGATTTCTCTGAAACTCAAACTGCGTTAGCTTGTGGCCAACATACTCAACAAGTAAGTCCTGGTATGGAAGTTGTTATCAATATGGATAACTTTAAAAAAAGACTTGAGAGTGGTTTAGCACAGAAGTTAAGTAAAGAGTTTGAATACATATTACCTATAGAGACTATCGAGGGTGTAGAGTATTTGTACGTAACAGAGAGAGATATAAAATATATTTCTAATACTAACGAAATTGATTTTCCATAAAAAAACAAGTAATGTCAAGAAAGAAAGAATTACTAGATACGGTTGCAAGTGCAATTGATTTAGCAAAAGGAATTAGTGAACAAACAATAGAGGTTAGAAGTGCTTTAGTTCACTTAACTCGTTCACTGTCATCTGTAGCGCAGATTGCAGAAGATCCTGAACCTGTAAAAGACCAGCCTGTGTTACCTGAAAAAAAGAGCGTAACTCCGTCAAAGAAATCAAAGAAAAAATAAGTATCACACAAAAATAAGGATAGCTCTACTTGACAGTAGGGCTTTTTTTTTGTATATTAGCAGCAAGGGAGAATAATTAACTCCTGATAGAAGACGTCCGAAGAAGATAATCACGACTAATTGAATTCATATTGACGAATCGGATTCTATCAAACTGAAGTATAGTGTAGCGGTAACACATCTGCCTTTGACGCAGACATCCGAGGTTCAAATCCTTGTACTTCAACGAGGCTGAATCCTAACAGAAAGAAAGAAACAGGAAAAATAGGAAATGGAAGAGTGGACAATGGTTGTCAAGCTGCTTGCTAAGCAGTCGGGTGTAAAAGCTTTGTAGGTTCAAATCCTATCTCCTCCGCTATTGTTCCGTCGTGAAAATGGGCTCGCTACCAAACGTATGGACATTGAGCTATAGGGTAAAATCTTATAGCTCAAAACTAAGAGCTGAAATGCACCTCGAACTACTTATTAAAACAGTGGGGTGCGCCAGTTCTAACAATTAACTCCTGGGAGTGTAGTTATAAAGTAACACTTCCTCTCAGGAGAACAATACAAAAGGAGAAAAGAATTATGAATTTATTTGAAATAGTAAATAACGTTGTGACGTTCAGTCCACAAGCGTTATTAGCAAAACCATTTAAGTCTATTTGGGATGCAGATGAGTCTGAGGACAAGATGACTGCAACACTAGAGATGGCTTATGTTTATTACATGGCTGATGAGAGAAGTGATTTTATGCATATCTTAGATATGGATGAAAGAGCTCAAGAGGTTAAGCTTTGGCTAGATATGCATTCTGGATGGAGTGGTCAAAGAAAAGAGATTGTTAGAGCAATCCACTACTACACCAAACTGTCTGAAACAACAAGTACAAAATTACTTCAAAGCACAAGACTGGTTCTTCAGAAGATATCTGAATTCCTGGATAACATAAATATGAACGAAAGGGACGAAAGAACCAAGAAGCCTATTCATGATATCGGGAAGATTACTGGTGCAGTTGAAAAGATTCCAAAGCTTATTAAAGCTATAAATGAAATCGAGAAAGAAGTAATCAAGGAGAAAGAACTTAAAGCACAGTCTGGGAATAGAACTCAGAGTATGTTTGATGACGCAGGAATATAATGAGAAAATTCAACTCAATACAAACAGAGATCACTAGTGAATTGCTAGAGAAGATGCCAAGGGAAGAGAGGCAGGATCTATTAGACAATATAGATTCTATAATGTTTATACAGAACCTTGCGTCACCAACAAGAAACAGAGTTAAAGATTTAGAGAGATGGGAAAACCCTTTGTTGCCTCTAACATCTGATGATCCAGATATGCACACCAGGACTCTTGATCCTAATGGAACTATTGCAGTAGACTTGACGGATCCACATATCTTAGAAGATATGGATTACTTCAGGCCCGCAGCAATACATTTTGAAACACACAAGTGTTACACTAAGTTATTTCCTAACAGGAATCCTAATTCAGAATACTATAAGTATTGGAAAGAAGAAGCTAGAAGATGTCGTGAAGGATATATAAGACACTCTGATGGTGAGTGGGTTCCTGGAAATTACTATTTCCAGTTAAACTACGCTCCATTACTTAGGTCTGAAATTATAGAAGGAACAAAGCAGTCTGATAGACTGGAAGCGTTCGCATACGTGTGGGATGCAGATTACTGGTTCTTTCACTATGTGGAGCAAGCAAGAGCTTTAGGGATGCATGGTGCAAACTTAAAAAGAAGGGGTTGTGGATACTCTGTAAAGGCATCCAATATGTTGGCTAAGAACTTTATCTTAGGTGACACGGCCAAAGCAAAAGAAAAGGTAAAATCATTTGCCATTGCTAATGAGAAGGAATATCTTATTAAGGATGGTGTGTTAAATAAATTTGTTTCTGTTATTGACTGGAATGCAACACACACTCCTTGGCCACGTATAAGATCATTAAAGGATTCTCTTAATGATATGCATTGGAGAATGGGACGTAAGGATAACGCTAGGGGGACTGAAGTAGGTGTTCTTAATGAGGTTATGGGTGTGACATTAAAGAATGATGCACAAAAAGCAAGGGGTAAAAGGGGTGCGTTAGTGCTCTGGGAAGAAGCAGGAAAGTTTCAGGATTTCCTTACAGCTTGGAAGATTGCTCAACCATCTGTGGAAACATCGGCAGGATATGCCTTTGGATTCATGATGGCAGGTGGTACAGGTGGTGTAGAGGGTGGAGCATTTGAAGGATTAGAAGAAATCTTTTACAACTCTGCAGGTTACAATATCATGTCAATGCCTAATGTGTTTGATAAGAATACTAATGGTAAAGGAGAATGTGCATTCTTTTTTGGGACATACCTAAACTATGATGGCAAAATGGATAAGAACGGTAATAGCGATGTTATCGGAGCAATAATAGGAATTAATAAAAAGAGATCTAAAATTAAGCACGGATCATCTGATGTGAATACAATAGTACAAACAAAAGCTGAGGAACCAATTACTCCTCAAGAAGCTATCATGCGTACAGAAGGATCTGCATTCCCTGTTGCTGATTTAAGAGATTACTTGGAGGATATTGCTCCTGAGCTTACGTCATTTGTAGATTCTCACTGGGTAGGTGGGTTAACTTATGATGATAAAGGATTTGTTAAATGGATGAATGATTCTCAGAAGCAGCCGATACGAGAATTTCCATATAAAGTAAAAGGTGGAGCCAGTTCCGATGGAGCTGTAGAAATATTTGAAATGCCTAATAAAGATAGAGATGGGAAAGTTTTTGAAAATAGATACATTGGGGGAATCGATCCTATTGATAATGATTATACTATTGGTGGTTCTCTTGCTTCCATCATTATTTTTGATCTATGGACTGATAAAATTGTTGCGGAATATACAGGCAGGCCAGTCCTAGCAGATGAGTTTTATGAAATATGCTTGAGACTTACTCAGTTTTACAACGCTCAATCAAATTATGAAAACAATCTGAAGGGCCTCTTTTCATACTTTTCCAATCACAGTGCCTTGTACTTATTAGCTGATAGTCCAGAGATCTTACGAGATATGGAGATTGTTAAAAGTACTTTGTACGGAAATAGAGCAAAAGGAACTCGTACAACTAAGGAGGTTATAAAGTTAGGGAAGACTCTTCAAAGACAATGGATGTTAACTCCATACGAAGAAGAAAGATATGACGAAGGATCAGGAGAAACTACAACAATGACAATACCTAATTTAAGAAGGATTAGGAGCATTGGATACATAAAGGAGTGTATTGCATGGAATCCAGATATAAATACGGATAGAGTGTCCGCTATGGACATGGTGATGATATTAAGAGAGGATAGAGCCAAGATGACGGTTAAGTTTGAAGATAATAAAGTTGAAAGCGTAAATTCTTTCTTTCACGATGATGAATTCCTTGATGCTAACTGGCAGAATGCTGTAGCAAAAATGGGCTACAATAATAGTAACGATAGTATAATAGATGGCTTTTAGCTATAATAGAAGAAGCAATTTTTTAATTATATTCACTAATTTTACATAATATAAGAACAACATGTCAAAAGTAAAAAATTTTCCATCACAAAAATTATCTTTTAAAAATAAAGGTAAGCAATGGCGTAGAGATCATTTAGATTGGGCTGATAATAATAGCTACCTAAATAATAGCGCTGTAAGAAGGAAATTAAAAAATAAAAAGATTAATCTTAACCTATACAACGGTAAGATAGATGTATCAGATATGAAGCTTATTTTAAACCCAGGTGGTTTAGAAAAGTTCTTTGTACCAGATGCAATACAACATTATCCAATTATAACTCCACGAGTGAATGTTCTTGTTGGTGAAGAAAAAAGAAGAAAGTTTGATTGGTCAGTTCAGATTGTCAATCCAGACACTATCTCTAAAATTAAAGAGGATAAGAAAAAACTTATAGATGCTAAGCTTATGGAGATGCTTCAGTCAGATGTTTCTGATGAAGAGCTTGAAAAAGAATTAGTACGCTATGGTGATTACATAAATTTTGACTACCAAGATATGCGTGAGAAAAGGGCTAACCTTTTAATGCGTCATTACATTGGTAAATTAGATATGAAGATTAAATTCCAGCAAGGTTTCAAGGATGCCTTAATAATGGGAGAAGAGTCTTACATATTTGATATCGTTAATGGTCAGGTTATATTTGAAAAGCTTAATCCATTGAAGGTTCACACGTTACGTAGTGGATATTCAAACAAAATAGAAGACGCAGATGTTATTGTTATAGATGATTTCTGGAGTCCAGGTAAAATACAAGATACATTTTATAATGATCTTAGTGATGTTGAAGTTAAAAACCTAGATGAAGGAAGCTGGACGGGCGGAACTAATTCTGATGGAGTATCTGAAGCTATTGATGATGAGGCAGGATTAAGATTACTTGATAGAGAGGCAATGGATACTTATGTTGAATCAACTGGAGTATTCTCTTCAAGGGGTTCAGAAGGTAGAAATACTTATACTGATAGCTTTGGAAATGTTCGAGTACTAAGGATGTTTTGGAGAAGTATGAAGAAAGTACTTAAGATTACTTACTTTGACGAAATGGGTAAGACTCAGGTTAAATTTAGATCTGAAGATTACGTTGTAGATAAAGAAATAGGTGAAACTTCAAAGACTCTTTGGGTTCCTCAATGGTGGAAAGGAGTTAAAATAGGTAAAGATACTTATTTACAAATTAAGCCAAAAGAAATACAATATAATAAACTAGATCAACCTAGTTTCAATTCATGTGGAATTGTTGGTCAAGTATACAACACTGGTGACGAAGAAGTTGTTACCATGGTTGATAGAGCAAAACCATTTCAATATCTTTATGATATATCATGGTACAGAGTAAATGAAGCACTAAGTAAATACTTAGGGTCTATCGTTGAATTAGATTTAGCAAAAGTTCCAACTGGATGGTCAGTGACTAAATGGTTATACTTTGCGCGTAAATCTGGAATTTCTGTAGTAGATAGTTTCAAGGAAGGTCAGAAAGGAATGGCTAAAGGAAGGCTTGCTGGATCTGTAGGTAATACAACTGGTAGAGTTTTAGAACAAAGAGTAGGTGATTTCATTCAAACTCATATCGAGATGATGGAATTTGCCAAAGCACAAATGGATGAGATAACGGGTGTTTCTAGACAACGTCTAGGACAAGTTGAGAATAGGGAAACTGTCGGCGGAGTAGAAAGAGCTGTTTCTCAATCCAATCATATTACTGAAGAGTTATTTACAATGCATGACTATTGTAAGAAGAGATGTTTCCAAATACTTATTGAGACTGCAAAAATTGCACTTAAAGGTAAGGATACTAAGTTTTCTTACATTGCTGATGACATGACTCGTCAGATTGCAGAAATAGATGGTGATCAATTTTCTGAAGAAGAGTATGGATTAATGGTTTCTAATGAAGATGAAATTAATCAAATACAACAGAAGTTAGATGGAATGGTTCAAATGGGACTACAAAATCAAATGCTTTCTTTTTCAACTGCAATAAAGATCTACAATTCTCCTTCAGTAAGAGAGATTCAAAGGCTTATAGAAAAAGATGAGACTCAAATAAAAGATTCACAAGCTAAAGCTGGTGAAGATCAACAAAAACAATTCCAAGAGCAAATGAAGCAGCAAGCTCTTAGTGAACAGCAAGCTCAATCATTAGATCTTGAAAAGTTTAATAGAACTGACGAGACTAATAGGTACATTGCAGAACTTCAAGCTGACACAGCAAGAATAAATAAAGAAAATTCTGATAGAGGTGTTGATAATGATGAAAGTGATTTTGCAAAATTTGAAGCTGAGTTAGGAATAAAGAAAGATTCTTTAACTAACGACATGATAAAGCACAATGATATTATGTCAAGAAAAGACATGGAGATTGGAATAAAAAACAAAGTAGCTAACAAAAATATTATTTCTAAAAAATAAAATAAAAATCAATGAAATTAACTCAAAATCAATTTTTTGGAGAAGACAACACAAAGCCTATTTCATTTACTCCTGGAGCTATATTTATTGCAGTAGATACTTATAGAATATATATTTACAATAAATTTAAAAAGCCAATTGATGTAACTGGAGATTTTGAAACAACAGGTATTACCCCTAGTCAATCATCTAGCATATTAAATAATACAGATAAAATATCTTACACTGATTCTGAAGCTGTTGCTATAAATACTTCTAAAATAGGTATAACACCACAGCAGATAAATCAAATAGTTTCTAATAGCTCTAAAATATCTTATACAGATTCAGCAGCAGTTGCAGTTAATACATCAAAAATAGGTTACACAGAAGCGTTAGTTTCTGCAAATACAAATGTTAGTGAAAACACTTCCAAGGTAGGTGTTACCGCACAACAGTCAAATGCTATATTATCTAATACAGCAAAAAGCGGTATAACTTCATCTCAAGCAAATGCAATTACAAACAATACTGCAAAAACAGGTATTACAACGCAACAAGCAAGCAATATCGTTTCTAATACCGCTAAAGTATCATATACAGATTCAGCGGAAGTTTCAGCAAACTCATCTAAAGTAGGTATTACCACACAGCAATCTGCAGACATTACACTTAATAATTCAAAGACAGGTATTACTAGCGCTCAAACGAATAGTATAATTGCAAATGAGGCTAAGGTTAGTTATACAGAAGCAGCAGTATCCGCTAATACAGATGTAGTAGCAAATACCGCTAAGGTTGGATATACAGAAGCTTTGGTTTCTGCAAATTCAGATGTTGTTACTAATACATCAAAAGCGGGATATACAGAAGCTTTGGTTTCTGCAAACGCAAGTGTTTACGCTAATACAATTAAAAACACTTATCCAAGTGCAGATGCTACTAAATTATCAGGTATTGAAGTAGGTGCAGATGTCAATACGGTTAATAGTTCCGTAACAGGAGAGCCAACAGGAAGTGATGTTATTTCAAACATTGTTTCATTGACTCAGGCAGAATACGACGCAGGTACAAAAATAGCGACAACATTTTACATAATAAACTAATAGTATGGCTTTAAAAATAGGAAGTACATCTGTTTCTAAAATGTACAAAGGAAGTATTGAGATTACAAAAGGCTACTTAGGCTCTACTTTAATTTATTCAAGTGTAGCACCTACTGTTGCTTTAAATGATTCTAATTTTTATACAGCAAGAGATTTATGGTTTACAGACCAGGCTCAAGCGGAAACAACTTACGGTTTAATTGGAGATTGGAATACTACAGCGGTAACCACTCTTAGTAGTGCTTTTTATGGAGGTACAGGGGTTGTGACAAGTGGGTTTAATGAAGATATTTCGGGCTGGGATGTTAGTAATGTTATTGATATGAGTAATGTGGTTAGGGCGCAGCCTCTATTTAATCAACCTATTGGAGCTTGGGATACTAGTAGTGTAGCAAAATTTATTTACTGTTTTTATAGCGCAACAGGTTTTGACCAAGATATGTCAAATTGGAATATTTTAAGCTCTTGGACGGTTCTAGGTATGTTTAACGGTGTAAATTTAAGTACCGTAAATTACGACCTTTTACTAGTTTCGTGGGAAGCTCAACTTCAGGGTGCTTATCCAAATGGAGCTGGTTACAGTTCTAGAGTCATTCAGTTTGGAGGCGGTAGTCAATACACAGGATTTGGGGCAGGTGGAGCTGCAAGAGCATCTCTAGTAAATACTTTTAATTGGACTTTTACAGACGGAGGTGATGTGGCAGCACTAACAAACTCTAATTTTAACACAGTAAGAGATTTATGGTTTACCAATCAATCACAAGCTGAAACATCTTATGGATTAATCGGGCAATGGAACACCACAGCAGTAACTAACATGAGTAATGCGTTTTCATACGCAGGTGTTGTGACAAATGATTTCAATGAAGATATTTCAGGTTGGGATATGAGCAATGTCACAAATATGTCAGGAATGTTTTATAGACAACCATTGTTTAATCAAGATTTAAGTTCTTGGGATACAAGCAGTGCAGATAATATATCTTCTATTTTTTGGAAGGCATCAGCTTTTAATCAACCCCTTAACTCTTGGGATGTTAGTAATGTTAATAATATGTCGTTCTCATTAAGAGAAACATCTGTATTTAATCAAGATTTAAGTTCTTGGGATACAAGCAACGTAACGAGTATGAGGTCTATCTTTTATAAGTCTTATTTGTTTGACCAAAATATTAGCTCTTGGAACGTAAACAAGGTATCAAACCTTAGTTCGTTCCTTACTGATGTAAGTTTGTCGTTGGCAAATTATAATGCATTATTAGTTGGATGGGAGGCAACTTTACAGGCATCTTTTCCAAATGGCGCAGGGTACACCTTAACGCCTACTGTAACTTTTGGACTTAGTGAATATAGAGGGTCTGGACAAGCTGGAGTGTCAAGAGCATCTCTAATAAGTAATTTTAATTGGACTATTGTAGATGGTGGCGATATAGAGGCATTAACAAATTCTAGTTTAGGCACAGCAATAGATTTATGGTTTACTAACCAATCACAAGCAGAAGCTACTTATGGATTAATCGGAGACTGGAACACTACTGGAGTAACTAGTATGAATAATGCTTTTAAGGTAGCTAATAACGTAACGAATGGGTTTAATGAAGATATTTCGGGATGGGATACAAGTAACGTCACGAGTACGTATGCTATGTTTTTTGACCAAACATCTTTCAATCAACCTATCGGTTCTTGGGATGTGAGTAGTGTTACAGCTGCAAGCAATATGTTTAGAAGTTGTGAAAGTTTTAATCAACCGCTTAACTCCTGGAATACAAGTAGCTTTGCAGATATTAACTCTTTGTTTTTTAGATGTCTAGTATTTAATCAACCGCTTAATTCTTGGGATACAAGTAATGTTACTAATTTGGCTACTACGTTTTACGGTGCTTTTGATTTTAATCAAGATTTAAGTTCTTGGAACACAGGTAGTGTGACGAGTCTTTTTTACACATTTAGAACAGCTTCTTCTTTTAATCAAAACTTAGGCTCTTGGGATATTACAAACGTTTCAACTTTATCAAACATTTTTAAAGATACAGCTTTAGATACAAGTAATTACGACCTTATGCTAATTGCGTGGGAATCTAGTTTACAAACCCAATTCCCTAACGGAGCAGGATACTTGAAAATACCTGCTGCAGATTTTGGCAGTACTAAATACACAGGAGGAGGTTCGGCAGCAACAGCAAGAGCATCATTAGTAAGTAACTTTAATTGGACTATCACAGACGGTGGAATTGCATAAAATAAATAAATAAATAAATAAAATGGAAGAATTTAAAAATACTAAGGTAAGTAAACCCAGTAATAAACTTTGGTTTATATGCTGGGATAACGACAGGGTCGAAATAAAAGCTAGTGGTTCAATTGATATAGACCAAGAAATTAGCACACCGTGGACTGAAATAGATTATTTTAATGAAGAAGAATTATGGGAAGCCGTTCTTTTAGAGAATGGAATTGAAGGTGAAGAATCACTTTTCTAAAAATAAGACGCACTCTATGAAATACCATAAGAACTTTCATAGGGTCTTTTTTAAACAAAAGTAAGAAACAATGAATACTTTAGCTATAATATATAAGTGCCCTTTTTGAAAAAAAAGGGTATTTTTGTTTATCAACAAAACATTATGGGAATAATAACATTGGACATATCCGCAAGAGGTAATAGGCATCCTGATTCATCGGGGTGGAATATTGTGTCTTTAATTTACGGAGCAACACATACATTCACGCTTGCAAACTTCACTACGGAAACAAGCCCAGCTTATTCAGATCCAGAAGGAGATCCTTTAGAATCGATTAAAGTAACATCTCTCCCCTCCCAGGGTGTATTAAAATTATCTGGATCAACTGTAAGTGTGAATGACATTATAACCTCTGCACAATTGGCAGGATCGCTACTTACTTATAAGTCTGATTCTGGAGATGTTGATGGATACGTAGATGGATATATGGGATTTTTAGTCTCAGATACAGGTTCATCCACCTTCACTACTTCTCCGAAGATATTTACTCTAAAAGTAGCAGGAAATATAAATGAAGCTCCATCAGTAGTTGGGGATAATTCGCTGGATATAGGTGTAGGATCTACAACCATCTTTACAAGAGCAATGTTTACGACTGGATTGAATCTAGCTTATAGTGACCCTGAAGGGGATGCAGCATTGAACCTATTGGTTGAATCTGTTCCTGTGTATGGAAACATACTCCTGAGTGGAGTTTTAGTTGTTTCTGGACAGGTAGTATCTTTTTCTGAAATAGACGCAGGAAATCTATCTTATGTGAATAATAGTTTAGAGATTGGAGAAGATTCAGAAGGGTTTAATTTTAAAATATCTGACACAGGTTCAGGAGAATATACAGGATAACATGGCAAATTTTCAATTCAACATAACAGAGGCTTCATTCAAAGTAGAGAGGCAACCAGATGTAGTAACAAACTGTTCTACAATATTTACATGGAAAGTAACTAGTACTCCTGGGAATTCAGTTAGATTTCAGATTGGACAAACATATCAATACTTTAGTAACGCTATTTACACTCAGCTTGGCGTAGACCAAGCATTTAATGCAAGTCCAATTACAGTCACATATGCCTCAGATTTATACATCTCATTTTCATTGGGTAATTCAGGAGATCCTGGAAGATTCGATAAATGTAGATTAGAAGTTTGGGATGACACAACAGTAGAGGCTTACAATTATTTCTACGACTCAGTTCAAAGAGATAATGATGGTCTTCCATGTGACAAGCCGTTAGGAGTTTCTGGAACTTATGATGACTTAACGGATACTCCAGCAAACAAAACTGGTAGTGCTTTAAAACTAGTAAGAGTAAATGCTACTGAAGATGGACATGAATATGTAGATGCAGGAACGTTAGGTAGTGATTTAAATTTTAGCCAAGCATTCACATCAACAACATCAGTCGTAATAAATCATAATTTAGGAAAAATACCTTCAGTAACTGTTATAGATGGTTCTGGGAATATTGTTCACGGAGACATAGCATACACTGATTTAAATAATTTAACAATAACATTCAATACTGCTTTTGCAGGAAATGCTTACTTAAATTAATATGAAACATATATTTGGTGCAGACGTAAACTTTAATAAAAATAACCTTAGCAATGTAAAGCTTGAAGAAAGCTTAAGCCTACCTGTAGTTACGGCATCAGACGCAGGTCTTGTTGTTTTCAATAGCTCGCAAAATTCATTTTATGGATGGGACGGCAGTACTTGGGTAAATTTTGGAGGAGGCGCCCCTGGGGGTTACAAAGTTTATACAGCATTATTAACCCAAGCAGGTACAGCTGCGCCTGTCTCTATTGTGTTGGAAAACACACTAGGTGCAACTCCAGTTTTTAGTCGTTTAAGTAGTGGAGATTACAGGATAACTTTAACTTCAGCTTTTACAAACAACAAAGTAGCGCTATTTATTAGTAATGCTTATGCTGGATTTAGCTTCACTAGTGCAAGAAGATTAGGTGTTAGTGAATTGCAGATAGAAACAAGAAGAGCTTCTGATAACTTGTCTTCTGATGATAAGTTAGCTAAAACAACTTTTGAAATAAGAATTTACAATTAAAATGGAAATATTTAACAAAGATGTAAGTGTATTAGGGGATTTAACATTAAATCTAGATAATGCTGTAGGAGATATTCTTACCATTGATGGATTGGGTGTTGTAAATTTTAGAACCGCAGCAGAAACATTACTTGATATGGGGATTACTCCTCAAACATTAAGTATAGTTGGATCTGTGATAACGCTTAGTGGACTTGGTGGATCAGTAATTATTCCAGATTATAATGTAACCGAGATAGATGTAACTCAGCATCAAGGTGCTTTAACAATAACAACATCTCAGATTTCAGACTTTAATCAAAAAAGCAATTATGTGCATGATCAAGGTATACCGTCTTTAACGTGGACAATTAATCATGGTTTAAATAAATACCCGTCAGCCGTGGCGGTTGATTCAGCCAAAAGTGTGGTAGTAGGGCAAATAGATTACGTAGATTTAAATAACATAACAATAACATTCAATGCATCTTTTTCAGGAAGTGCTTACATTAATTAATTAAAATAAATTACTATGGCTTACATTAAACATTTAGTCGATTTAGACTTAAACAAAAATCAATTATTAAATACTAAGTTACAAAATTTAGGGTCACATCCTTCAGTGACAGCGGGGACTGACGAAGGTTTTGTTTACTGGAACACATCGGATGATACAGCATATGTTTATACTGGAGTAGGGACTGTGTGGGTTGACTTAGGTTCTGATGGAATTACAAATCTTAATTATTCAGCATCTGCATCAAATGGAGTAGTAACTTCAAATACAGGGACAGATGCAACAATTCCTTTAGCAACAACTTCTAACGCGGGTCTTTTACAGCCTTCTGATAAAACTAAATTAAATAGTACTTCGGGAACAAACACAGGCAACAATGCAACTAATTCACAATATAGCGGGTTAGTAAGTAACGTTTCTACAAACTTGTCTGAAGGAGCTACTACAACCACAACAGTAGCTGTTAATTCTTCTGATGGCTCAAATGCAACTTTAGCACAAGCATCTGCATCTAGAGCAGGTGTAATGAGTAAGGCTAAATTTGACGAAGTAACAGTGAATTCATTAAAGACTAGTGATATTAATCATAACGTTTCTACAACTTTATCTGAAGGGTCAACAACTACAACCTCTGTAAAAGTAAATTCAAGTGATGGAGGGGATGCTACGCTTCTACAAGCTTCGTCCGCTAGAGCTGGTGTATTAAGTTCTGCAAAGTTTAACGAAATACAGGCAAACACATTAAAGACTAGTGATATAAATCACAACACGGTAACTAATATTACGATTGTAGAAGCTCCAACAAACGTATCTGTTCAATCAAGTGATGGAGGGAATGATACTATTGCAGCTGCAAATGGAACAAACGCTGGTGTTATGACGACAACTATGTTCGATGAGCATACTGCCAATAACGCTAAAACGAGTGATATTAATCATAATGTTTCTACTAACCTAGGTATTAGTAAGGGTGCAACTACAAATATAATTACATCTAGTGATGGTAACAATGCTACAATAACTTCAGCTACCTCAACGAAAGCTGGTCTTATGACTAACACATTATTTAACCAACATGTTGTAAACACAGGTAAAACAAGCGATATAAATCATAACGTTTCCACTAATCTATCTACATCTAGAAACTCAACGACAAACACAATAATTTCTAGTGATGGCTCAAATGCACTTATTTCTTCGGCAACTAGTTCTTTAGCAGGTGTAATGACTGGAGCTGATAAAGCTAAACTTGATGGCATAGAGGCAGGAGCTGATAAAACAGATTCTACAAATGTAAATGCTGCAGGAGCTGTGATGAATTCAGATACATCAACATCTGCAATGAATTTTGTTATTGACGAAGACAATATGTCTTCAAACTCTTCGACCAAGGTGCCTACACAGCAATCTGTAAAAGCTTATGTTAATTCATTGGTAGTTAATGCAAAGTCTTACCAGGGTGGCTATAACGCATCTACTGACAGCCCTAGCCTTGATGACGGAACCCCTGTATCTGGTATTAAATCTGGAGACGTTTACGATGTTACTGTTTCTGGAAATTTCTTTTCCGTATCTGTAGAGGTGGGAGACTCTTTAAGAGCTACGCAGGACTCTCCAACATCAGTATCTCACTGGACAATAGTTCAAGCAAATTTAACATCTGCTTCTATTAAGACACAGTACGAGAGTAATTCAAATACAAACGCATTTACTGATGCTGAGAAAACTAAACTATCTAACCAGAGTAATTCAAATTCTGGTGACGAGCCA
>TARA_B110000090_G_scaffold78344_1_pt1 | contig 26897 bp, 8 predicted proteins | sample TARA_B110000090 | Tara Oceans TARA_B110000090 (sample SAMEA4397239) | marine metagenome | biome: Polar Biome; feature: [SRF] surface water layer (ENVO:00010504); material: water (ENVO:00002006), including particulate matter (ENVO:01000060) such as... | depth 5 m
GAATTAATGCGGCTTAGGACTCGAACTGGTCACCAAATATTGTTACACAACTCAGAAGATTTAATCTATATTGCACACGGTAGTGGACAAAGTTGGATAGAAATGACAGCAGCCGGTACTATTGAAGTGTACTCAAAAGGAAGTATAAGTTTTAATTCAGATGAAGACATAAACTTTAATGCTTTAAAAAATATTAATATTAAGGCAGGAGTTGATGTTAACACAATTGCGCTTAATCAAATGTCAACGCAAACTGGAGCAAACTGGGACGTATTAGTAGGTGCAGACGGAAGACTAACGTGCAGCGGCACAAGTAATATTAGTAGTAGCGTTCACTATGAAACCGCAACACTGGTTCATATGAACGGCCCCACACCAGCAGCAACAGCAGCAAGCGCAGCAGAGCCGTCTACAGTTCCAGAAGGTTCTGGTAGTACGCAATCAGAAGAGATACCGGATACGTTTGCAGCATGTGTTGCTGCTACTGATTCAACAGAAAGTGTTGCTGCTGATACAACTTCGCAGACTGCAACAGTTACAGATACGCCTTCAAGAGACGGAGACGGCAAAGAAGGTAGCGAAGTATCAAAAGGACCAGATGACGGACTTAGAGGAACATCGTCATCAGTAGGAACTAGCGGAACAGCGACTTTAACAACACTAACTAGCGGTCCACGATAAGAGGTAAATACAGTATGAGCACATTAGAGAAAAAACTTTATAAAGAAATAACTGTTAAAGGTACAACTCGTCCTGATTACGGCATCGGCGAAAAAACCTATAAAGGATTCTCTACTGTTAATCCTGATAACAATGGGTTTAAGTTATATGATTTAACCCTTGTAAAGCAGGACATTATTAATAATTTTCACATTCGTCAGGGCGAATTACTTAGTAACCCAAATTTTGGTACCATTATTTGGGACATTCTATACGAGCCATTGACTGAAAATCTCAAGCAAGTTATTGCTGAAAATGTAACTACTATTATTAACTATGATCCAAGAGTTAGTGTTTCTAGTATTACAGTTGACCAGTACGAAAGTGGTTTGCAAATAGACGCAACCATAGTCTTTTTACCATATAATATCGCTGAAAATATGCGATTGACATTTGATCAAAACAACGGATTCTTAGCTAACTAATTATATACGCGGTTTATTATATTTAATAAATATACTATAAGTTAGAGGAAAGTAAATCCATGTCAAGTACAGATAGACAGAACAGGCTACTAGTAGCAGAAGATTGGAAGCGTATCTACCAAAGTTATAGAAACGCTGACTTTAAATCATACGACTTTGATAATCTTCGTCGCACAATGATCAATTATATTCGTCAAAATTACCCAGAAGATTTTAATGACTATATTGAGTCAAGTGAGTATCTTGCTCTCATTGACTTAATTGCATTTTTAGGTCAAAACATTGCTTTCCGTACTGATTTGAATGCTAGAGAAAACTTCTTAGAGCTCGCAGAACGTAGAGAAAGTGTTCTCCGTCTTGCACGTACCTTGTCGTATAATCCAAAACGTAATCAAGCAGCAAATGGTTTACTAAAAATTGATTCAGTTAATACTACTGAAAAGGTTAGAGACTCTAATAATTTAAACTTAGAAAATCAAACAATTATTTGGAATGATCCAAGTAACCCTAATTGGCAAGAACAATTTACAAAGATATTAAACGCAGCACTTCCGGTTAATGCTAGTGTAGGACGTCCTGTTAAAAAAGAAACAGTTGCAGGTGTTCCTACCGAACAATATCGATTAAACAGTGCAAACTCAGATTTACCAGTTTACGGATTTAATAAAACTATTGGAGGATCTACTAGTAGATTTGAGATTGTTAGTACTGATATAGACAATAGTGAAATCAAAGAAGAATCTCCTTTTCCAGGAAACAATTTTGCATTCATTTATAGAAATGACGGCAAAGGCCCGGCAAGTTCTAACACTGGATACTTTTGTCACTTTAGACAAGGTGCAATGGATCAAGGCACGTTTGCAGTTGATAGTCCGAGTACTAGTCAAATTGTTGCTATTGATGCAACTAATATTAATAATTCAGATGTGTGGCTGTATAAAGTTGACAACTTTGGATTAGAAGAAGAATTATGGGCAAAGGTTGATGCTGTTGAAGGTAACAATGTTATCTATAATAGTTTAAGTAAAAGTATTAGAAATATCTATAGTGTATTAACACGAGCAAATGACAGAATCAGCTTAATATTTTCAGATGGCACTTTTGGTAATTTGCCACAAGGTAATTTTAGAGTATATTACAGAACTAGTAAAAATCAACGTTTAGTAATTGAGCCAGCTGATATGCGCGGCGTAAGTATTAAAGTTCCTTATATTAGTAAAGCAGGAAAAACAGAACAAGTTACAATGACGTTCCGTTTACAATACACTGTTGATAATGCTAGTCCAAGCGAATCTAGTGAAAGTATTAAGCGAAACGCTCCTGCAACTTACTATACACAAAATAGAATGATAACTGCTGAAGATTATCAAATTGCTCCTTTAAGTATTAGCCAAGAAATTATTAAAGTAAAAAGTGTTAATAGAACTGCAAGCGGCATCAGTCGTTATTTAGATCTAGTTGATGCAACTGGAAAGTACTCTAAAACTAATTTGTTTGGAATTGATGGTATTATAACAAAGGAATTTTTGACTCCTAGATCAAAATTTAGTTTTGTTACTAAAACAGATATCGAAGGAACAATATCAAATATTATAGAACCTATTCTTAAAGACAATCAAGTAAAAAATTATTATTACAATAGTTTTCCTAACCTTCTTGTAGGAGATTTAGGAGTAACTTGGACTAGTCAAACTGTTGACACTAATCAAAACACTGGTTATTTTATTAACACAGTTGGAACTCGTTCGCAACTTGGCACATTTACTGCAAGTACATTAAAATTATTAAAGCCAGGTACGCTAGTAAAGATATCAGCACCTGCAGGTAAGTACTTCCAGAGCAAAAACGATAATGCACTTATAACAGGTGATGCTACAGTTGACGGCGCAGTGTCATATAAGTGGACTAAGATTATTAGTGTAGCCGGAGATGGTACTACTACAAATGTTAACGGCAATGGACCAGTGTTACTTAATGATACAATCCCAACAGGATCTAAACTAACACAAGTGTTACCGAGAATAGCAACCGAGCTACAATCTGCTGTATCATTACAATTGATTGATCAAGTATTTGCATATAGATCGTTTGGTTTACGATTTGATGTTAACTTAGGCGAGTGGAGATTAATTACAGCTGATAACTTAAACGTTAATAGTCCGTTTAGTATTGGTAAAACTGGCGATTCATCTAATCAACAATTAGATGCAAGTTGGTTATTATTATTTGAAACAGACGGCGAAACTTATACAATTACGTATAGAAGTAGTAGGTATGTATTTGAAAGTGCAGAAGAAATTAGATTCTACTTTGATAGTTCAGATAAGATTTATAATAACAGAACTGGCAAAATTATTAAAGATAAGATTTCAGTATTAAATATTAACAAGCGTCCTGATTTAACAACACCGTTTACTATTGATTATGATTGGGAAATTGTTGAAGAGTATAGAGATTCTGAAGGATATGTAGACAGCAGTAAAATACAAATTAGTTTCTTTGATGCAGACGACGACGGCGTTGTTGATAACCCAGAACTATTTGACGAAATTGTTAATGAATCAATAAATCCTCTAAAGAAATACGTGTTTGAAGTAAAGACAACTTCAATTGACGGCATTGAAGATTTTAATTACATTTTAACTGCTGCTCCGACTGAACTTGGCAAATACGTATTTTCAGATGGTACAGGTAGTATACAAGTAATTGACACTAAGTCTTCTTTAACTAATACAACAATTTATGATAATAATCAAATATTTTATTTTATAGCAGAAGATTTATTTCAAGTTTTAACTAAAACTACAGGCATTCTTACTACATCTCAAAGTTATCGTGCTAAAATTGGCCGCGATAAACTTAAATTCCATTATGTACATGCAGCAGATGCAAGTACTAGAATAGATCCAAGTGTGAGTAATATTGTAGATGTGTACTTATTAACAAAGTCGTATGATACTGATTACAGAAATTTTATTGATGGTGTAACAAGTATTAAACCGCTTGCACCAAGTAGTGATCAGTTATACTTAAACTACGGACAAAAGCTAAACAGCATTAAGTCAATTAGTGATGAAATAATTTATCATCCTGTTAAGTATAAGGTATTGTTTGGAGAAAGCGCATCGTTGGATTTACAAGCAAAATTTAAAATTGTAAAGAATCCAGATATTGTAGTTAATGACAACGAAGTTAAAACTCGAGTAATTGCAGCAATCAATGAATTCTTTGCACTTGAAAACTGGGAATTTGGCGAAACATTCTATTTTACAGAACTAAGCACATATGTTATGCAACAGTTAACACCTAATTTAGCAACATTTGTAATAGTTCCAAACGATGTTGCTAGTACATTTGGCAGCTTATTTGAAATAAAATCAGAATCAGATGAAATTTTTATAAGCAGCGCAACGGTTGCTGATGTTGATTTAATTGACGGTATAACTGCTACACGACTTCGTTCAAGCGGATCGATTGTTACAGATGCAACTACGGTTAATACAGGATTAACAAGCAACGGATTATATACAACTGGAGGGACTATTTAAATATGTCTTACGATAGCGATCAAAACGAACAAGCGTTGCCAGCAGACGGTAACGACTCACGCAAAAGTGAAGCATTCCTTCCGAGGTTTTTTAGAACAACACCTAATAAGAAATTTTTAAATAGCACACTTGATCAATTAATACAGCCAGGCATTGTTGAAAAATTAAATGGCTATGTTGGTAGAGAAACTGCTAAAGCATACGTTGCTAGTGACAATTATATCGGTGATGTTTCAGATAATAGATTTAATTACCAACTCGAACCAACAGCAGTTATTGAAGATAATTTAGGTAACGTTAATTTTTATAAAGACTATAATGACTTTGTAAACCAACTAAACAACTTTAATAAGTCAAATGATAATCATAGTACGTTTAACCAACAAGAGCAATACGCTTGGAACCCAAGCATTGATTGGGATAAATTTAGTAACTTCCGTGAATACTACTGGTTGCCACTTGGCCCTCAAACAATTGGGATTGCAGGCAATAGTATAGATGTTGAAAGTACATACACTATTAGAACTGCCGATAATGATGATAATAATGCTTACGTATTTTCTCCAGACGGATTAACACAAAATCCTACAATTACGCTGTATAGAGGAATTACTTACAAGTTTGATATTGATACTCCTAACTTGCCGTTTACAATTAAAACAAAGAAAACACTTGAAGAAGGGTTTGATTTAGATAGTTCGAGTATTATAGTACTAGAAGGTGTTAGTGTACAAGGTTTAGAAAAAGGAATTAGTACATTACAGTTAGGCGCAGATGCTCCGGATGTATTGTATTATACTGCTGCAAATGATTTAGACGCAAGCGGTACTATTATTATTAAAGACATAAGTGAAGCAACATTTATTGATGTTACTAAAGAAGTATTAGGCAAACGTTCTTACAAAAGTAGTAACGGCGTAGAATTGTCTAACGGTATGAAGGTTCAGTTTACTGGATCAGTAGAACCTGAAATTTATAGTAACAGCACATACTACATTGAAGGCGTAGGCGACAAGATTGTACTTATACCGGAAACTAGTTTAAATGTACCAACTACATTTACTACAGATATTGATATTGCATTTGATGCACAGGGGTTTGATAGACTTCCGTATAGCGTAGCAATTGGTTATCCAGAAGATAAAGATTACATTGTAATTAATCGTGCAAGTATTGACGGCAATTTATGGAGTCGTTATAATCGATGGTTCCATAAAAGTGTTATTGAAGCAAGTGCAGCATCAAATGGCCAGGCAATTGAAGTTGATCAACTTCAACGTGCAAAGCGTCCTATTATTGAATTTGAAGCAAACTTAAAATTAAACAACTTTGGTACTTTTTCAAAATCCGATGTTGACCTAGTTGACACATATACAACAGATGTATTTTCGACAATTGAAGGATCTCAGGGATATAATATTGACGGAGTTGACCTAGCTGATGGTATGCGTGTTTTGTTTACCGCAGATACTGACACTTTTGTTTCTGGCAGAATTTTTAAAGTTAAGTTTATTAACTTTGCAAGCGGCGCAGCAACTAATAGACAAATTACATTAGTTTCTGAAACTGACTCAGTGCCACAAACTAATGAAGTAGTATTAGCATTAAATGGCACAGTGTATAAAGGTAAAATGTTATGCTATAACGGCACTGCCTGGAAATTAACACAAGATAAAGTAATAACAAACCAGCCTCCGGTATTTGATATTTTTGACGCTGACGGTAATTCTTATGCAGACACATCAGTTTACGAATCGTCAACATTTGCGGGTAATAAGTTATTCAGTTATAAACCTGGATCAGGAACAAATGATACTGAATTAGGATTTCCTATTTCTTATAGAAGCATTAGTAATGTCGGCGATATTGTTTTTGATTTTAATTTGTTAAATGAATCATTTACATATACATTAGATAATGAATCGTTTACTAAAAAGACCGATATTGGATTTTTAAGAAAATATACAAGTCTTGACAGCTTTGCTATATTGTCAGGTTGGAAAAAGATCAGTACTTCTAGCGAGCAATTAGTAATTAGGCAATATGTATTTGATAATACATCTTCTGTATTTGATATTGATGTTTATGACAATAGTAGTTTGTTAACTGATCTTTGGTCAAGAGTATATTTAAATAACAAACTACAATTTGAAGGTGTTGATTATACTATTACTGCTAATGTTAATAACACTGCTGTAATATCATTTACTAAATTACCAACATTAAACGATGTAATTATTATTAAAACACGGTCTAAAACTAGTAAGAATGCTAATGGATATTATGAAATACCTGCATCATTAGAGCGAAATCCAGGCAATGAAAATATTACAGAATTTACGCTTGGCGAAGTAAATGATCACGTTGCTACAATAGTAGAACAGAGTGACACATTTTTAGGAACATATCCTGGACCAAGTAATTTACGTGATATTGGTAATGTTACAGAACTAGGACGTAGATTCGTCCAGCACAGTTCGCCAATGAATCTTGCACTATATCACATGTTAGATAGAAACGCAAATATTGTAAAAAGTTTAAAGTTTGCAATGAATAACTACTCGACATTTAAGAGATTATTTTTACAGCTTTCTGAAGACCTTGAACTTAGTGGAACTGTTAAAGACCAAGTTGATGCAATACTTTTAGAAATTAATAAAGATAAAACTTCTTCTGATCCGTTTTACTTTAGTGATATGGTACCAACTGGCGCAACTAAGAAATTATCAACTACTGTTATTGACGCCGATGAAACATTTTATCCATTATCTACAGTATTTTCGTTAAGTACGCCTTCTAGAGAATCAGTACACGTTTATCTTAATGAAGTGCAGTTAACACACGGCAAGGATTACACATTTAATAGCGAAGGCTATATATTAATGTCAGTTACAAAACAACCTGGTGATGTTGTTGAAATCTTTGAATACGAAACGACTAATGGTAGTTTTGTTCCTCCGACTCCGAGTAAATTAGGATTATATCCTTCTTACGAACCTACAAAATATTTAGATAACACTTTTCAAGAATCTAGAGAAATTATTCAGGGCCATGACGGTAGTAAGGTTGCTGCATTTAACGACTATAGAGACGATTTGATCTTAGAACTTGAAAAGAGAATCTTTAATAATATTAAAGTATCTTACAGTACTGACTTTTTAGACATACATAATTTAGTCGGCGGTGAGCATAGAGACACTCAAGTTACTAAACGTCATATTGATAAAGTAATATTAACTGACTTCTTGCAGTGGACTAAACTAATAGATCAAGATTACACATTACATAATTTCTTTCAAAGAACTAATTCGTTTACATTCAATTATAAAGGAAGTGTAAGTCCAACCGGGACTACCTTACCTGGCTTTTGGAGAGAAATATACAAACAAGCATTTGACACAGATCGCCCGCATACTCATCCGTGGGAAATGATAGGCTTTAGTATTATGCCGCTATGGTGGGAAGCACAATACGGTCCTGCACCGTACACTAAAGAAAACTTAGTATTATGGCAAGACATTGAAGCAGGTATTGTAAGACAGCCTAACACAAAATACAAAGTTCTTAATAACTACAAACGCCCAGGCCTATCAGCTCACCTTCCAGTTGACAGCGAAGGCAATTTGTTATCGCCTTTAGAAGCAGGTTATATTCGTAATTTTGATAATCAGCTATTAGACGAAAGTTTTGTATTCGGTGACGGTTCTCCAATTGAATCAGCTTGGCGCACAAGTAGCCAATATCCGTTTAGTATTATTACTGCATTTGCAGTTAATAAACCTCATACACTTTTTGCTACTGGATTTGACAGAATTCATCAGATAAGAAATAACGCAAATGAATTAGTATATTCTGCATCTGGTACTAGAATACAGTTATCGGATATTATATTTCCAAACACGTATGAAGATACTACTCAAATTTTTACTAGTGGTCTTGTAAACTATATTGCAAATTATATGGCAGCAGATGTTACAGCTTCGTATAGTGAATATAAATCAAATATTAAGACTCTTAAGAATCAACTAGGTTATAAGCTAGCTGGATTTACTGATAAAGACAAATTTAAATTAATATTAGATAGTCGCACTCCGTTAAACGAAGGAAATGTGTTTGTCCCAGACGAAAATTATAAAGTATTCCTAAACACAAGCACACCTATTAAGACTATATCATATAGCGGTGTTATTATTGAACGTAGAAGCGACGGCTATGTTATTAAAGGTTACGATACTGATCTTGCATCATTTAATTATTACGATACAGTTTCTTCGCAAGCGGATCCAAGTATTAATATTGGCGGAATAAGCGAAAGTTATTTAACATGGGACGATGGTAAAACTTATATTGCAGGACAAAATATTGAATATCAAGGTTCGTATTATAGAGTAAAATCTGATTTTGTAAGTAGTGCAACTTTTGATACAGATAATCTTGTTAAACTTCCGTCGTTGCCATTAATTGGCGGCCGAGATGCAATTGTACGAAGACGATTTAACAAAAATTATGTGCTTGAAGCAGATTATGGCCAGCTATTTGTTGGTGTTCAAGAAGTTGTTGACTTCTTAATGGGTTACGGCGAGTACTTAAAAGATCAAGGCTTTGTATTTGATTACTATGAAGGCGATGCAAAAGTTGTACTAGATTGGCGCCATAGTGTAAACGAATTCTTATTCTGGACAACACAGAACTGGGGTGAAGGCAGTGTTATTACACTAAGTCCTGCATCGGTTCAGTTAAAGTTACAAACAGAATATTCGATGGTAGATAATATCTTTGATAGCTTTTATGGATATAGTTTATTACAATCAGATGGTACTAAATTAGTACAAGAGTTTTCGTCACTAGGGAGAGCACCTAACGAATTTATTATACGTCCAAAAAGCACCGCTGACGGCATTTTTGCTGTTAAGCTTCACCTTGTACAAAAAGAACATGTAATTTTAATTGATAATAAAACTGTGTTTGGTGATATTATATATGACAAGCAACCTGGTTACAGACAAGAACGTATTAAGGTATTAGGCTATGTGACTCAAGACTGGGACGGTAGTTTAAACATTCCTGGATTTGTATATGACGATGCTAAGATTACTAATTGGTCAAGTTGGACGGATTATTCAATCGGCAGTATTGTAAAATATAAAGAATTTTATTACAGTGCAGTTTATAAATTATCAGGTGTAGACACTTTTAATGCTAGTGAGTGGCATCGCTTAGACGAAAAGCCAGAAGCTGGTTTATATGCAAACTTTGAATATAAAACTAATCAGTTTGCAGATTTCTACGACTTAGATTCGGATAATTTTGATACCGAGCAGCAGCGTATGGCCCAGCATTTAATTGGTTATCAGAAGCGACAGTATCTTGAAAACATTATTAATGATGATGTAAGTCAATATAAGTTTTATCAAGGAATGTTACAAGACAAAGGTACTAAAAATGCATTAACAAAATTGTTTGATGTATTAAGTAGTGCTGATAAAGATAGTTTAGAGTTTTATGAAGAGTGGGCAATTAAAGACGGTCAGTATGGAGCAAGTGACGGATTTACTGAGTTTGAATTATTACTCGACGAAAGTAAGTTTAGATTAACTCCGCAGCCGATTGAGTTAGTAACTAGTACAACAGGAAAAGAAACTGATCTTGTTTACAGAATACTTCCTTATGAAGTTTACCAAAAAACTCCAAACTATACTCATAAACCGTTTCCGGAAAAGTATATAGATTCAAGTTATGTAAAAAATGCAGGCTATGTTAATCAGTCAGATGTTCGAGGTGTTGCTACAAATTATAGTAACATTGCTGAGTTTACTTTTAGTGATATTAAAAGAAATGATTATATATGGGTAGGTAATGACAATCTTGATTGGTCAGTTTATAAACATATTGATACAGATTACGAAGTTGAGGCAGTTTCTGAAGGAACAGAAACTTTTACATTAACACTTCCTAAAAATGTAAAAACTATTATAGCTGGTGATATTATTGGATTACACAGTTTTAGTAATTATAATGAATACAATGCTGGTGATTCTACAATACCTTCGACTCTTGAAAAATATGATTTAGAAGGGTTTTATACTGTTACTAAGGTAGTTAACAATGTAATTACTGTTGCAACTACTACTGCCCAAACAGAAATTCCAAGCTGTGTTGGTTCCATTACAAAATTCTTAAAAGTACGAGCAGCAACAGTGTCAGCAGCAAACACTATTCTGCAAGAAAATATTACTCCAAACGATTATATATGGATTGACAATTTAAGCGGTGAAGGTCGCTGGGCAGTTCTTAAAAATGAAAATTTATTTACAGAACAACTAAGAATAATTAAAGAATCTGTATCAACTGATATATCTTTTGGTACTTCAATGGCAGTTGATGATAGAAACACAACTTTAATAGTTGGCGCACCAGATGAAGGTAACGGTAAGGTTTATGTTTATTCTCGTCCTGCACCTGCATTGAACTTTATTCAGACGCAAGTTATTACTCCGTTTGCGTTTGGTAATACTTTAGAAAGATTTGGTGCTGCTGTTGCAATTAGTCCTGATGGTTCAAATATAATTATTGGTTCTCCAAACGCTTCGAATGTAAAAACAAAATACACAGGCGAGTTTGTTGCTGGAACCGATTATGGTAAAGGATCAGTAGTTACAAAAGATCAACAAATATGGAAATCTTTAGTCGACGTTGAAGGTGCCGAAGCAAACATACAGTTTAACAGCTTTAATTCTATAACACAGGTAGTTGACGAATTAGATATAGAAACGGTTGAAGCATCATTTATACAATCTATACTTATTGGCAATTATGCAATAAATCCAATTACTGGATTATTAGCATTTCCAAATCAGCCAATTGCGCATATGTTGGTCCGAGCACCTTTAGCACAATATGACGGTAGTGGAGTCGGAAACCAGCTTAAATTAGCCTGGAATCAAACAACGTATTCTAACCAAGACTTAGCTGCGCTTGCAGCTCGATCGCCATTTAACGGTGCCTTTGCAGCAATTGATGCAGATTTTATTAATCAAACTCATACTATCCAGAAGAAGATTGATGTAGTACTTTATATTAATGCTTCAACTAACGTACCGCAAGTTGGTGATATTTTACAAACTGCTTCTGCGCTAGGTACAGTTGATTATGTTTATAATTCTGTTGCTGAAATAGTAATATATCTAAAAGACGTAAATGGAGTTTTTGATATTAGCGATAGTTTATTCCGTGATGATGGTGACTTTATTGGACAATATGTCAAGCAAGGACCGATTGATAGTTTAGATTCTAACAGTCAGTTAGGCGGCTTTTGGTATATCGACACATCGAACTATACTCCTACTACTGCAACGACTAATGTAGATCAAGGCCGCGCATTAGTAGTTTACGATGTCATAACAGATACTGCTCATACTCCTACATACTTTTATAATTCATTAGATTTTGCCACTGCAACATTCAGTAGCCAAAATACATATAATGCATATATAGAAAAACTAACAACTCAAAGCATTACTGGTGCATATGGAAATACGGGTATAATTTACAGTAACTTATTTGTAGTTAGAGCACCTGGAGCAATTACTGTTACCCAAGGCTCTTCTATTAACTTGTATGTTAACCAATTACCGCAATACGGTACTGGGATTATTAGAGATTTAACCACAATTGGAATGTCAACTGCTATAACTAATAAGTTACATACAGTTTATGATGTATGGGACGGATATATAAATATTAACTATACAAAATCTGATAGTGCTGGTAACCCATATGAACCTAAAGTTGGTCAGACAGTTGCAGATGTAACAACTGGCGCAACTGGCATAGTTACGTATTATCAACGAGACAGTCTAAACGCAACTATATTCGTTAAGACAGTTACTGGCACTTGGTCCAATGGTGCTGTGTATGGTCAAAATGCTGAAATTGAATTTAAACTAATTCCAGGTGATCCGAGTCCAACATATCAGGCTGATAGAGTCATGGGACAAGTCCAATATGTGGGCTTAGGATTAGAGAGCGAAGGCATTGGCAAATTATTAGTATTTGAAAATCAAGAAGCTATTCCGCTTACTACAACTTCTAGTTTATTAGATGTTGAATGCTGGTTTTATAAATCTGATACAGTTTTAGGTATTCCTAGACTAGCAAGTCCGCCTACTTCATCTAACAATGAATGGACACAAGTATATCAGATTGCAGCTGAAGTAACTGGCACTGGCAGCGGCTTTACTAATGAAGGATTATATACTGTATATTCATCATATACTCCAGGCACATATGATTCTATAGGAAGCTACACTGTACCTGAACAACAAGCTAACTATAAACTTGGTAGTTCTGTTAAAATTACAAAACATAATGATCTTTATAGAGCATTTGTTCATGCTGAAGGATCAAAGACATCATCTCTTCCTGGAAAATTATACTTCATTAAGAAGGGTGAAGAAAATGGCCTAACATATAACTGGGACTATGCAAAGAATAAAAAATTCAAAGGAACATTTGGCGCCGGTATTGCTTATCTAACAGATGACATTGTATATCGAAATAATGAGTTACAGATTGCAAAAACCAACATTGCAGCAGGTGCGTATAATGCCAATGATTGGAGTTTAGTAAGCAACTTAATTGATTATGTAGGCTATATACCTAATGATTCTGGGTTGCGAGTTGGCAATAATAGTAATACAGTATTAAATCAAACAGGTCTTGAAGAATTTAGTTCACAGTTTGATGTTGCGTCTTCTGGAGAAGTTTTAGTTGCTAATGCGTTATATGATATTTCTAATCCTAATCAAGTAGTAATTTATAGAGCAAACAGTGGTCAATTTGAAAAATCACAAACAATAGACGCTCCTGACAAAACATCTGCATTTGGTCAAGCTATAGCAATATCAGATGATGGTATTTTAGTTGCAATTGCTGCACCGTTAAATGATGATTACCTTGCTGACCAAGGCGTAGTTTATATCTACAAACAAGTTAATGGAATTTTTGAATTAGCACAAACGTTAAACAGTGCAAACAATGAAAGATCAGAAATGTTTGGTTATAAATTAGAGTTTGATGGAGAGAAACTTCATATAACTGCTAAAAATGCTGATGCAATTGCAGCAACTTACTTTGATGACTTTACGACTGTATTTGATAGCGGATTTACAAGCTTTAAGACAGAAAATGATAATTCAGGTGTTGTTTATGTTTATGAAAAAATAGCAAACGAATTAATGTTTGCTCAGACTATTAATGTGCCTGTGCGTGACATAGGTGCTAATGGCAACGGGGATATTGCCGACTTTAATAGTGTAAATTACTTTGGTAGAAGTATACTTGCTAAAAATAATCACTTATATGTCGCTTTGCCAAATAGCGTAACTAGTGGCGCAACTGGCGCAGTAGTAGATTTATCCAACAGTAGCTTGACTCCGATGTGGACAGATCACAGGTCTGCTAAGCCTACAGTTGATATTAGTAAGATTAAAAAGATGTTTTTGTATAATACAAAAGAAAATGTATTATTAACTTATCTTGATTACATTGATCCAATTCAAGGCAAAGTGGCTGGCGTTGCTGAACAAGAATTAACATTCAAAACTTATTACGACCCAGCACTTTATGATTCGTCAACAACTACTGGAACTATTATTGATGTAACAAATAGTTGGGGTGATGAGCATATTGGAGAAGTATGGTGGAATTTAACTAATGCTAAGTTTTACAATCCATACCAAAACGATGTAATTTATAGTACACAGCACTGGAATAAAGTGTTTCAAGGAAATACTATTGATGTATACGAATGGGTAGAGTCGGATGTATTACCTAGTGTATGGGACGAATCTGCAGATACTGAAAATGGATTTGCAAAAGGATATAGCGGTACTAGCTTATACGGCGACGGTACTTACAGTACTAAGCGCAAGTATAACAGTATTGCTGGCACATTTAAGACATTGTATTACTTCTGGGTTACTAATAAGAAAACTATACCTAACGTAGAATTTAGAAATATCAATATTAGTGACGTTGCTGATTATATTAGAGATCCAGTTGCTAAAGGATATATGTTTGCTGGGCTTATTAGTCCAACTAGTTTTGTCCTATATAACGTTGAAGGCTATGTTAAGGGAACTGACGTTGCTCTTAGTACACAATTTTGGACAATTGAAAACCAAGACCAAAATGTTCATACACAATATCAAATTATCTCCGAAGGACTTGAAACAAGTCAACCTAATAAAGATATTATTAGAAAATGGTATGATAGTTTAATTGGATATGATGAACAGCAACGTATTGTTCCTGACCCGTCACTAAGTGCAAAACAGAAATACGGTTCATTAAACAAACCAAGACAGAGTTGGTTTGTTAATCGCAACGAAGCATTAAAACAATTTATTGAAAGATCTAATCTTATACTTAAAGAAAACTTAATTGTAGACGATAAAATTTTTACTAGCTTGTTTGATGCAGATCCTGCTCCAACTGCAATTACAAATCAATGGGACGCCAAAGTTGATACATTGGAAGACTTAGCATTTGTAGGTGTTGCAAAAGCGACGCAGGCTGTAGTAACTCCTATAGTAGTTAATGGTAAGATTTCACAGGTTAACATTGTTAATCCTGGCAGAGGATACAGAGTTGCTCCAACTATTACTATTGCTGGCAGCGGCACTGGCGCAGAATTACAAACTACTATCGACACTTTAGGAAGAATTACTTCAGTTAGTATAGTGTTACCTGGAGAAAACTATAATGACTTGCCTATATTAACTGTAAGAAGATTTACAGTTCTAGTCAGTAGTGATAGTTCAGTTCAAGGTAAGTGGACACTTTATGAAAGAATAAGTGAATCTCGTACTTGGAATAGAATACAAAGTCAGAGCTACAATGTAAGACTTTACTGGGATTATGAAGATTGGTATGCTACAAATTACAGTGATCTAACTAATATTGCTTATCTTATTGATAATAGTTATGAATTAACGGCATTGTCTGATAGTATTGGTGATGTTATAAAAATATCTACAGTTGGTACTGGCGGCTGGCTACTATTAGAAAAAGTAGATAATCAAGATACTGAAGATTATACAATAAATTACAATACTGTGGGCAGACAAGATGGCACAGTTCAGTTTAAAAATACTTTATATGATTCGGCGCTAGCATCTACAGGTTTTGACACAATTAGTTTTGATACAAAAATTTATGATAGTGAACCGGTAGTTGAGCTTAGGACTATACTAGAGTCGATTAAAAACGATTTGTTTATTGACGAGCTTTTAGTTAAATTTAATGAATTATTTTTTGCAAATCTAAGATATGCGTTTAGTGAACAAACATATATTGACTGGGCATTTAAGACTAGCTTTATTAAAGCTAAACATAACGTCGGATCGCTCCGTGAGGATATTACGTTTAATAATGACAATCTTCCAAGTTACGAATCTTATATTAAAGAAGTTAAGCCATTTGCAACTAAGATTAGAGAATATCTAAGTGCATATGAAAAACTTGATAATACAAGTACAGTAGTTACTGACTTTGATTTACCTCCAGCTTACAGCAGTACTGACGGTAAAATATTGCCACAATCTGTTAAAGTGCAAGACGGCGTGATAGTAGGTACTAGTGCTAATCTTGAAACTTATCCAAATAAAAATTGGGCAGATAATAACGGTTATAAAGTTGTAAAGGTTAATGTAGTTAATCCTGGACGCGGCTACAGGGGCGCACCAGTAATAACACTATCTGGTAGCAACGGCAGCGGAGCAGTTTTAAAAGCACATGTTGGAACTAACGGTAAAGTTACTAATGTTGACGTAGTAACCGCAGGTAGTGGTTATTATAGTGTTCCTGAACTTACTGAATTAAGCAACATTGCAGACGACGGTGAATCTGCAACTTACAGTGTTGAGTTAGGTGACGGCCTTGTTAGAGGCATTCACACTACTGTAAAGTTTGATAGGACTACTGGTACATATGTTTATACAGTAATAAGTCACACAGAAACATTTACATCAAGCGGTAATGCGTTTGAGTTTGATCTAGCATGGCCGATGAATTTGTCAAAATCAACTGTTAAGGTATATATTAATAATGCAGAGTCACTAAACAGTGAATATACATATGCAAATATACTTGATACTACTAAAGGATATGACAGATATTACGGTCAAATATCGTTTACTGAATCTCCAGTAAACGCTGCTACTATACGAGTTGAATATAGCAAGTCTATTGTGTTGATGCAAGCACAAGATAGAATTAATAACTATTATACACCAACTGTCGGAATGCCAGGAAAAGATTTAAACCAGCTTATGACTGGATTAGATTATGGCGGAGTTGAAGTTAAGAGCTTTGACTTCGGTCTTGGGCAAGGTTGGGATAGTAACGCTTGGTATGAAGATACTTGGGATAGTTACGACACAACATTTGAAGATGAAATTTTTGAATTAGACGGTTCTACTATAAGTCTTGATCTTGCTGCACCATTAGCAAGCGGAGTTATTTACAACATATATAAAAATGGCGTAAGAGTTGACGATGTCAACTTCGGCACAGCAGAACCTATAACTAATCCAAATGCAGTTTGCCAAAGTATTACGGGAGACGGTACTACTGCAATTGTATTCCTTGATAATGATGGTCTTAATCTTACTAACCAGTCAGGTGATACAATTATCATTAGAAAAACAACTAGTGATGGTACTTTCCTTCCAGATGATAATAGTTATGATACTCTTATAACTGGCGGTGCGCTTAATTATTCAACAGCTACTGGATTAACGGCAGCAGATATTACAATTGACGGCGACGGCTTTGTAACTGCTACTACAAGTGCAGGCCCAGAAGAATTAGTTCCAGGACAATTGCTTGACACTATTGACATTAAAGTTTACGAACGTCCTAGTGCCGGAAGCAGTCAAATTACTTCAAGGAATTATACAGGCGACGGCGTGACTACTACATATAGTTTAGACACTACACCGTTACAGGCAAATAGCTTATTTGTAAAAATTGGTTATTCTATAATGTTAGCTAATACTTACACTGTTAACTATAATGCTAAAACTATTACATTTAATACAGCTCCAGCAACAAATGAAAAAATAAATATAGCAGTATTAGGAGTAAGCGGCACAGATATTCTTGACATTGATAATGTTATTGCTGATGGCAATACAAGTAAGTTTTTGACTAATGTAAGATTTAGTACTGGCCTACAATACTTTATTACACTAGATGGTGAAAAACTAACTAACGTAATTGAAGAAAGTGACGACACTTATGCATATCCTAACAATGTTGTAATTTCATTAGCTACTCCTCCGGCAGCAGGCAGTGTAATAAGTTATGCTATCTTTAAAGGTGAAGAACAAAACTTTAGTGAAGTATCAATTGATACATTTACAGCAGATGGTAGCACAGTAGCATTTGAATTAAATCAAACTCCGTTTAATAATGAACCAAGTGCTTGGTTTAGTATTGTAAAAGTTAATAACACGATTCTAAATGCAGGATACACACGCCGCTTTGTAACCTTAGCAGCCACACGTGAATACCAGCTAGAAGAGTTCCAGGTTGCGCCTGGCTCAATTAGCAATAAGCAAATAAAAGTGTTCTTAAATAACAAAGAATTAACATATAATACAGAGTGGACATTTACTGGAGCTAAAGTTAACAGTGCTACTAGTATTGTTAGATTAAAGCCTCGTGTTAACCAACAAGACGGTGACATACTAAATGTTTATGTTACTAGCAGCGGCGAATACAGATATGGATATTTTGACTCAGCCAATGAATTTGTATCAACACCTGGCACTTTATATCTTGATAGTGCATATACTGCGGACGATAAAATAACAATTTATCAATTTAGTAATCATGATTCACAAGGATTTGACAGACAGCAGTATGATATTGTAGATAGAGTTTCGTTAACAGTTGGCACTGCTAATTGGTATCAATACAATCACATACAAGCTGGATTAATTGAATTGTCAAAGCCTGCTCTTGATGCACAGTATGTATGGATTACATTGAACGGTAATTTATTAATACCAAGTGTTCATTATTATGTAACTGACAATAAACGATATGTTAAGATTAATGTAGACATTCAAACTAATGACGTAGTTGAACTGCTACATTTTGCAGATCCTGTATTGGCTAATAAGTATGGATGGAGTCAATTTAAAGACATGCTTAACAGAACACACTACAAGCGTTTAGATGACAGAAACGGTGTAATGCTAGCTACTGATTTAACATGGTACGATCAAAGCATTACAGTTACAGACGGCTCAACATTGCCTGAACCGACGCCACAGAGTAGAGTTCCTGGAATATTGTTTATTAACGGCGAACGTATTGAGTATTTTGTAAGAAATGGCAATGTGTTAAGTCAGTTACGTAGAGGTACATTAGGCACTGGCGTTAAAGCTACTTACTTAGCTGGCGAAAATGTGTATAATCAAGGCCCGTCTGCAACAATTCCATATAAAGACGAAACTCTAACTGCACAGTTCTTAGCAGACGGTGAAACTGCAACTTATGCATTAGACTTTGACCCAACTGATACACAACAGTATCCGTTAAAGCCAGGGCAAACAATTTACGATCTATTTGAAGTATTTGTTGCAGGTAAGCGTCTACGCAAAGATGCAATAAGTAGTTATGTGCAGCCTATAAAAAATGGCGACGGAATACAAGTAATTGCACAAGATAGTCCAGAAGGTGATGTTACATTGCCAGCAGAATTTAGTGTAGATGGGTCTACATTAACTTTAACAGTAACCCCAACCGAAAACGTTAAGGTAACAGTTGTTAGACGCCAAGGAGTACGATGGACAGAACCTGGAATATCACTAAGTGATGCAGAATCTGACATTAGTAGATTCTTACGTGCGGCAACAGTTGACCTGCCGCGATAAATACTAACAGTAGGATGATAGGTATAAAAAACTATGACAGATAAATTAAACGAACAAAACGGTGTGCTGTTACAAGGGCACATCAAAATACATAATCCAGAAACTGGAGAAGTTATTGTAGACAAGCGCAATGCTATTCATTATGAAAATATGAGTATTAGTCTTGCAGAAAGTCTAGGCAATGCGGGCACAGGGTGGATTTATCAAATGGGGTTTGGTAATGGAGGAACAAGTGTTGATCCGACAGGTATTATTACTTACTTAACTCCTAACAGCACAGGCACAAATGCTAGTTTATACAACGAGACATTTACTAAAGTAGTTGATGATCGAAGTGTAAATAACCTTGATCCTGCACGTAATAAAATTGAAACTCGGCATGTAAGCGGCACAAATTATACTGATATTTTAGTAACTTGTTTGCTAGATTACGGCGAGCCCAACGGCCAAGATGCATTTGATACTGCTACTAGTCCAGATAGTTTATATGTGTTTGACGAACTAGGTCTAAAAGCATATAATGCAGACGGTACTGGGCGATTATTAACACACGTTGTATTTCATCCTGTACAAAAATCACTCAACCGATTGATTCAAATTGATTATACAGTTAGAGTACAAAGTTTAACTGGCTTTAACGAGGGATAATTAGATGGCATATACAATACAATATACTGATAGTGCTGAAAAGGATCCTATCGTAGTTGAAGACGGAACAATTAATACTGACACTAGTATTAAATTACCAGGTCGAAATAGTACAGGGTATGGCGCAGCAATTGCTGAAGACTTACTGCACTTACTAGAAAATTTTGCAAGTCCAACAGAACCGACTAACGCAATCGAAGGCCAATTATGGTATAATAATAATACTGAGCAGTTGTTAATTAATGACGGAACAGGATGGGTGTCAGCTAGTGGACTTAAAAAGAGTACTACTGAACCAGATAGCGCCCAGGCACTAGCGGGTGACTTGTGGGCAGATACTGATAATCAACAGTTGTATATGTTTACTGGTTCTAACTGGATATTAGTTGGTCCAAACTTTAGTCAAGGTTTGACTACTGGCGCAACTCCGTCTACTATTACTGGCCAAGATAATATAGATTATACTGTTATTGAAATTCAAGTTAATGCTAATATAGTTGCAATTATTGCGTTTGATACATTTGCTCCAAAAGCTACAATTAACGGATTTTCAGGTTCACTAATACGCCCAGGGTTTAACTTAGCAAATAGAGATACCGACGCTGATGGTGTTAATAATGTTAAATTCTACGGTACTGCTGAAAAAGCAGAAGGTTTAATTGTTAATAACTTATCAATTCCTGCTGCTAACTTCCTACGAAGCGACATTGAGTCAACAACTAGATTTCCGCTTAATGTTCAAAATAATAGTGGTGTTTCATACGGCATTAACGCAGAACTTAATATTGGTGTTGAAGGCAGTGCAGGCGTAATACAACATAATATTGAAGGTTCTAATATCGATTTTCGTGTTAGAAACGCAGGAAATAGTAACACAGTTTTAAGAGTAGATAGTAGTTTAAGAGTTGGAGTTAATAACGAATCGCCAGAAGAAGCATTAGATGTTACTGGTAACTTTAAAACTAGTGGAACTATTACAACAAATGATACTACCCAAAGTACTACAATTTCTAATGGAGCTGTAGTTGTTAAGGGCGGCGTTGCTATTGCTAAAACACTTAACGTTGGTGACTCTATTTCTGTAAGTAAAAGTGTAACTTTAGGTAACAATGATTTAGTAGTTGATACTGCTGCAAGTGATTTAGTATTGCCAGATCTTAACAATGCTAGAAATATTGGTAACTCGACATTAAAATGGCGTAAAGTATATGCAACTACCTTTTTAGGAAATCTAGAAGGACAAGTTAGTGGTAACGTAAGTGGTAAATCAGGCAGCTCAGATAAATTAACAAGTTCAACAACGTTTAGATACCAGGGTGACGTCGAAACAGTTGAAAATGCGTTCGATGGCCAAACTGGTGGAGGTGTAAAGGAATTTACATTAACACTAAAGAATACTGTTATTAGTGCTAAACCGCAAGTCTCTAACAGCTTGTCAAGCGATGAATTTTTAATTGACAGAACTACTGGAGCAAGTACAGGCTTAAAAAGAATATCTAGATCGACATTATTTAACAGCATTATAGGGTTAACACCTATAGCTAGTGTTATGGCATATGCAGGTATTGTCGAACCAGCAGGGTGGAAATTCTGTAACGGACAAGAATTAAGTACTGGAGTATATAATCAACTATTCCAATTAATTAATAATAACTATGGCCCAACGCCAAGTGCTGGATATTTTAATGTTCCTGATCTTAGAGGTAGATTTCCACTAGGTAATTTATTAATGGGCGGAACAGTTCCTCCAGTAGAAAGTCCAGAATCACGTAATAGAGGTGCTAATGCAAGTGTAATTGGCGCTTCTGACGGTACTAATACAGCTACTATTGGAGTAGATAATTTACCAGAACACCAACATGATTTAAAGTCAGAAACCGGCCAGCAATTTTATGCTCATAGAGAGGTAGATGGCCGCAGCGACCTTCCAGACGGAGTACAACCTTCAAATCTACAAACTGGAGCAGAAAATTTGTCTCAGCGAGTAGCAAATAGTGGCGACGTCCTTATTCCGACAGGCAGTTCATTTAGTGAAGTTGGAGCACCAATTGATATTATGAATCCGTACCAAACTATTAATTATATTATCTATACAGGAGTTATATCATGAGCTATAAATTAAACAAGACTAACGGCGAACTGTTAGTAGAGCTTACAGACGGCATAGTTGATATAGCTTCGACTGATATTACATTAGTTGGTAGAAATTATAAAGGTTTTGGCGAAGCATTTAACGAAAACTTTATTAAAATTATTGAAAATTTTGCAGCAACTAGTGCCCCGAGCAATCCTTTAAAAGGACAGTTGTGGTATGATACTAGTGAAAACAGATTAAAAGTGTATGACGGCACAAGTTTTAAAACTGCTGGGTCGCCAACAGTGAGTAGTACGCAACCTACTAATATTGTAGCTGGAGATCTTTGGATCGACGATGCAGCAAATAAACTATATTTTTATGACGGCACTGACTTAGTATTAGTAGGACCTCAGTATAACGCCGTTCAAGGAAAAACTGGGTTAGAAGCGGTTACAATGGTAGACACTTCTAACCAAACACGTACAGTGCTAGCAATGTACATAGGCGGCGTGTTAGCTGGAATTTACAGTAGATTCCAGTTTACTCCTAAAACTGATTATAACATACTTCCGTATACTGCTAATAGGTCGATCGAAATTGGATTTAATCCAACACTTATATCTGATTTTAAATACCAAGGTACTGCATTAAATGCGGAAAATTTAGTAGATAGCCAAGGAAATTCGTATTTGCCTTCGGCGTTTGTTGCAACTAACGAACGAGATTCGTCAAATGCATTAGTAGATCAACAAATAGAAGCCGCATTATTTGTTAAAGGCAGTGAAGGTCTTATTGTAGGATACGGTGATTCACAATATGCTGCATTTAAAACAATAGATAGTGGAACTACAACTTCGATAGAATTAAAACAGTTAAATTATGATTTTTCAATTAGAGTTCCGCAAGGTAACAATTTCATTGACGCTCTTACAATAGACACAAGTGCCCAAAGTATAGGAATATATCAAGATACTCCTACAGCAACATTAGATGTTAACGGTGACGGTCAATTTTCTGGAAATCTTACAGTTAACGGAAATCTTACAGTTGAAGGGACTACTACGACTGTTAACACAGCTACTATGACTATAGAAGATCCTAATATTGAATTAGGTACTACAAGTACACCAACTGATACTACAGCAAACCAAGGTGGCCTAACATTAAAAGGCGCAACTGATAAGACAATTAATTGGGTACAGTCAACTGGAAATTGGACGTTAAATCAAAATACAGATTTAACTACTGGTAAAGAATATAGAATTGAAAATGCACAAGTTCTTTCTAAAACAAGGCTCGGCGACACTGTTACTACTGCTGCTGGATTAACATCTATTGGCACGTTAGGCAGTTTAAGTGTTACGGGAGATGTTGCATTAGGTAGTATTAGTTCGCCAGGTGCATTAGCAATTAACGCCAGTGGCGCAATTTCAGTCAACAGTCAACAAATTAAGGATGTAGCAGCACCAACTCTTGCAACAGATGCAGCAAATAAAGCATTTGTTGACACATCAATTACAACGGCACCAGTAGCACTTATATTAGATATTACTGGTCTAACTAGTCCTAATGCTCCAGGTGTTGTAGATGGACCGCATGCAGATGTTAGGAGTATATTAGAAAATATTAGTCCTGCTAGTGCAGCAAGAAACGGCACAGTAGCGAAGATACATGCTACAAGTTATGCTGGCGCAACAGTAACTGGCATTAATATAACAGTTGCTACTAACGGCACCGGCATACTACAGAAATCTACTATTGCAGTTGATAGCAACGGTACACAAAATGAGTCAGTTATAGCAGATATTGTTGCAACAAACCCAGCATCAGGATCTGTTGTATTGACACCGACTAGATACACAATGGAGTTCAGTGTTACTGGCTCAGAATGGTTATTTACTAGCACAAACGTTTATCCGTAACTTGTGATAAATACTAACAGCAAGGGATTATTTAAATTATGGCATATACAATTAACAAATATAACACAAATCAGTTAACGATTGTACAAGATGGTACGTTGGATCAAACAACTGATATTAAGCTAGTTGGTAAAAACTATGCAGGGTACGGAGAAATACAAAACGAAAATTTTGTATTTTTACTAGAAAACTTTGCAGGTGCAAATCAACCACCGCGGGCAATTACCGGGCAAATTTGGTTCGACAGTGCAAATAGTAAACTAAAGTTTAATGATGGCACTAAATGGCGCACAACTGGCGGCGCCGAAATTAGTGCTACTGCTCCTGCAGGATTAGCAATTGGTGATTTTTGGTGGGACACTACTAACGAACAGTTATATTCCTATAATGGCGCAGATTATGTACTAATTGGTCCCCAAGATGCAGGTACTGGTATTACCCAGATGCAAAGTAGATCAGTTCGTGACACAGGCTTGGTTAGTAGAAATATTATTACTGCTACGGTTAATAATGGTGTAACAGACGAAGTGGTATTTGTTATTAGTCCTACTGAATTTACAATTGATACAACTGATGCCGAAAATGCTATATCAGGGTTTGATGTTATTCATACAGGTATGACTCTTAAAAATACACTTGATGCACAAAGCGGTGTTACTAGTGGTACACAGAGATTTCACGGAACTGCAACTAACACTGAAAAGTTTGCTGGACTTGACGCATCTAACTATGTTACTGCTATTCCTGGCGCTCCTAGTGTGTTTACACAAATTACAAACTTTCAAACTGATGCAGGAATTGCAATTGGCGCAGGTTTAGATCTAAAACTTTATATTGAAAACGATAATCAAGGTGTTATTGCAAACGCACAAGGCGACCAAATACGCTTTAGAACAAAGGAAAGTGGCGGACAACTTAAAAATATTCTTACACTACAACCTGGCAAGCTTTCTCCGGGATTAAATTCAGTAGGTAGCGCAGTTGAAACAATTACATTAGGTAGCGCAACTGAGCTATTCAGCGAAGTGCATGCGACTAACATTTACGGCATATCTGAAAAAGCAAGTGCGCTTATAGTAGGCGGTTCAGCAAGAGTAGGTGCAGTTAATACTATTGGCACGGGTACTAGTAATACTGTAGCAGTTAGAGATGCCGGCGGCAACTTAAATGCAGTACTATTTCAAGGTACTGCAACTAGCGCACGTTATGCTGACCTTGCAGAAAAATATACAACATCAGAAGACTTGCCAGCAGGCACAGCAGTAGCAGTATGTGCGCTTCCAGACCACGAAGTAGCACCAGCAGATGCAAGCAATCATTGTATTGGTGTCGTAAGTACCGATCCTGCTTATATGATGAACAGCGATAGCGAAGGCCAATACATTGGTCTTAAAGGGCGTCTTCCAGTAAGAGTATCAGGAGCTGTAAACAAAGGCCAAGCTGTGTATGCAATGAAAAACGGAGTGTGTACAACAATAGCAACAACTGCTTTAGTAGGCATTGCTCTAGAATCAAATGACAATGTCGACGAAAAATTAGTCGAATGTGTATTAAAAGTATAAATAATGTACATAGTTAATAAAGAGGATACAGCATGGCAGTTACAGTAGGTCAGACAATTGGCGAAGCAGAATATACGACATTACGATCAGGTATCAACCTTGTTATGGGAACACCAACAGGGACTGGAACGGCTGCTGCTGGCTACAATCAAACAACAACTACTGCTCCGGCAGTTAGTCCAGGGGACAAGATTACAGCAGCTAATTGGGATGCTCTTAGAAGTGACGTTACTAAGGCTTACACTCACCAAGTAGGGTCAGCTCCTACGCTTACTAATGTAGGTGTTAGCACCGGTATTACTAAAGCAATACACGATCAACTTGAAACAGTAGTAAACTTTGTTAAGAATGCAAACAATAGATTTTCTATGGCCTCAAATCAGAAAACTCTTGTCTCTCTTAGTTATTTTCCAGACGGCACTGAAGACTGGAACGGTACTCTAATACATGATGTGAATCTTGTTTGGCCAAATGCCAATACAGCTAAAGCGTTCTTTAATGCAGGTGGCAATATCGGAATGAATACATCTTTAGGGTATTCGGGCGATGAAGCAAAAACACTAGATTGGCAAAGTATAGTTGAAGATGCAGGCCCAATAGTTTTGGGCGCTAATGGCGTGACACGCCCAGGCTTACAAACCGGCGGAACCCTTGTAAGTGACGGTTTTTATGATCTTGATAGCACTGAAAGAAACATTCTTTCAGACACGGGCACAAATCCATATTCTGAAAACGATTATCAGATTAAAGTTAGAGCGATTACAAACGGCATTAGGATTCGTATGTATTATAGAGACGATGACGCTGGTGACCCGGTTGAAGTCGGCGACGGCGGCACTGATGGCCTCTACGGTACTTTGGGCCCCGGCACTGATGAAAACGTGAAGGGCAGACTGTATACTGTTATAGACTGTTACCATCCTTCCGGAACTGTTGATGTAGTACCTCCAACTGTATCTTACGGCTCCACAAATACTTTTACATAAGACTTGACACCCTAAACTTTTCATAGTATACTAGTTATAACTATGAGGAGTTTTTTTATGG
>TARA_B110000090_G_scaffold3335_1_pt1 | contig 26325 bp, 24 predicted proteins | sample TARA_B110000090 | Tara Oceans TARA_B110000090 (sample SAMEA4397239) | marine metagenome | biome: Polar Biome; feature: [SRF] surface water layer (ENVO:00010504); material: water (ENVO:00002006), including particulate matter (ENVO:01000060) such as... | depth 5 m
CTTTGAATACTAAAGTATTTAAATCAAAAGGAAATCCTTCTGTTACACCAGGCTTGCCAATGCAATGCTCTCTGTATTCTTCAATGTTCATAGCTTATTAATATTCATAATAAAATCTTCTTGTTCGTTTTTTTATAATTATATCTTAAAACTTAGTAAGTCAATTTATACAAGGTCGGCTTACTTGGACTTGCATCATTTTCGAACGGAGCAATTTGAAGATTCAATACATATTCTCCGTCTTCAATTTCATCTGGGACAAAAATAAATTCTGTAATTGTTTTGTGAAATTGAGTCTTTTCTGGGTATTTCCAAAATGCTTTGTGACTTAGTAATTTTCCTTCATCTAATTCTTTATCTACAGAAGGTAAGTCGATTAATAAATGATCTATTCCGTTTTCTGTAATAAATTGAGCAGCCTTGTCACATAGATATGCAGGGTTTGAATTGGAATACTGTCTCGTCAGTTTTTCTTGAGTGTTTGGATTTGTTCTTATCAAAATAGCTTCTGGTTTGTGATTGCCAACAGCATTTTTTATTTGACTAAGGCTTATTATTTTATCTCCAATTTTTCTTGTTCCTTCATTTTTAGCACAAACTTCTGGCTCAACAGAAATGACGAGCGCCAAAAAATGGAATTTTGTAAGTGTTTTGTTAATGGAGTAAATTTCTTTGGCAATATGACCAACAGACTCTGTGTGAGTACCGTTTCCGTGTGGATTAAAGGTAATGTCACGAAAGTTTACCGAGCCACCTAATGCTACACTGCCCACAAATCCATCCCCTTTCACAGGTTCAATTTTTACTGGATTTACATACCAAGCACTTGAGTTTTCTTTGTTGGTAGAAAGCTGCATAGAAATATCTAAAGGTTTAGATAAATCGCAGTGATAGGTTTTTCCTTTTATTGAAATTGCTGTAATCATTCTTAAAGATAAAGAATAATTTATTTCTCCCAACCCGAATGAAAGATATTTCTTCCTCCTTTTAGTCCGAATTTTTTCTGCCTATGCTAGGTATTTCCTTCTTCCTGCCTTATTTTTTCATCACCCTCAAATGTTGCCCATTTATCAATAATTCCTTATGGATAAATACTGTAAGTTAATAACTACTAAAAGGGAATGCATTCTTTTTTTATAATTGCCTTAAAATTGAATTCGAGTCAACTCACCAAAATCTAGTCTTTTTCCAGTTGTAGTTTTCATAGAAAGCCTAGTAACTGATACTTTTTGTTGATTAAAAACAGAACTAGCAATGTCTTTTATTTTTTTACCGTCAAGCTTTGGAGAATAGGTGTTTACTATAATAAAACCCTTGTCTTCTATTAGCTCTTTTGCAGTTTTAAGTAAGTCTTGAAACTTATCTTCCAATTTCCATCTTTCCTTTTTTGGTCCAATCCCAAAAGCGGGTGGATCCATAATTATTGCATTGTATTTGTTTCCTCTTTTGGCTTCTCTTTGAGCAAATTTAAGTGCGTCTTCAACCACCCATTTTATACCATCTACTTCTGAAGACTCCATATTCTCTTTTCCCCAATTTATAACGTTCTTCACACTGTCACAGTGAATTACTTCTGCTTGGTTTATCTTTGCAATTATAGAAGCAGCTCCTGTATATCCAAACAAGTTTAAAACTCTATCGCCTGTTTTTACTTTGTTTTGAATGAATTCCCAATTACTTTGTTGTTCTGGAAATATTCCAAGATGCTTGTAATTTGTTAATTTTAAATTCAATACAGCTTTACCAAATTTTATTTGCCATTCATCTGGTGCATCCGTTTTTTTTACCCATTTTCCTGAGGTTGTAGTTTCTTCTACAAACTCAAAATCGGTTTTCATAGCCCATTCTTTTTCCGTTAATACAGGAGGGAAATAAGCTAGTCTATCGGGTCTCACAGTTACAATATCTCCCCATCTTTCTAGTTTTTTTCCACCACCAGCATCTATTAGTTCGTAGTCTTTCCAGTTTTGTGAGTATGTTGCTTGCATTGTTTTGTCTTATTTGTATTGGCTACAAAGGTAATTTTAACTTGTAATAAAGTGGCATAATGATTTAAATTATTCCTTCGTCAGCAAAACTGTAATAATTTCCATCCCCAATTATTAAGTGATCCAATACCTTAATATCCATTAATTTTGAAGCTTCAATAATTTTATTAGTCAAATTTATATCACTTTGACTCGGTTTTAAATTTCCTGAAGGGTGATTGTGAGCAAGAATAATTCCTGAAGCAAGGCTTTCAATTGACTTTTTAAATATCAGTTTAATATCTGCAGTTGTTTCAGAAATACCACCTCTTCCAATTAGCTGTTTGTCAATAATTTTATTGGCTCTACTCAATAATACAATCCAGAATTCTTCGTGTGGTAAATCTTCTAATACTGGTTTTATGTATTCGTAAAGGTGTGTGCTAGATGCGATGGAAGTTTTTACAATAACATCTTCGCTTTTTCTTCTTCTACCAATTTCCAAAGCTGCAATTATCGAGATAGCTTTTGCTTCACCAATTCCTTTAAATTTCATCAAATCATTCACAGATAATTTTGCCAATTGATTGATGTTGTTATCCGATTGATGTAGAATTCGTTTGCACAATTCAATAGCACTTTCGCTTCTACTTCCACTTCCTATAAGAATGGCAAGTAGTTCAGCATCAGATAATACTTGTCTTCCAAGTTTCATCAGCTTTTCTCTAGGCTGGTCTTTTTCTGACCAGTTTTTTATAGAAAGTTTATCTATGTTATCTTCTTGGCTCATCAATTAAGCAACTTTTAATTTGCTCAATTTAGATTTGTCAAATTTACTTTTTGCGTAAGCTTCAGTAATTTTCAGTTTTTTAATTTCTGTTGAAGAAGGAATTTCAAACATGGCATCCGTAAGAATCGCTTCACAAATAGAACGCAACCCACGAGCACCCAATTTATAATCTATTGCTTTGTTTGCAATAAAATCTAATGCTTTTTTATCGAAAGTAAGTTGTACATTATCCAATTCAAAAAGCTTGGTGTATTGTTTTACTAATGCATTTTTAGGTTCGGTTAAGATTCTTCTCAATGCATCTTTGTCCAATGGATTTAAGTGAGTAAGAATAGGAAAACGACCAATTAGCTCAGGAATTAACCCAAAAGATTTTACATCTTGTGGGCTAATGTATTCTAGTAGATTTTCCTCGTCAAGATCTGTGTTATCTGCACCAAATCCTAGAGGTTGAGTTTTTATTCTTCTTTCAATTAATTTTTCAATTCCGTCAAAAGCACCTCCAGATATAAATAGAATATTTCTAGTGTCAATTTCTACCATTTTTTGGTCTGGGTGTTTTCTTCCTCCTTGTGGGGGTACACGTACATCTGTTCCTTCTAGCAATTTTAGTAAGGCTTGCTGAGTTCCCTCCGAAGTTACATCTCTTGTGATAGAAGGACTGTCTCCTTTTCTTCCAATTTTATCAATTTCATCTAAGAAAACGATTCCTTTTTGTGCGGCTTCTACATCATAATCTGCAGCTTGTAGTAACCTAGTTAACAAACTTTCTACATCTTCACCTACATAACCAGCTTGTGTAAAAACTGTAGCATCAGCTATTGTAAAAGGAACATTAAGCATTTTTGCAATTGTTTTTGCCAATAATGTTTTTCCTGTCCCCGTTCTTCCTACTAATAAGATATTTGATTTTTCTAACTCAATTCCATCAGAATCACTTCCTGGGTTTATTAATCTTTTGTAGTGATTGTAAACAGCAACAGAAAGAATTTTTTTTGCATCTTCTTGTCCAATGATATATTCGTCTAATCTATTCTTGATTTCAATTGGTTTAAGAAATTTAATTTCCTCCTCTAAATCAATATTCTTAGTTGTTTTTTGATCTTGTGTAATTATATCATTTGCTTGTTCTATACAGTTTTCACAAATATGCCCCTCTATACCAGCAATAAGCATAGATACATCATCTCTTTTTTTTCCACAGAATGAACAACTTGAATTATTTTTTTTAGACATCTTATTTTAAATTTGTAAACAAAGATAAGTAAGTTATCGTTTATATGACTAGAGTTTTAAGGAAATTGGCTATTTATTATTATTTACACTTTTAATAATAACTTAAAATACAAAACGAATGAAAATATAATTTTAGTAGAGACAAGCAGTAGGTTCTCTTTTGTCATTTCTTTGTAGAGAAACAACTTCATCAGATGAAAAGAAAAACTAATTAAAGTAACAATTAAGTTTTAAAAAAAAGTTCAAAACAAATAAGGCTATTTTAGATTTAAAAATCAAGGAGTTAAATTATTTACTTGTTTTATTATTACCCAAAACCCAACTATTCTATTTTAGGATTCGTAATAAAAATAGAGGTAGATAAACTATCTTTTTTTTTCTTTTTTACGACAACAACAGAGTTTACTTCACGGAGTAAGTTCTGTTTTTGTTTTATAGGCATTTTTACTCTATTTTTGAATATTGAAAGCAAATGAATCATATATGAGAAGATGCCTTGAACTGGCTTCTATAGGCTTGCCATTGGCAATGCCAAATCCATCTGTCGGAGCAGTTCTCGTTTTTCAAGATACAATCATTGGGGAAGGGTTCACAAGTCCATACGGAGGAAGTCATGGAGAAGTAAATTGCATCAATTCTGTTACCGAAAATAATAAACAATACATTTCGCAGTCCACACTTTATGTGAGTTTGGAACCTTGTTCTCATACTGGAAAAACTCCACCTTGTTCCAATTTAATTATCGAAAACAAGATACCCGAAGTAATTATGGGTTGTGTAGATACTTTTTCTTTGGTGGCAGGAAAAGGAATTGAAATGCTCCAAAATAAAGGAGTTAAAACAACAGTAGGTATTCTTGAAAACGAATGCAGAGAACTAAACAAACGATTTTTTACTTTTCATGAAAAGAAGAGGCCATTCGTAATCTTGAAATGGGCACAAACTAGCGACAAATTTATTGCACCGGAAAAGGAAAATCACGGCCAAGAAAGGTGGATAACAGGTGAGTTAACCAAAGAATTAGTTCATAAAATGAGAAGTGAGGAAATGGCGATTTTAGTGGGAAAAAAGACTGTTTTGGTAGATAATCCCAGTTTAACAACCCGTAATTATCCTGGAAAAAATCCCACAAGAATAATTTTGGATAATAAATTACAATTATGGAATTCAAGAAGCGATTTTTCTGTTTTTAATAAAGATTCGAAAACACTGATAGTTAATTCTATTTCTAATTTTGAAGAAGATAATTGCCAAGGGATTAAAGTGGAGTTTGATTCTAATTTAATTGAGAATTTAATGACTAAACTTCACCAAGAAAACTTACAATCTATAATAGTTGAAGGAGGTGAAATAACAATTGATTCTTTTATTAAAGAAGGAATTTGGGATGAAGCTTTTGTTTTTAAAAACGAAAAGAAATTTAAAAAAGGAGTAAAGGCGCCAACTTTAAATTTAGAAGCAAATAAAGTACTTTCTATTGGAAATGATTCCTTATCCATATATAAAAATTACGAAATGTAATGATTGATATTATTTTAGCCATTTCACTTCCAGTATTTTCAGTTGTCATGTTCAAAGAATTTGATAAGCATAAAGTGAATACGTTACATGCTATTATTTTTAATTATTTGGGAGCATTAATCATTGGATTATTTCTTTTTGTTACTCCAGCCTCATTAATTGAAATACCAAAAAGTCCTTATTTATGGCAATCTATTCTGGTTGGATTTTTGTTTCTTTTCAATTTTTATATTATAGCAAGAACGGCTCAGTTGAGAGGAGTTTCTTTTGCTACATTTGCCAGTAAAATGAGTATTGGAATACCTATTATTGTTACGGTTTTGTGGCATGAAGAGCTTATTTCAATTTCTAAAATTATTGGAATATCATTAACTTTTTTGGCTATTTATTTCATTACTAGAAATAAGAATTCAGGTAAAATTAATTCAAAATTAATATTACTTCCTCTGGCAGTATTTGTGTTTACAGGGGTTTTGGAAACGATAATTAATGTGACTCAAAAGAGCTATTTTAAAGAGGATAATGAAATAGGTTTTTTTGTGATTTCTTCGTTTTTGTTTTCATTTTTGTTTGGATTAATGATTCTATTGTTCCAATTAAAGAAAATTGAATTCAGAAGCTTGGTGGCTGGTTTAATTTTATCCATTCCCAATACCTTGGGAGTTTATTACTTTGTGAAATGCCTAAATAATTTTGAAGACAGTACTTCTATTTTACCAGTGCTTCACATTGGGAGTCTTGTTTTGTCTATATTTATTGGGTACGTTATTTACAAAGACAAACTCACAGTCTTCAATTGGATAGGGATTGCAATTGCATTTATTGCTATCTTTTTTCTTCAAATCTCTATTTGGTAATGGATGATATTTCTACATATTCCACTCTAAAATCTACCTCCGAAAGTTTGTACAAGGAAAAAGGGAGCAAGTTTTATGGCTATGCTTTTCCTGTTTTTAGTGAAGAAGAGGTTAAAGAAAAACTAGAAGAAGTAAGAAAAATTCATAACACTGCTCGGCATCATTGTTACGGCTATAGATTGGGAGTAGGAATAAAGGAACGATACAGAGCCAATGATGATGGAGAACCTTCCAACTCGGCAGGAAAACCAATTTATGGGCAATTACTATCGGCTGAGATTACAAATGCATTGATTATAGTGGTTCGTTATTTTGGTGGAACAAAATTAGGAGTAGGAGGATTAATTTCCGCCTATAAAATTTCTGCAAAAGAGGCAATTGACGCAGGAGAAATTGTGGAACAAAAAATAATGGATTATTATAAAATCAACTTTGAGTATCCTGAGATGAGCGAAGTAATGAATTTTATAAAACTACAGAAAATTGATGTCACTTCTCAAGTCTTTGAAACACATTGTGAAATATGTTTTAGAGTAAGCCTAAAAAAAACACCTTCTATTTTCTCTCATTTTGAGGAAATAGAAGGTGTTGAAATATCTTTTTTGGAGAAGAAGTAATTACTGATCTCTTTTCTTAAATTCTCTTTTTATCAGTTTAATCACTTTTTTCTGATTGTTTTTAGCGTCCTTTTTTGGATCCTTAAATTCAGGAATAAATTCTACATCAGGGTCATTGGCAGTAGAATCGTAATGATTGTAAGAAGAACGGTAATACACTGGATTAAAAGTTATTTTTAATTTAGAATGGGGTAATTCTATACTTATATTCCCTGTAGATCCTGTGTAAAAACTTCCTCCAGCTTCACTTCCAATAATTTTTGCACCATAAATATTTTTCAAGTCTGCAGCTAATATGGATGCAGCAGAAAATGTTGCTTCATTTGTAATTACAATTATTTTTCCAGAGAATACTTTTTTCCTTCCTAGCTCTTCAAATAGAACAACACCCTCATAATTACTATCGTATTTTTTCTCGTACTTTTTTACTTTTCTTTTTACTTTTCTTAGTTTCCTGAAATGCTCATCTCTCACAATGTGTTTCTTGTAAGTTGGTTTGTCATCTTTAGTTATTAAGAATTGACCCAAAGTATCTACTTGTTTTTCAGGAAATAAATAAGTTAAAAAATCATATTGAACATAACCTCCTGTATTTTCTCTTAAGTCAACTACAAGGTATTCCACTTCTTTTTTACCCATTTTCTCAAAGGATTCTTCAAGAAATTTTCTGTATTTTTTTCCTTTCGATTTCTCAAAAGTATCAAAAGTGAAGTAGGCGTATTTATTACTTAGTATTTCAAATTTTCCATACTTTTCACCCTTTTTCTTCTTTTTACTTTTCTTTTTGTCCTCCTTAATTCGTTCGTTAATGTCTTTCAATGGAGGATATCCAAGCGAAATAGATTTTGAAACCGTATCTCTTTTAGCAATTATTTCAATTTCAATCTCTGTGCTTTCGTCTCTTATATTAGTTAGGTTTCTGTAAAATTCGAAAAGACTTTTTGATAAATAATATTTAAAACTTTCATCTCCATAGTCCGAAGATAAATAAGGAGCAATCTCATCCATTATCGCCTTAATAGACTTACCATCAATTGTTACAATTTCAGTGTACTTTGGAATAGTATTAGCTTTTTTTGCACTTCCAGAAAGCTTTTTCATGGCTTCTTCGTTCAGCATATTGTAATCGTTCACAGTAAATAATCTTTTCCCAACCAAGATGACGTCCATTGGCAATGAATTTTTTTCAGAGATCCAATAACTGTAAGTTTTTGAAGTAGGTTGTAAATTAGTGTGACCCGATTTCACTTTTACCAAAACTTTTGAGTAGGCTTTGTACAAAGTTTTATCATCAATAATTTCACTCGAACACAAATCTTTCAGTTCATTCAAAAAATAAGAAAGACTATCTTCGGATATATGATGATTTAAATTAGCTTCTAGTTCATACAAAGAAGTTTTAAAGATTTCAAAATCCTTAATTTGTTTGCTTATTATTTTTTCTTCAGGTATCCTTTTTTGAGAGAAACTGCATAGGGACAACAAGAAGATTACTAAAAAGCTGCCTGTTTTTTTCATGCTAAAAGACTATTAAATTATTAATTTATAGACAAAACTAAACATATTCCATTGAATAACAAGTAGAAAAATAATTCATACTAAGAATTTAAATTTAATATAATAGTAGAACTCCATTGTGAAATATGCTTCAATTTTACGTGAAACTCCTAGTTATTCCATTACTTTTGTGAATACAAAGAATTATTATGAAAACATTCAAGGAATTAGGAGTAAATAAAAGCTTCATAAAAGGACTAACAGAACTTAATATTATAAACCCTACCGAAATTCAAGAGCAAGTAATACCAATGCTGCTTAATTACAATACAGATTTAGTAGGTCAAGCTCAAACAGGAACAGGTAAAACAGCTGCTTTTGGCCTTCCTTTGTTACAAAAAATGGATGCTTCTAAAGATTACATTCAAGGAGTGATACTTGCACCAACAAGAGAATTAGGACAACAGATTGCTAAGCAATTATTCAAATTCACTAAATACAGTGACAAAATATTTATTGAAGCTATTTTTGGTGGACAACATATTGACATTCAAATAAAAAATCTGAAGAGACCAACTCACATTGTAGTTGCGACACCAGGAAGATTGATAGATTTGGTAAGAAGAAAAGACATTGATTTGCGTAAAGTTCACACTGTAGTGATGGATGAAGCAGATGAAATGTTGAGCATGGGTTTTAAAAAAGAACTGGATGAGATTTTAGGGTTTATGACTTCAGTACAATCTAAATGGTTGTTTTCTGCCACATTACCAGAAGGAATAAAACAGATTGTAAATACTCACATGTCGCCAGAAGCGAAAAAAATAAACGTAAGTAAAGATGTTGTAAATAAGAATATTGAACACATGTATTTGGTATGTGATGATGAAGATAAGTTGAATGTATTGATTCAGTTTTTAAAATCTGAACACAAAAACAGAGGACTTATTTTTTGTAAAACAAAAAAAGCGACTCAATTATTGGCTCAACAATTGGAAGCAAAAAATATTTCTTCAGGTGCAATTCACGGAGATTTATTACAAAAAGAAAGAGACAAAGTAATGCGTGCTTTCAAAAACGAATCGCTAAGAATGTTAGTTGCAACTGATATTGCGGCAAGAGGAATAGATGTTGCTGATTTATCATTTGTAGTGCATTATCAAATGCCAGACAAAGAAGAATACTATACCCACAGAAGTGGAAGAACTGCTCGTGCTGGGAAATCTGGAATTTCTTTGTGTTTGGTAAATTCTAAAGAATTAAAATCTTTGCGTTATTTTGAAAAAGCACTTGGTTTATCTTTCCGTCAGGTAAGAGCGGTTAAATAATCATAATTTATTGGTGAATTTTCAATAACTCTTTATATTTGAGGAATGGATAAGCTAGGAATAATCATATTGAATTGGAATGGGAAGAAACACTTAGAAACCTATTTGCCTTCAGTTATTTCAAATTCTGGAGAGCATAAAGTTGTGGTTGTAGATAATAATTCTTCGGACGATTCTGTTTCATTTCTTAAATTGACTTACCCACAAATAGAACTCATTCACAATATCGAAAACGGAGGTTTTGCCAAAGGTTATAATGATGGATTGGAACAAATAAAAGGACGATTTGACTATTATGTTTTATTAAACTCTGATGTAGAAGTTACTGCTAATTGGATTTCTCCAATACTAGATTTAATGGAAAAAGACAAGACTGTTTCGGCCTGCCAGCCAAAAGTTTTAGCTTATAAAAACAAAACGAAATTTGAACATGCTGGTGCCTCTGGAGGTTATTTAGATAAAAATGGATATCCTTTTTGTAGAGGAAGGATATTTGATGATGTAGAAGAAGATAAAGGACAATACGATACAATAGAAGAGATTTTTTGGGCAACAGGAGCTTGTATGTTTGTGAGAAGTAGATTGTTTCACGAATTGGGAGGATTTGATGAAGATTATTTTGCCCACATGGAAGAAATAGATTTGTGCTGGAGAATGAAACTTCATGGACAAAAAATAATGGTTAATCCAAACTCTGTAGTTTATCACTTGGGAGGAGGAACATTAAATTACTTGAGTCCAAGAAAAGTATTTTTAAATTTCAGAAACAGTTTGTTTACTTTATATAAAAATTATAGAGGTAAATTTTTGTTTTTCAAAATATTATGGAGAATTTTTTTAGATTATATTGCTGTATTTGCTTTTGTTTTAAACGGAGAATTTAAAGGAAGTTGGCAAATAATAAAAGCTCAGTTTCATTTTTTAAAGCAATTTTGGGCAATGAAAAAGAAAAGAAAATCTTTGCTGGAGTCAACAAAAGGAAAGAAGGCAAATAGAAAAGGAATCTACAATAAAAGTGTTGTTTTTTCTAGGTTTATTAAGTTCAAAAAGCATTTTTCTGATTTAAATCTAAATAGTTTTAATTAAAAAGATACTATTTAAAAACTAACTGCGTTAATCGATTATGAAAGTGATATTCAATAAAATTTTAATAATTATAATTTTAATTCTTTTTATAGGAGAAAATTTTTCTCAAACCAATGCGCCTAAATACAGCAATGAATTCCTTGCAATAGGAGTAGGAGCAAAGAATTTTGGGATGGGAAATTCTGTAATTTCTAATGTAGATGATGTTACTGCTGGTTATTATAACCCAGCTGGATTACTTAAAATAAAGAAGAATATTCAAGTAGGATTAATGCATTCCGAGTATTTTGCTGGAATCGCAAAATACGATTATATAGGAGTAAGTAAACGGCTGGATGACAAAAGTGTAGGCGCTATTTCATTAATTCGATTTGGTACGGATGACATACCTAATACTACTCAATTAATAGATAAAGACGGAAACATAGATTACGATAGAATCACAAGGTTTTCGGCAGCAGATTACGCGTTATTAGTTTCTTATGCGAGGAAATTACCAAAAGGATTAGATGTTGGAGCAAATTTTAAAATCATTCACAGGAGAATTGGTGATTTTGCAAATTCATGGGGTTTTGGGATTGATGCATCCATCAATTACGAATATAAAGATTGGAAATTTGCAGGAGTTGTAAGAGATGTAACCACTACAGTAAATGCTTGGAGTTATTCTATAGATGAAGCTACAAGAGAAGTTTTTGATAGGACAGGAAACGAAATTCCAGAAAATTCTACTGAATTAACATTGCCAAGAATAATAATGGGAAGCTCTAGATTTTTTAATTTGTCTGAAAAATTTGATTTAAACACTGAATTAAATTTAGATGTTACATTGGATGGAAAAAGAAATGCATTAATTCGATCTAATGCATTTAGTATTGCACCTAGATTGGGGATAGATTTAGGATACAAGAAGATTGTTTATTTAAGAGCTGGAATAAATAATGTGCAATTGATAAGGCAATATGATGGAACCGAATCTTTATCCATTTCGCCTAATGTTGGAGTAGGAATTAAATTCAAAAAGTTCAACATTGATTATGCACTTTCCAATGTTGGAAATCAATCTTTAGCCTTGTTTTCCAATGTATTCTCTTTGAGTTTTGGGATAAATTAATAAATTTTGATTCTTTACAATAATCTATTACAACTCATTTATTATTAATTTGGTTCACTAAAAAAGGATTACTTTCTCATCTATTTAGGTCTTTGAATTTTATTTTTTTTATTAAAATAGGAAGCTTTTTTTAACAAATTAGTTAAAATGGCAACGTTACTCTAATTAAATTCGTTTGAAAGAGGTACATTGTATATCGATTTTAATTTTGTTTTTATGTTAAAAAATATTCAGCTATTTCTCTTATTACTTTTTATTACTTTACTTTCTGTTTCTCAAGGAACTAATTTGATTCCAAAAACTAATCCAACCCTAAATTCATCCAGAATTCCTTTTCTTGGTGAGCCTTGTGCTTCTAGTTATTTGGAAGATGAATTGTTACGAACAGACCCTGCTTATGTTCAATTAAGGAATGTAATGGAACAGCAAGTTCAGGCCTATATTTTACAACAAAAATCAAATTCTAGTAGGGCGGCAGGAGTAGTCTATACCATTCCAGTTGTTTTTCATATTATGCACTCTGGTGAGACTTTAGGTGATTCAACTAATATCTCATTTGCACAAGTTCAATCTACAATTGCTGCATTAAATAGAGATTTCAGAAGAACTAATGGAAATGGAGGAATTGCCCAATCTGGTCCTTTGGGAGTAGATGCAGAAATAGAATTTTGCATGGCGCAAAAAGACCCAATCGGAAATACTACCAGTGGAGTAACAAGACATGACATGTCTGGGATACAAGGTTATTTGGATAGTGGGGTTTATCACAATTCATCATTATGGAGGCATGATGTTTCTATGAAAACAATGGTGCAATGGAATCCTTCCGAATATATGAATGTTTGGGTTGTGAATAAAATTAAGAATACGGGAAACATCTATACACCTGGGTATAGTGGAGGTGTTATTGGTTATGCTACTTTTCCTGGGGGAACAACTTCTTCAGATGGAATAGTAATACTATCCAGTGCAACTGGGAATGACCCAACAGGAATATTGAATTACAACTTAGCTTCATATACAGATGATGGTAGAATACTAACACATGAAGTAGGACATTATTTAAATCTTTATCACACATTTCAAAGTACATCAACTTGCGGAACAAGTGGCGTGAGTTGTGCAACTATTGGAGATAGATGTTGCGATACCCCACCTACTACTGTGGGTATGGGAAATAATTGTACAACACCTTCTTGCCCTCTAGAAAATAAAGAGAATTATATGCAATATCAAAATGGTGCATGTGCTTCTGATTTCACTGCTGATCAAGTTTTAAGAATGAGAGTAATATTGGCATCTACTTCAGGTTTGGGAAGGAATGGCTTAGTCACAAATAATAATTGTTCATCACCTATATCAATTGATTTAAGACTCGACACTATTTTTGTCCCGATAGATACAATTTGCTCAACTAGTTTTACCCCAGAAATAGTAGTTTGTAACAATTCCGCTTCAGATTCTGTTACCTCTTTTGATGTTAAGTACAAAGTAGATGGAGGAGCAGAGAGCACTTTTAATTGGACAGGTAATTTGCAATTTGGAGAGTGTGATACTTTCTTTTTGCCGTCAGTGACCTCAACAAATGGAGTTCATACATACACAGCAAGAGTAGATTCCGTTTCTATTAATTTAGGAGATTTTGATACGGATCCAACTAATAATTATAAAACTAATTCATTCACTTTATCGGGAAGTAATGTTGCATTAGTCCAAATGGTTTCTGTTTGCGATAGTTTTGTTAGTCCATCTGGAAAAATTTGGAAAGCTAGTGGAATGAATAATGATACTTTACCCAATGCGTTTGGATGCGACAGTTTATTTAGTTTTAATTTGACAGTTAATTATTCGGATACCGTAACGATTAATATTACCACTTGCGATAGTCTTGTTTCTCCTTCTGGAAAAATATGGAAAACAACAGGAACTTATTACGATTCTAGTTCTACCACATTCGGTTGTGATAGTTTCATGACTTTTAATTTAACGATCTCAACACAACATATAACCACTTCTCCAGAAATAAGAGCTTGCGATAGTATCCAAATAAATAGTAAATGGTATTATACATCTCAAAATATTAATGATACTATTCCTGCTTCATACTGTGATACCATTAGAATTACTCCATTAGTAATTAATTACACATCATTTTCCATATCTACTCTTGTTTTTTGCGATAGTTTGGTTTCTGCAAGTGGTAAGGTATATAGAAACTCAGGTTTCTTTAGAGATACAATGCCAAATGCAAAAGGATGTGATAGTTTGGTAGAATATTATCTAACAGCCAATAGAAGTACAGTCAGTAATAGATTAATTACAGCATGTGGAAGTTACATTAGTCCTTTAGGAAATGTTTATAATACTTCTGGAGTTTATAGCGATACCTTATCTACTTACAAAGGTTGTGATAGTATAATAAATACTTATCTAATAATTGATACTGTTGTAAATATTACAATAGACCGTACAATTTGCTTTGGAGACTCTTTAGTGTTGAGTAATGGAACTGTAGCGAAGGGAACAGGGACTTATAACGATACAGTTTTTGGTAGTATATCAAGTAGTTTAATTTATTCAGAAGATTTTCAAGGAACATCATATAGTTTTACTCTAAATACTAATGACACAAATGCTATAATACCAGGTGCTTCGGATAATGCATGGATTATTAACAATAGTTATACAGGAGGAAGTGTATTTGGAAGTACAATAATAAATACTCCCAATCAAGATGCTGCTGTAACAGGAAATATAAACAGTACTTATTTACACATTTATAATAAACGATCTGCAGCATTATCTTTTCCTACTATAACTAATTCAAATTATATTGATGCCAATATAGTTTTGTTAGGAGGTCAAAGTGGATTGAATTTTAGTAAAATGACCAATGATATTTCTACAGTGGGTAAATCTCACGTATCATATGAGATGTATTACTTATGTAGGGGTTCTTTTGGAAGGCTTTATTACAGTTTAAATTCAGGAACGACTTGGAATAGAATTGGAGGAAAAATTAATAACGGAGGACAAAAATGGTCGCATTTTAGTTTAGTAGATCCAGTTTTTGCCAATCAGCCAAGCATAAGATTTGCAGTAGGTTTTAATAATACTGATGGATTAGGAGTAACACCAGGGTTTGCAGTAGATGAAATAGCAATAAATGCAATTGGTGCTTCTAGCTCTAATTGTGATAGTCTTACTAAAATTAATTTAACATTGAAAGATACGACCTCTTCTTATCAAGCTTTAACGACTTGTGATAGTTTGATTAGTCCAAGTGGTAAAATATGGAAAAATTCAGGAACGTATTTCGATACCATTCCTAATGTTGGAGGGTGTGATAGTTTAATGACTATTAACTTAACGGTTTCTTTTACAACTTATATCAACCAGGCAGATACAGCTTGTGATTCATTTATATGGCGATTAAAAATAAGAAGTGTGACAGGACTGCATTATGATACAGTAAATACAGGAGGCTGTGATACAGTTTATGCATTGAATTTATTAATAAATAACTCCTATTTGATAAACAATTCAGTGATTTCTTGCGATTCATTTCTCTTACCAAATGGAACAACAATTTATACTAATGGATCGTATATAGATACTTTGATTTCAAGCAAAGGATGTGACAGTATTACCATTAACAATGTTACAATTACAACAGCAAGTTCTTCTATTATTTCTTATACACATTGTGGTTTTTACACAAGCCCAAGTGGAAAGACTTTTACAACTACTGGGACTTATTACGATACTATACCAACCTCAGGAGGTTGTGACAGTTTAATAACGATTAATTTAACGATTCTTACTTCTACTTCTTCCACAGTTCTCGCAAATGGCTGTGATACATTTAGTTTGCCAGGAGGAACTATAGTAACTGCAACAGGAACTTATAGAGATACTTTGATAAATGGAAATGGATGTGACAGTATAATAATAACGAATTTAATACTTGGCTATTCATCCAATGTTATTCAGAATTTTTCATTGTGTGCAGGAGAAACAGTTACTGTAGGCTCAAATGTATATGGAACCACAGGAATATATAACGACACTTTTGCAACCACTTTAGGGTGTGATTCTATCATCAATACAAATCTGTTGATTAATCCTTTGACTCCAGGTATCATAACATATACCACAGATATGTGTCAAGATGCATCTTTAGTTCAATTCACAGCAACTCCTTCCGGAGGAAATTGGGGAGGTACAGGTATCAATACAACAACAGGATTTTTTAACCCAACTCTTGCTGGAGCTGGAATTTATACAATTACTTATACGGGTCCTGGACCATGTGGAAGAAAAGATTCAGCTATTGTTGAGGTATATTCTATGCCTACAATCACCTACACTCTTACAGATGATGAATGTGATGTAGGAGATGGAGAAATTGATGTAACTATAATCGGAGGAACCCCAAGTATAATTTATACTTGGAGTACAGGAGAGACCACAGAAGATTTAATTGGACTTAAGGAAGGAACATTTACGTTAAGTTTAGTAGATGCAAAAGGGTGCACTTCATCAGAAACAATATCTATAATTAATGTTTCGACTCCAGATTGTAATTATAATATTTTTGTGCCTAATGTATTTTCACCAGATGGAAACGGAGAAAATGACGTGCTGAAAGTAGAAGGAAACGGAATAGAAACTATTGAATTTATTATATTTAATAAGTGGGGTAATTTGATTTTCAAATCCTCATCAGCCGATCAAGGGTGGGATGGAACATTTAAAGGACAGCCTGTGAACCAAGGTGCATTTGTTTATTTTGTCAAAGGTACATTTGTGGATGGAAATTCATTTGAACAAAAAGGAACAGTAACGGTAATTAGAAGATAAAAACTAAGACTATGAAAAAAATAATACTACTAATAGTAATAGTTGTAATTAATAATTGCCTGCTTGCTCAAGACATACATTTCAGTAACCTTAGTTTTAATAGTTTTTATACATCAGTTGCATCAATAGGTTCTTCCAATGCGAAACTAAGAGCTACCACTCATTACAGAAATCAATGGCCTACGGTAGGAAAATCTTTTCAAACAATAGGGCTAAATGCAGATTATAAAATGAAGGTAGGGGATGGGAACGCTCTGGGTATTGGATTAATTTTGAATAGAGATCAAGCAGGAGAGTTAAGCTTAACAAAACTACAAGCGGATTTTGCTATTGCTTATCACCAAAGAATATCAAAGAACAGTCACTTAAGTGGTGGAATGCAACTTGGGATAATACAGCATAGTATAGATGAAACAGAAGGGGAGTGGGGTAATCAATACAATGGAAAAGAGTTTGATTCTAATTTACCTTCCGGAGAACAGCCTTTGTTTGCTCCGTTTATGAATTTTGATATTGGTGCAGGGCTGATGTGGCAATACGATATATCTGAAAGAAATAGATTTTCACAAACATTCACAAAATTAAATTTTGGTGCCTCAATTTATCATGCATTTGGGGGAGCTATTATTTATAATGCTGGAGAACCAGAATACATAAGGTATTCGATAACAGGAAGCGCTTCTTATGTTTTAAACCATAATAGGTACGAGTTAGAACCTTCATTTGTGTACCAGCTCAAAGGAAAAGAACAACAACTTGTATTAGGAATGTTATATAAAGTTATTATAAGGCAAGGAAGTTTATATACAGGGTATTACGACAGGTTACACGTTTCTTTTGGGGGATATTACAGAATTCCAAATGATGCAATTGTGCCTACATTTAACTTAACTTACGACAACTTTCAGTTTGGAGTGAGTTATGATGTTAATGTTTCTCCTTTAATAGAGGCATCAAGCTCAGTGGGAGGAATTGAATTTACTTTAAGGTTTTTAGTTAGGTAAAACGGTTAGTTGCTTTCGGCAAAATTCTTGAAGTTTGTAAGAATTTTATTCGTTTGTTTTTTAAACATTTTTGGGGCTAAAAATGCTACTACTTTCATAAAACCATGCATTTTAAATTCTTGAGTAGAATTGTATTTTGTTTTATTTCCTTCTATACTTTCCATGGAAGTGAAAATAATATTACTAACTCCTTTTGCATCATAAGTAGTAACCATTTTTCTAGGTAAATCGTTTTCAATAATGGTTTCTAACATATCCATTTCACGTCTACCGTATTTAAAATGCATTCTACTTTTTGCTCCTTTTTTTCCGGCAACACCTTCAAATAAATCAATAGATTCTAATCCTTCCATCCATTTATATAGATTTTCTTGGTTATTAAATAAACTAACGACCTCATCTATTGGTTTGTCTATAATTGTGCTTAATGTGTATTTCATAATTTTAGCTCTTTAACTTTCCCAGGTGGATTTATTCTATTTTATTGTGTAAAATACGAAATTATTTAGTTTCACTCTTTTTGGAAAATAAAAAGAACTATTTGTTTTTAAAACCATTTGCAATTTTTATAAACCATTCATATAAATTGCTTAGAGTTGAGGTTAATTTTTATTACTTTAGCATTCCTAAAATTAACAAAAAACAAAAAGAAATGAAAAAGAGTTTATCAATATTATTAGCATTAACAATGCTATTGACCAGTTTTAGCATTAAAGCCAACGAAGGAATGTGGCTACCAATGTTTATCAAAAGATTGAATATTGCTGACATGCAAAAACAAGGTCTTAAATTAACAGCAGAAGAAATTTACAGTGTAAATAGTTCATCACTTAAAGATGCAATTGTATCTATGGGGGGATTTTGTACGGGAGAAATAATTTCTGACCAAGGACTTATGCTTACTAACCACCATTGTGGATATGGAGCAATACAACAATTTTCTACACCAGCTAATAACATCCTAAGAAATGGGTTTTGGGCAAAAACAAAAAGTGATGAAAAAGCTGTTCCCGGTTTATTTGTAACTTTTTTGGTAAGGATGGAAGATGTTTCGAAAAAAATAAATACAGCTTTAGCTCAGATTACTAACAAAAAGGAAAGAGCAGACAAATTAGCTTCAATGAAAAAGGAATTAATTGCAGAAGCTACAAAAGGAACTCATTACACAGCTTATATCAAAGATTTTTATTACGGAAGTGAATTTTACATGTTTGTAAATGAAACTTTTAATGATGTAAGACTAGTAGGAGCTCCCCCAGAGAGTGTTGGTAAGTATGGAGGAGATACAGACAACTGGATGTGGCCAAGACACACAGGAGATTTCTCTATGTTTAGAGTTTATGCAGGAAAAGACGGAAAACCAGCTGAATATTCTGCGGACAATGTTCCAATGAAACCAAAACACCATTTGCCAATCAACATGAAAGGGGTAAAAGAAGGTGATTTTGCAATGATTATGGGTTACCCAGGAAGTACAGATAGATATTTATCTTCTTTTGGAGTGAATCAAGCAATTGATTTAAAAGGGCCTACAGTTGTAGAAGTAAGAGATGTGAAATTGGCAACAATGAAACAAAATATGGATAAAAAAGTGAGTACTGACATTAAGTATTCTTCTAAATATGCTCAAACTGCAAACTACTGGAAATACTACCAAGGACAAACAGAACAATTACAAACAAACGGAGTCTTTAATAAAAAATCGGCTTTGGAAAGAAAGTTCATAACTTGGTATGAAGCAGATGAAGCTAGAAAAGCAAAGTACGGAAATGCATTGAAAGACATTAGTGATTATTATGATATGACAAATAAATACGTAAAAGGAAACACTTACGTAATGGAAGCAGGAATTAGAGGTCCTGATTTTGTATTGTTTGCCTACAGAGCTAGTAGAGTTTTAGGAGGAATAGAAAAAGTAAAGGCTAAATTTGACAAAGAAATAGCTGACGAATCTGATGCTAGTAAGAAGGCAGAATTGGTAAATGAAAAGAATAAAACTGTAACAAGTTTAGTTGAAAGATTAGAGAAATTAGCTGAAGAGCATTTCAAGAATTATGATAATGAAACGGAGAAGCAATTAATTGCTAATCTTTTTGATCTATATTACAATAAGGTAGATAAAGAACAACATCCGGCATTCTTTGCAGATGTAAAAAGAGCAAATTTTAAAAGATATGCTAGAAAAATGTTCTGTAAATCTCCTTTTGTAAAAGAGAAGGGAATGAAAAAAATGATTAGTAAATTGAAAGCGGGAAAAAAAATAAAAGATATAAAAGAAGATAAAGCTGTTGTTGCAGCAAATGACTTCTTGGCAATGTATTTTGGATCGGCAAGTAAATTTGCAGAGGCAGAAGAAAAGATGGAAGAAGGATACAAATTGTTTGTAGAAGGTATTAGACTAATGCAACCAGAAAAAAGCTTTTACCCTAATGCAAACTCTACACAAAGATTAACTTATGGAAACGTATTGTCTTACAAAATGAGTGACAAAGTAATCAAAACATTAAGAAGCCAAGATGGAGTAGGAAGCTACTATACAACGATGGAAGGATTGATGGAGAAAGAAGACAAAAAAAATCCAGAGTTTGAGATTCCAGAAAGATTAAAGGAATTATACAAAAACAAAGATTATGGACAATATGCGGATGCGGATGGAAAATTAAGAGTAAACTTCTTATCAGACAATGATATTACTGGAGGAAACTCTGGATCACCTGTTATTGATGGAAACGGTTACTTGATTGGAACTGCATTTGACGGAAACTGGGAAGCAATGAGTGGAGATATTTCTTTTGAAAGTAAAGTGCAGAGAACTATTTCTGTAGACATTAAGTACACTTTATTTATCATTGATAAATATGCTGGAGCTAAACATATCGTAGACGAAATGACATTGATGAGATAATTTGTTTCATTATTTGATAAAAAAAAGCCACCAGTTTACTGGTGGCTTTTTTTATGATTGAATTTTTTCATTCATTCCCATAATTTAGAATTTCTTCTCTGTGTCCTCGGTGATTTTTCAAAATAATCCTTCTGTGGTTAATTTTTCAAAATAACCCAATAAAGAAGCTTACAAAGAATAAGTTACATGACCACCTTTGGAATTTATTGTAAATGACTTTTAGCAGCCTCTACCCAATGAATAGATAAAGATTTAGGATCAGCACCAAAACTCCTAGAAAGTTGAAGAGCAACTCCCATAATAAGAACAGAAGCGTTTTTTACTTCTTCAAAAGTAATGAGAGTTCCAAATTGTTCTTGCGCTTTTGCCAATAATAATTGGGTGTGCTGATTAGTAAATTGAGTAGGATTTTCTAAACTCTCAATTTCAGGAAGAACAAGTGCGTTCAGCCAATCTTTCCCTATTCTTACATTCAATTCATCTGGAGTAATTTCGCCTAGTTTTATCCATTCATTTAGCGTCTCCGTGTCTCCAGATTGTGCTAAACCTGTATCTAGAAATAACTCAAAAGCAATGTTGGCAAGTTGTTGCATTAATTCTAAATGGTTGTCTTGTGATTTTTCAAATTCTCCTGCAGATTGATCTTGAATGTATTCGCCCACAGTCATAAAAGGTAAATTCACTACTTCGGGACAACCTTCTAGACAAGGAAATTCTTTTCCTTCGTGAATATAGTGTACTTTTTCGCTTTGTATTTGTCTTCCCAAAGGGTATAAACGACAAGCTAATGGGCGACCAAGGTGAACACTGCATCCAAAATTTGGAATGTATTGGCTGCAAGACTTTAAATCCTTCCATCCTTTTTCACCTTCAAATTTTAATTTTATTCCTCCAAAATCACAAAATTGCTCAATAAAATCTGTTCGAGATATTTTTTTTTCACGAGAAATTAAAGCCAATTCCCAGGGATTAAGCCATACTGTTTTCCCATGGCAACAAGTTCCTGTTCGGGAGCAAGTAAGCGGTAATTTGTCTTCTAAATTCAGTTTGGTTGTAATCATTATCCTTTAAGTTGATGTAAAGGTAATTGATTTGAAATTATTTTTATTTAATTATTTTTCTCTATATGAAAGAGCGCCTGAAGGACATTTTCCTATTTGAGCTTTCAATTCTTCTGTAGTTGCATTTTTAACTTTAATCCAAGGTTTCGCTTTTGGAACATATACTCTAGGTAATGCTTTAAAACATTCTGCTGCATGGATACAGGATTGGGGTTTCCAAATGACAACTATTTCATCATTTTCATATTCTTTTTTAATAATCCTATTGCTCATTTTTATATTATTTGTAATAAAATCTATTAAAGTAAGTGATTCATTTTTTCTTTCTTAACACTTAAATAGCCTAAATTATGCTCATTCGTTTCCATAATTAAAGGGATTCTTTCCGTAACATCAATTTTTGAGTCTTTCCAAATTTTTATCTTTTCAGGGTTATTGGAAAGTAATTCTATTGATTTAATTTTAAAATGTTCAAGGACTTTAACTGCAATAGAAAAATTTCTTAAATCTGTACCGAAACCTAAAGAATGATTTGCTTGAATGGTATCTTGTCCTTGATCTTGAAGGGCATAAGCATTGATCTTATTAAAAAGACCAATACCTCTTCCTTCTTGTCTTAAATAAACGATAATTCCTGTTTGTTTTTTAGCTATTGCACGCATACTTTCATCAAGCTGTTCTCCGCAATCACATTTTCTAGAATTAAATACATCACCTGTTAAACATTCGGAATGAATTCTTGTTAATACATCATTCCCGTCTGTTAAACTACCTTTATACAGAAACAAATGTTCATGTACATCACCTTCTTCCTTGAAAGATATAACATTAAAATCACCATGTTTGGTTGGTAGTTTTGCTTTATCTGAAAAAGTTATTTTCTTATTATTCATTTGTTTTTATGTCTTTTTCAAAAAGAAAGGTTGTAACCCAAAGAAAATTAATGCTGGAAAAAAGTGCATAGGAATTGCTAATCCAGGGAACAATTCAGGGAAATCAATCTCTAACGGTAAACTGATACTTATTGGTCCTAAAATACTTAAAAAAGACAATAAAATAATAAGGACATTTAATCCTCCTTTCCATTTTTCTTTGTTCATTTTTTCTAGGATTAAATATCCGGCAGCTATTAATAAACCACTAATTATAGAGGCGCCACCTACAGAACCAACATTCAATATTTGACTAAAATCCACATACAATATGGATTCATACAACATCAAATAACTTATTGATGCTAGAGCAGTTAACAGGCCAGCTACTATACCGTGTAGGAGTGTCTTATTCATTATTATTTATTTTGAGGTGACAGGAATTGTAACGTCTAATTTAATTTCATTGGATACTTTATTATTCATCCCTTTTGTATTTCCCACTTTATAATCTAATCTATTTATAGAGAATTTAGCTACAAAAGAATTATTAATAAAGCTAAAAGGAATAGTTATTTCTTTCTCTATTCCATGAATTTCTAGGAGCCCAGTAACCAAATATTCTTTGTCAGTTTTCGAAAATTTATTGGATTCAAATTGTATTGATGGATGATTTGAGGCATCAAACCATTTTGAGCTCACTGCGTGTTTATTTTTCATTCCATTTCCAGTATTGATAGAATTAACATCTATTGTAAAAGAAAATTGAGAAGAATCGATATTACTTTCATCAAATGTGATATCTCCTGTCATAGTTTTGAATATCCCTTCTGCATCCGTTCCAGAAAATTTGATAGAATGACCTTGAGATATTTCCCAGTTTATTGAATTATTAAGAGTGAAAGCAGAAAGTAATAGAATTAATCCTGCCAGTGTAAATTGTGTAGTAGTTTTCATTTTTATTGTTTTTTTTAATTTTTAATTAGTTAAAATTATGACATATTATATACCTAGTCATTAATATAGATTAAGAAAAAAAGCATTTATTATTTTTTTCTTTACTTATAGAAAGTGTATCGAATATTTTTTAGACTATTAAATAGTCATGGGTACTTCTAAGATTAAGATTCTAGATTTATTCTCAGCAGTAATTTTTATTTTATCGGTATTCCATATTCCAAAACCATCTCTTTTATTTAAAGCTTGATTCTCAATTGTAGCATTTCCTTCAATAATAAAAGCATATACTCCATTGTTTTTATCTTTTAATTCATAAGTAAAACTCTTTTTTTCGTCAAATTCACCCAAATGAAACCAAGCATTTTGGTGTATCCATACTCCTTGATCTTTAGAACTAGGTGATAAAATTTGATTTAACTGATTTTTGGAAGAAATACTGTTGATAGATAATTGCTCATACCTAGGTACTACATTTCTTTTATTAGGGAATAGCCAAATCTGCAATACTTTCACATCTTTGTCATTATTAGCATTAAACTCACTGTGTGTAATTCCAGTTCCTGCGCTCATTACTTGTACATCTCCATGTTTAATGATTGCACCATTTCCCATGTTGTCTTTGTGTTTCAAATCACCTTCAAGTGGAATTGTAATAATTTCCATATTGTCGTGTGGGTGAGTACTAAAACCTCTTGATGGGGCAATCTTATCGTCATTGAAAACCCTCAAAACTCCAAAATGCATTCTCTCAGAATTATGGTAATTAGCAAAACTAAAAGTGTGATTTACTTCAAGCCAACCATGGTTAGCACTTCCTCTAGTATTGGCTTTGTGTAGCACAGTATTGGCTGTCTTGTTTTCTTCGTTTGGCATGTGATTAAATCCTACTTTATCAATCAATTTGTCGTAAGTTGATTTTTTTACTTTTTCATTTTTTGCATAAGCAAATAATGGAGCAACTGCTCCAAAAACTCCTGCGAGCAAGGTTTTTTGTATAAATTCTTTTCTTTTCATACTTACAGATAATTATTATTTACATTACAAATGTGAGAATCTACCCTTCAATTTACAATAATCTAGATTAAGAAAAGAGCACTTTCTTCAAAATGCTCTTTGTGTAATAAAAGTTATAAAAGCCCGTCTATTATTTTAATAACTTTAAACAAAAAACATGACACATAAAATTACATCCGATTGGAAAGGCAAAATGGCTTACGAAATAGAAACCGTAGGAGGAAAGCTACAACTGGATGCTACAGTTGGAGAAGATGGAAATGCAAAAGGAATGACTCCCAAATATTTGATGCTGGTTTCTTTGGCAGGCTGCACGAGTATGGATGTAACTGCTTTGCTAGAGAAAATGAGAGCGCAAGTAGAAGATTTTAAAGTAGAAGTAGAAGGTGAACTCACCGAAGAACACCCAAAACATTACCACACAGTAAAACTCACTTATAAGTTTAAAGGAGAGGATTTAAAGAAAGACAAAATAGAGAAAGCTGTAAAATTATCGGTAGATAGATATTGTGGGGTCTACGAAATGTTTAGGAAATTTGCCATCGTAAAACACGAAATAGTTTATAATTAATAACTCATAAATTGAGTTTTAAGTATTTTAATTTTTCTTGATCAAAGCTATAATTGGATAAGGGAATTGAAGATTTGTCACATTTACCTGACAGACCTTCAATTTACATAATCACCTTAATAACAAGTTATAATAAATTTAATTTAGCTGATTACATAAATTTATCTCATTTATGGGTTATTAGAACAATACTTGTAGTAGTAGAAAAAAAATAAAAATAGCATGAAAGTATTAGTAATAGGAGGAGGAAACATGGGGCTTACTTATGCAGAAGGAATGGCTGATTCTGTTTATTTGAATAGTAGAAAACTCATGATTCAGGATATTGGGAAAGAAACTTTGGCAAAAATTGATGCAGACGATAGATTTGTTGCTCATAATAATTTAGAAGATTGTTTACCTATTGCTGACATTGTCTTTATTGCAGTTAAGCCTTACCATTGTGAGGAGTTGTTTGCAAAAATGAAATCCTTGATAAATTCCAATCAGTTGATTGTGAGTTTGGTTGCAGGATTAAAAATTGAAACGATCAAAGAGCAATTAGGTGTTAATAAAGTTGTTCGTACAATGCCAAACTTACCTGCAAAAGTAGGGAAAGGGATTACTTCATTTACTGAGTCTGATGAAGTATCTCGAGTAGAATTATTAATGGTGCGTAACTTATTGGATACTACTGGAGCTTCTATTCATGTAACCAATGAAAATTTTATTGATAAGTCTACTGGAATTTCAGGTTCGGGACCGGCCTATGTATTTTATTTTATGCAATCTATGATGGAAGCTGCTCGTAATATGGGTTTTTCAGAAAATGATTCAAAAGTCTTGGTATCTCACACATTTGAAGGTGCAGTAGAATTATTTAGCCAACACGATATATCTCCTTCCAAATGGATAGATAAAGTAGCCTCAAAAGGGGGAACTACTCAAGCCGCATTAGACTCAATGGAAGATAATAATGTTAATGAATTGATAAAAGAAGCTGCCTATGCAGCATTTAATAGAGCCGTAGAATTGGGAAAAGAATAGAAAACAATTAATTAGAACAAAAGCGTTCATCATTTT
>TARA_B110000090_G_scaffold165256_1_pt1 | contig 26280 bp, 19 predicted proteins | sample TARA_B110000090 | Tara Oceans TARA_B110000090 (sample SAMEA4397239) | marine metagenome | biome: Polar Biome; feature: [SRF] surface water layer (ENVO:00010504); material: water (ENVO:00002006), including particulate matter (ENVO:01000060) such as... | depth 5 m
TCAATGATTCCATTTCGTTTTGAAATAGCAAACAACGTTGATGTTATACCATGGCTTATTTGTTTTTTGAGTATATATTTTTGAAAAATAAACACTAGGAAAAGTCCAACAATTGGAAAAATAAAATATAATGTAGTTTGATAATCTTTTATAAATTTACCTTCAAGAAGCGATTGAATAAAGTAAGTGATATTCTTCAAAGTTACTGTTCCCAAACCTGCTAATAGTCCAACTAAAATACTCAAGAAATAAACAAAATTTCGTTCAGAAATGTGTTTATATTTCCATATAAGGAACTTTGTTAAAACTTTGGATTGAGACATTCGATAAAGGTATTAAAATATGTTCTATTTTTATCACATGAAAAAACAAATTAAAGATATCGTAGAAATAAACGATAATAAGGGAAGTAGATATTTTTCTTTTTTTATTCAGGCTTTAATTTTACTATCTATAATAACCTTTTCCGTAGAAACAATTCCGGATTTAAAACCTCAAACAAGAACGATTTTACAATCTATAGAGCTCATAAGTGTTCTTGTTTTTACTGCAGAATACCTCTTAAGAATTTATGTCGCCGATAGTAAACCAAAATTTATTTTTAGCTTTTTTGGAGTCATCGATTTCTTAGCAATACTTCCTTTTTACCTTTCATTTGGTGTTGATTTGCGCTCATTGAGAGCATTGCGTTTTCTAAGATTGTTTAGAGTCTTAAAATTGGTCCGTTATAATAAAGCGATGAAACATTTTACGAAAGCAATAAAGACTGCCAAGGAAGAAATTTTATTGTTTATTTTCATTACGCTTATTCTAATTTACTTTTCAGCAGTTGGCATCTATTATTTTGAAAATCAGGCACAACCACAACATTTTTCATCAATTTTTGATAGTTTATGGTGGGCAATAATTACATTAACAACAGTTGGCTATGGTGATGTATATCCGATAACTGTTGGTGGAAAAGTATTTACTTTTTTTATATTAATGATTGGCTTAGGTATCGTTGCAATACCAACAGGAATTATTTCCTCAGCACTTACAAAATCTATTGATAGCAAAGAGGTGAAATAAAAAATTCCGCTTTCGCAGGATTTAATTTTTTATGATTTTAGATTGAGTTTCAAACTCAACTCTGTCAATTGCGCATCGTCAATTGGAGCAGGTGCATCTATCATCACATCTCGTCCTGAATTATTTTTTGGAAATGCAATAAAGTCACGAATTGTTTCTTGACCACCTAAAATAGCAACCAATCTATCCAATCCAAATGCCAAACCTCCATGAGGTGGCGCACCATATTCAAAAGCATCCATTAAAAACCCAAATTGCGCTTTCGCTTCTTCATCAGAAAAACCTAAATGACGCAACATTGTTGCTTGCATTTGTTTGTCATGAATTCTTATAGAACCACCACCTATTTCATTTCCGTTTAAAACCAAATCATATGCATTTGCTTTTACGTCTCCAGGATGTGAATCCAATAATTCTAATTGCCCTGGTTTTGGTGATGTAAATGGGTGATGCATTGCGTGATAATGACCTGTTTCTTCATCTATTTCTAACAATGGGAAATCTATTACCCAAAGTGGCGCAAATACTTTTGGATCTCTCAAGCCTAAACGCTCTGCTAATTCCATACGTAAGGCAGATAATTGTGCTCTTACTTTATTTGTTTCTCCTGATAAAATACAGATTAAATCTCCTACCTTTGCATCGGTAACTTCAGCCCATAACGCCAAGTCTTTTTGGTCATAAAATTTATCTACTGATGATTTAAATGTTCCATCTGCATTTATTCTACAATATATCATTCCGAGAGCGCCAACTTGAGGTCTACGAACCCAATCAATTAACTTATCAATTTCTTTTCTTGTGTATGAATTTCCTCCTGGAACAGCTATACCAACAACTAATTCAGCATCGTTAAACACTTTAAATTCTTTATGTTGTGCAACTTCATTTAACTCGCCAAATTCCATTCCAAAACGGATATCTGGTTTGTCATTTCCGTAGATGCGCATTGCATCGTCATATAACATTCTTGGAAACTTGTCTACCTCAACATTGTTCACTTCTTTTAGTAAATGACGCGTTAATCCTTCAAAAACATTTAAAATATCTTCTTGCTCTACAAATGCCATTTCACAGTCAATTTGTGTAAATTCTGGCTGTCTATCTGCACGTAAGTCTTCGTCTCTAAAACATTTTACAATCTGAAAATACTTATCCATTCCGCCGACCATTAACAACTGCTTGAAAGTCTGTGGAGATTGAGGAAGTGCATAAAACTGTCCTTCATTCATTCTCGAAGGAACTACAAAATCACGTGCTCCTTCTGGAGTGGATTTTATTAAATAAGGAGTTTCAACTTCAATAAATTCTTGGTCTGACAAGTATTTGCGAACTTCCATAGATACTTTATGACGAAAAATCAAACTGTCTTTTACAGGGTTTCTTCTAATATCTAAATAACGATATTGCATACGAATATCCTCTCCTCCATCGGTTACATCTTCAATAGTAAATGGTGGTGTTTTTGCAGCATTTAAAACTGTTAGTTCAGAAACTAAAATTTCAATTTCACCTGTAGGAATATTTGGATTTTTAGATTGACGCTCAATAACTTTTCCTTTAACTTGAATTACAAACTCTCTTCCTAAACTTTTTGCCTTTTCAAAAACTAAAGCATCTGTTCTATCTTCATCAAAAATTAACTGAGTGATTCCATACCTGTCACGTAAATCTACCCAAATCATAAAACCTTTGTCACGTACTTTTTGTACCCATCCAGAAAGTGTAACTTCTTCATTCACATGAGACAGTCTCAATTCTCCATTTGTATGATTTCTATACATAATTTATTATAAAAAATATTTGTTGCAAATTTAAAAAGATATTTTTGGAAGAAAGTGTTTTAATCAAAAAATTATAAAAATAACATCAGAAAACTTATTTAAGTTTTCGCAATTACACGTAAATAAATATCTATAATTTAACAAAAAAAAGGTAGTTTTTTATTAAATATTAGGTATTAGAGGTTTTTTATTACATATTTGTTACATACTAATTTTAAAATTTAATTATGAAACAAACTTACTACTTAAGGGTTTTGGCTATTTTACTTGCCTTCTCCCCTTTATCCATCTACGCACAAGAAACTATTTCAGGAACTGTTTTCGAAAGCAATAGCGATAGCCCATTACCTGGAGCCAATGTTATTGTTAAAGGGACAACAACAGGAACAACTTCTGATTTTAATGGAGAGTTTTCTTTTAATGTTACTGGTTTTCCGGTAACCTTAGAAGTATCTTCTGTTGGTTTTGAATCTATTGAAATGATTGTTAGTTCTTCAGAAAAGGTAACGGTATCTCTTAAAGGAGGAGTTGCATTAGACGAAGTTGTAATTATTGGAAACAGGTCTAAACCAAGAACAATTTTAGACTCACCTGTTCCAATTGATGTTATTGGAGTTGATGAACTTAAAAGTTCTGGTCAACCAACCGTTGATAAGATGTTAACTTATAAAGTTCCATCATTTAACTCTACTAACCAAACTGTTTCAGATGCAACAGCGCATTTTGATCCTGCTGATTTACGTGGTTTAGGACCAAGTAGAACGTTAGTTTTAGTAAATGGTAAGAGAAAGAACCAAAGTGCTTTAGTGTATATTAATGACACGCCTGGAAAAGGAGAAGTTGGAGTAGACTTAAAAAGTGTACCTGCTGCTGCTATCGAAAGAATTGAAGTTCTTAGAGATGGAGCATCTGCACAATATGGGTCTGATGCAATTGCTGGTGTTATAAACATGGTCTTAAAGAAAAATGTAGAATACACAACAATAAATACCAATGCTGGAGTTACAACAGAAGGTGATGGGTTTAATTTTGGTGTAGATTTTAACACCGCTGTAAACATTGGTGATAATGGTGGTTATTTAAATTTAACATTAGGCTATTATGATCAAGAAGAAACAAATAGAGCTGGTGAACCTGGAGGTGATGGCCTATTTGGAGTCGTTTTTGCAGATGACGCTATTTTAAATGGAACTCATCCTTGGTTAGTAGAAAATCCAGATATGGGAATGACCGTAGGCCAACCAAGCTACAATAAATTTGATGCTTTTTTTAACGTTGGTTTGCCTTTTAAAAGTGGAAATGGTGAAGCATATGCATTTGGTGGTGTCGCTGCAAGAAAAGGAACAAGTTTTGCATTATATAGAGCCCCTTATTGGGTTCCAGACCCACACAATTTATTACATGCTGTAGGTACAGAATATCAAGGTTTTCAACCAACTTTTGAAACTGATGTTGTAGATAATAATTTTACAGTTGGTGCAAAATGGAAAATGCATGGATTTGATATTGATTTAAGTGGAACACATGGTAGAAATGGAGTTCGCTATGAAGTTAATAATAGTTTAAATCCAGCCTTAGGCGCAAGTAGTCCTACTTCTTTTGATGTTGGAGGTTATGCATTTAGTAACAACCTTGCTAATTTAGATATTTCACAAAATTTTGGTAAAATTAATTTAGCCTTTGGTGCTGAAATTAAAGAAGAGCGTTTTAGAGCGACTGCTGGGCAACCAGAATCTTATATTGGTGGTGGAGTTCAATCATTCCCAGGATTACAACCCGGAAATGCTTTAACTGCAAAAAGAGATAACTATGGTATTTATGGAGATGTAGAATTTGAGCCAAGTGAAAAAATTTTACTAGGTGCAGCAGTTAGATATGAAGACTTTAGTGATTTTGGAGAGAATACTTCTTGGAAAGTAAACGGTAGATATTCTTTAAATAAAGGAGCGATAAGAGCTTCTTACGGTACTGGATTTAGAGCACCTTCTTTACATCAAATTTATTTGAGTAATATTCAAACGTTAGTTTCTGGTGGAACTATTTCTAATCAAGGAACATTTAATAATGTTGATCCTGTAATTAGACAAGGATTAGGGGTTCCTCAATTAACGGCAGAAACATCAGAAAATCTTTCTGCAGGTTTTACACTTAAACCATTAAATAACTTATCTCTATCTGTAGATTATTATAATGTAAAAGTTGATAATCGTGTTTTATTCACTGGAGAGATTGGATATATTGATGGTTCAGTTGGCAACCCACAAAATCCCGTAGAAGATATTTTAGAGGCTAATTCAATTACAAGTTTAAAGTTCTTTGTGAATGCAGTAGATACTGAAACATCCGGAATTGATCTTGTTGCAAATTATAGAAATATTGAATTAGGGAGTGGTAAGTTAGGAGCAACGATAGCAGCAAACTTTAATGAAACAAAAATTACAAGTAAAGATGCAGATCCTGCAACAGAAGGGCTACAATTAGAAGCCCCTGGAATATTAGGTGCAAATGGATATGATATCTTTAACCGTAAAGAACAATCAAGAATTACTTCTTCTAGACCAAAATCTAAGGTGCTTTTAGGACTTGATTATGACGTAAATAAATGGAATTTTAATTTTAATAATACTTATTTTGGTGAGGTAACTTGGCAACATGCTTCAACCCCTGCAAATGATCAAACATTTACTGGAAAAGTGATCACTGATTTAATTATTTCTTATGATTTTTCTGATAAAATTTCAGCAAGAATCGCTATAAATAATTTACTAGATGTATATCCTGATGTTATTGATACTAAAGGTGATTTTGTAACAGATCTTGGAGGTCGTTTCAAATATCCTTGGGAAGTAAATCAATTTGGATTTAACGGAACAGTAATAAATGGTGGTGTAACTTTCAAGTTCTAATACCAACTTTTATTAAATTCTTAATAACTCCCAAATCTATTCGTTTAGATTTGGGAGTTATTTATTTACATACATTTTCTTTTCTTCGTAACTTTACACATTAGAATACACACATGTCCAAACTATATTTAGTCCCAACACCAATCGGTAATCTTGAAGATATGACTTTTAGAGCTGTAAAAGTGCTCAAAGAAGTTGATTTAATTCTTGCAGAAGATACGCGAACATCTGGTAAACTGTTAAAGCATTTTGAAATTTCAACTCATATGCAATCTCATCACATGCATAATGAGCATAAAATGGTCAATAGAATTGTTGAACGAATTAAAGGTGGAGAAACTATTGCTTTAATTTCAGATGCAGGAACTCCTGCAATTTCTGATCCTGGATTTTTATTATCTAGAGCGGCCATTGAAAATGGAATTGAGGTAGATTGTCTTCCTGGAGCAACAGCATTTGTACCTGCTTTAGTCAATAGCGGATTTCCGAATGATAAGTTTATTTTTGAAGGGTTTTTACCCGTAAAAAAAGGACGCCAAACAAGATTTTTATTCTTAGCAGAAGAAACTCGCACGATAATATTTTACGAATCTCCTCATAAATTAATAAAAACTTTAGGTCATTTTGTGGAATACTTTGGTGAAGATAGACCCGTTTCTGTTTCTAGAGAATTAACAAAATTATTTGAAGAAACGATTCGCGGAACAGCCAAAGAAGTATTAGAACATTATACAAATAAACCTCCAAAAGGAGAGATTGTAATTGTTGTAGGGGGAAAAAAGTAAATAAAAAATAGTTGGTTTTTTCTTTATTTGACGACTCAAACTAAGAATGTTAAAAAAATCATCTTTTAAAGGAACTATTTTTTTTTGAAAAACGTATATTAACAACCTTAAATTGACATTCTTATATCAACTATGAATACTCACAACTCAATACCAGCAACTGGATTTAAAGGTTTAAAAGAAAACTGGCGAAATGACCTTTCGGCAGCAATAAGTGTATCATTGGTCGCTTTACCACTTGCATTAGGAATCGCAGTGGCTTCTGAAGTGTCACCTATGGCAGGCGTACTTTCCGCAATTATTGGAGGAGTTGTTACTACCTTTTTTCGAGGAGGACATTTAGCAATTAATGGACCTGCCGCAGGCTTAATTGCCGTAATTCTTGGAGGGCTTGTAGCTCTTGATGGAAATATTAATTATGTTTTAGCTGCAATCGTAGTGTCTGGAGGTATTCAAACGATACTTGGTTTTTTAAAAATGGGTCGTTTTGCGAAACTACTACCATCTTCTGTATTACATGGTATTTTGGCTGCAATTGGTGTAATTATATTTACAAAACAAATACATTATGCATTAGGAACAACTTCTGATGCAAAAACTATAGTAGGAACATTAATAGATGCTTTTTATAAAATTCCAGAAATTAATCCTTTTGTTTTTCTAATTGCTTTAGTTGGAATTTTAGTACTTGTTTTTTATAAAAAAATTAATACTAAATTCATTCGAATGATTCCAGCCCCAATGTGGGTTTTGATATTGTCGATACCTTTAGTATTTGCTTTTGACTTTTTTAACGAACATAGTCTTTCTTTTTTTGGAAAAAATTATGGTGTAGGTCCAGAATTATTAATTGAAATCCCAGACAATCCATTAGATAGCATTATGCATCCAGATTTTGGAATGATAGGAACTACTGCTTTTTGGCTTACAGTCTTATCAATTACTATGATTGCTTCTGTAGAAACGCTAGCAAGTGCTCGTGCTGTTGATAAATTAGATCCTTATAAACGAACTACAAATTTGAATAAAGATTTAATAGGTGTTGGATTAAGCACAATGGTTTCTGGGGCTCTAGGTGGACTTCCAATTATAACTGTAATAGTGCGTAGTACAGTAAATGTAAATAGTAATGCAAAAACCAAATGGTCAAATTTCTATCATGGAATCTTTTTAATTCTCTTTGTGCTTATTTTAGCACCCGTTTTAAGGAGCGTTCCTTTAGCCGCTTTAGCCGCAATATTGGTACATACAGGGTTTAAATTGGCATCACCAAAAGTATTCAAACATGCTTATGATCAAGGTGTAGAACAATTGTTATTTCTTTCATCAACACTTATTATAACATTATTTACAGATTTATTGTATGGAATTATGGGTGGAATTTTAATCACTTTGTTTTTACATATGTTATTAGCAAAAGTTGGCTTTTTACGTTTCTTTAAAATGATTTACAAATCTGGTTCAAAAGTATACCGTTTAGAAAATGGTTCTTATGATGTGAAACTTAAAGGAATTAGTAACTTCTTATATGCGTTACAATTAGATAAGTTATTAGAAGAAATTCCTGAGGGTTCTACAGTAAGAATAGATATGTCAAAAACACGTTTGGTAGATTTATCCATAATGGAAAATTTAATCGATTTTAAACGAATACAAGACGATCAAGGCGGTGATGTAAAATTGATTGGGTTAGATGATCATGTTTCTTCTACAAGTCATAATAGAGCTTTAAAGATTGTAACTGGTCGCATAAAAAAACGTATCACACAACGTCAAATTCGTTTACAAAAAATGGCGATTGCAAACAGTTGGTCATTTGAACGTGAAGTAGATTGGAATACTTCTTATTTGAGAAATTTTCATTTTTTTGATTCACGCCCTATAGAAATGAAGATGAACTCTTTACAGGGATTGGATGTAAAAAATAAAGCCCATTGGGAAATTGCTGATATTGTGTTTGATGAAGGAGCTTTGCTTGCTTTAGAAGTATATCAGACGACTGTACAAATAATAAGACTCCCTTCACCTATACCAAAATTCATAATTGATAAAGAAGGTCTTTTTGATAAAGTTTTTGACCGTGTAAAGGTTTTTGCAGGAGCGAAAGGTGATATCAATTTTAAGAGATATGCAGATTTTTCAAGCAAATTTCAATTAAGTGGAGAAAATGAAACTGAAATTCGAACTTTTTTCACAGATGACCTAATCCGTTTTCTTGAAGAAAACGAAATACATCATATAGAAAGTAATGGGGAAGCTCTGATGATTTTTAAATATATTCATGTAGCTCGCACAGATGAAGTAAAAAACATGCTTGTTTTTGCAACTAATTTATTGAGTCATATGAATTTGAAATAATTTTAGAGAAAAAGGAAATGAAGCATCTTCTTTCTCAAATAAAACAATGTACAATCTGCAAAGAACATTTAGATTTAGGCCCTCGACCCGCTCTAGCGGCACATAAAAATTCTAAAATTGTAATTATTGGACAAGCGCCAGGAACCAAAGTTCATGCTTCTGGAATTCCTTGGGATGATGCTAGCGGAAGACAATTACGGAAATGGTTGAATGTTTCAGATGAAGATTTTTATGATATAGAAAAGTTTGCCATAATTCCTATGGGATTTTGTTATCCCGGCAAAGGAAAATCTGGAGATATGCCTCCTAGAAAAGAATGCGCACCGCAATGGCATCAAGAATTATTTGATAAGATGCCAAATCTAGAATTGATTGTTTTAATCGGAATGTATGCGCAGAATTATTATTTGAAAGAAAATGCAAAAAGTACCTTGACCGAAACGGTTGATAATTATCCTGAATATCTTCCTAAATATTTTGTGTTACCACACCCTTCACCTAGAAATCGTTTTTGGTTTACGAAGAACCCTTGGTTTGATAGAGAGGTATTGCCTGAATTGAAGGGGAAAGTGAAGAGAATTTTACAATTGTAAGTCCACAAACTTAAATTTCTCACCACTAAACAATCCTTTATCGGAAAGTTTTAAATCTGGAATTACGAGTAGCGCCATAAAAGAAAGTGTCATAAAAGGTGCTCGTAAAGTACAGCCTAAATCTTTTGCCATCGCGTCTATTTCTTGATACTCTTTCCCTGCTTCCCAGCCGTTTTTAGCACTCATAATTCCAGCAACTGGCAAGGCAAGATTTTTCTTTTGATTTCCATTCACGGCGCAAACACCTCCTTTATTTTCAATAATAAGATTTACAGCACTGCATATTTCTTCATCAGATGTTCCAATAACTACAATATTATGACAGTCGTGCGCTACAGAACTTGCAATAGCGCCTTTTTTCAATCCAAAATTCTTGATAAAAGCAACTGAAGGTTTTACATCTTGATATCGATTTACAACGGCCATTTTTAAAATGTCACTTTCAACATCAGAAATTAAATTCCCTTTCTTTAAAATTGCTGATGAATGAATTTCATTTGTTATTAATTCGCCATCCAATGCTTCAATCACGCGTATATTTTTCGAAGTCCCTTCAATTCTAAAATCATCAATTGATTTTGGAGAAACATTAAAATTATTTGGTTTTTCAAATGGAATTGATTCAATAAATGATTGCCCTTTTTCAGCAACCAATTCGCCATTAATATAGGTCTGTAAAACTTTAAATTCAATCAAATCTTCAACTACAATAAAATCTGCTGCATCATTATTTTGCAACAAACCAACATTCATATTGTAATGCTTTACTGGATTGATACAAGCAACTTGCAAAACTTTAAAGACATCAATTCCTTTAGCAACAGCGCGAGCACATAATTGATTTATATGACCTACAATTAAATCATCTGGATGCTTATCATCAGAGCAAAACATCATGTTTTCATAATGTTCTGGAAGTAAGTCAATCAACGCTTCAAAATTTTTGGCAGCACTTCCTTCTCTAATTAATATTTTCATTCCAAGCGACAACTTTTCATTGGCTTCATCAAATGAAAAACATTCATGGTCTGTAGATATTCCTGCAGAAATATATTTTTCAGCATCTTTCCCTCTCAATCCTGGAGCATGACCATCAACGGGTTTGTTAAAATGTTTTGCCCAAGCAATCTTTTTTAAAACCTCATCATCATCAAACAAAACTCCTGGATAATTCATCATTTCAGCCAAATAATTAATATCTGGAGAAGACAACAATTCTTTAATATCATCGGAATCAATAACAGCTCCAGCAGTTTCAAAAGTTGTTGCAGGAACACAAGAAGGGGCTCCAAAATGAAATTTTAACGGCACTTTTTTACCATTCTCTATCATATAATAAATACCCTCTTTTCCAAGAACATTTGCAATTTCGTGTGGATCAGAAATAGTTCCAACCGTACCGTGTAAAACAGCCAATCTAGCAAATTCAGAAGGCACCAACATCGAACTTTCAATATGTATGTGTGCATCTACAAATCCCGGAAGGATATAGTGCTGAATAGTATGCTCCTTTTCTTTTACTGAAACAATTTTCCCGTCAGCAAAAGAAACTTCAGCAGAATATATATTCTTATTTTCAATATCAACAAATTGTCCTAAAATTGTTTTCATTTATAGATGTTTTCCTTTTTCCCAACCATGTTTTCCAAGATACTGGTCGCCACTTTCTACTGCGCCGTCTTCAATAGAAGTTCCCATAGAATCATTCCAACGGTTTAAATACCCGAAAAGAGAAATAACACCTAACATTTCTACAATTTCTCCTTCATTCCAATATTTATATAAATCTGCTTTTATTTTTTCATCCACAGCATTTGGAATGACAGAAGCCGCCAAAGAAAAATCTAATGCAGCACGCTCTGCATCTGAAAATGCGGCATGTGTTCTATATTCCCAAATATTATCTAATTGTTCTTGCTCTGCTCCATAGCGTTCAGCAGCACGAATTGCATGAGCCTGACAATATCTACATCCTGTTGCATTACTAGAAACCCAAGCAATCATTCTTTTTAATGCTGATGTAACATTCCCATGATTATCCATAACTGCCATATTCATATTAATAAATGCGCGAGCAATTTCTGGTCTAATTTGCATTGTTAAAACTGAATTGGGACAAAAACCGAGTGTTTCATTAAAAAATTCAGCTAATTTTTTTACATCAGGATTGGTATCAGCAGAAAGTGTTTTTACTAAAGGCATTTACTGTAATTTTATTTATTAGATTGTAAACAATATTACAAAAAAACGACAGATTAATTGCTTAAATTTGAAACTTAATAAACTAAAAAAATGGCTAAAGTAGAATTGACTTGGAAAGATAATACGCTCTTTGAATCTTTAGGTCCAGGAGGAAATGTAATGATTGATTCACCTCAAGAAGAATCAGAAAGTAGAGGTTTAGGACCAAAAGCATTAATGTTAACGGCACTTGCGGGTTGTGGAGGCTTAGATATAGTTTCGTTATTAAAAAAAATGCGCGCTGAAGTTGATGATTTTAAAATTGATGTTACCGCAGATTTAACTGATGAGCATCCAAAGATTTATAAAAATGTCGTGGTAACCTACCGGTTTTTTGGATCTGATTTTAAAAAAGATAAAATTCAAAAAGCAGTTGACTTATCGGTCGAAAGGTATTGTGGAGTCATGGAAATGTTTCGTAAATTTACTGATGTCGCTATAAATATTGAATATATAGAGCAGTAACATCTAATTAATAATTGCTATACTAAATGCGCTGGACATTAAAACCGATCCCTGAAAAAGAAAAAATAAATCAATTAGCAAAAGAATTGTCAGTTGATGCTCTAGTTGCGCAACTATTAATTCAAAGAGGAATAGAAACCTTTGACGATGCTAAAAAATTCTTTAGACCTTCAATAACTGATTTACACAATCCATATTTAATGAAAGATATGGAGGTTGCAGTTGAGCGAATTGAAAAAGCAATTGAAAACCAAGAAAATATTCTTGTATATGGCGATTATGATGTAGATGGTACGACTGCAGTCTCTCTTGTTTCTTCTTATTTAAAAACCTTTTACCCGAATGTTGCGACTTATATTCCTGATAGATATGAAGAGGGATATGGTGTTTCATATAAGGGAATTGATTTTGCCCACGATAATGATTTTTCATTAATCATTGCTCTAGATTGTGGGATTAAAGCGATTGATAAAATTGCTTATGCATCAGAAAAAAATATTGATTTTATTATTTGTGATCACCACAGGCCAGGAAAAGAACTTCCAAAGGCAATCGCTGTTTTAGATCCAAAAAGAGAGGATTGTGAGTATCCTTATGATGAATTGTGTGGCTGTGGTGTGGGTTTTAAATTGATACAGGCTATTGGAGAGAGAAAAGGTCAGACCATAGATGATTTAGCCCCTTATTTAGATCTAGTAGTAACCGCAATTGCAGCAGATATTGTACCTCTAACCGGAGAAAATAGAGTATTGGCTTATTTTGGATTGTTAGTTTTAAACAAATCTCCTAGACCAGGAATTAAAGCTATGATTCATCAAATTGATAAAAAAGAATTATCAATTACAGATGTTGTTTTCATTATTGCTCCTAGAATAAATGCTGCTGGAAGAATAAGACATGGACAATATGCCGTAGAATTGCTATCTGAAATAGATTTTGAAGAGGCATTAGAGTTTGCAAAAGAAATTGAACAGAATAATATTGACAGAAAAGAACTTGATAAAATAATTACACATGAAGCTTTACAACAAATTGAAGAAAATAATGAACAACAGAATGCTTCAAATGTTGTTTATAATGAAACTTGGCATAAAGGTGTTATTGGTATTGTGGCTTCTAGACTCATAGAAACTTATTATAAACCTACACTTGTATTTACAAAAAGCGGTGATAAGTTAGCGGCATCTGCTAGATCGGTAAAAGGTTTTGATGTCTATAATGCGTTAGAGCAATGCGCTGAATTTATTGAACAATTTGGAGGGCATAAATATGCTGCTGGATTAACATTAAAGCCTGAAAATTATAAGAGTTTTAAAAAGAAATTTGAAGAGGTCGTTAAAAATACTTTGCCAGAAGAACTAAAGACTCCTGAAATCCTTATCGATACAGAAATTGAATTGAGTAACATAACACCAAAATTTTATAGAATTTTAAAGCAACTTGGTCCATTTGGCCCTCAAAATATGAGACCTATTTTTAAAACTAACGCCATACAAGATAATGGTTTTGGGAAACAAGTTGGCGAAGATAAAAGCCATCTAAAGGTGACTATAAAAAGTGAAAGCGACACAAAAACACTTAACGCTATTGGTTTTGGTCTTGGGAGTAAAAATGAGTTTATATCAAATAAGAAATACTTTGATACCGTTTACAGTATTGATGAAAATCACTGGAATGGAAACACCTCTTTACAATTGATTTTAAAGGATATAAAAAAAGGTGAGAAATAAAATTCTCACCTTAATAAAATATATCTTTTTCAGTTTTATAATGAATAGTAATAATTTAAAACTTTTACGACATCATGTTCTTTATTGAAGTTGATTTTTTTAGAACTGATATAAGCTTTTAACTCACTTCCCTTATCCCCTAAATTTTTTAATATTGCTTTTTTACTCAATTTAGTTTTCACATATTTTCCTGCCTTATTTTTTATATAATAGCTCTTTCTAATCTTATACTCTTGCGGTATACTATTTTGAGTTTGGTACCCTCTACTCTTATTTGGGTCAAACAAATACTTACTCTGCTCCTTAATTAAATAATTTGTTCTTTCAAGATTAGAAATTACTTCATAAAATTTAGTAGATCTATTATTCTCTTCAAATTTTGAAGGTTTAATTTTGGCAAATACGTGTGGATTAATATTATTTTCTTCATTAATTGCAAATCCAGTGACCGCTTTATCAGTAATAATAATACCTGTTTCTTTATTTTTTCCTGCACCAATAATTAGGTTGCCATTTATTAAATTTAATTGAAGAGCGTCTTGATGAGAAATAATACTATCGCTTATTACAATATAACCTTCCCTCCAATTATCATATAAATAAGGTGTTCCTTTGTTTCCTGGTTTATAGTCTATTCTAACAGCATCTCTCGAAGAGTGTGAAAAGTTATCGACTCCATTAATCCTATTCTCTTGAGAAAAAGTTAAAAGGGGTATAAGTAAAAAGGCTAAAAGTGTTTTTTTCATAATATTTGAAATTTAAATTAAAGTTTACTAACGTCAATAATTATACCGTAAAGTTAGATAAAAAATCTACTTTTCTTTAATTAAATAGACATAAACAGGAAAGTGGTCGCTAAATCCACCAGTAAAACTCCCATTAGACCAACTTCTAAATGGATATCCTCTATACCTCCCTTTATTTGTAATTAAAAAATTAGGGTTATAAACATTAGCCTTGTATAGTTTTAATGATGTGTAGGTTTTGTTTTCTGAAATAAAATTAGAGGTCAAAATTATTTGGTCAAATAAATTTATATTATCCCTAAAACCAAGGGTTCCAAAGCCTTTTTTAAATAACATTTCATATGGGTTAAATAAGTCGTTTATTGAAAGTTTCTTTTTCTTATCCTTCGTTTTTAATATTGTCTTAAGGCTTTTTGCAGTCGGATCGTCATTAAAGTCTCCCATCACTATAATTTTTGGGGTAAGCTCCTCTTCTTTCAGTTTTTCGATAATTTCAACTGTTAATTCTGCCGATTTTAACCTTAAGTAATCTGACTTCTTTTGACCTCCTCTTTGTGATGGCCAATGATTGATAATAAAATGAATTAATTCTGTTTCGAGGTATCCTGAAACCAATAGTTGATCCCTTGTTTTTACTCTATAACCCTCTTTATTATATGCTTTTAAAACGAAATTTTTAAAATCAGAAACACTGAAGTACTTTTCTTTGTAAAGTAAAGCAACATCAATTCCCCTCCAGTCAGATGATGGTATATTTATATAACTATACCCTTTCTCTTTTAAAAACCTACTCTTAACCAAATCTTCTAAAACAGCATCATTCTCTATTTCACACAGCCCTACTATAGTTGGACTGCGGCGGGTCTTTTCTTTACCAATAGATAAAATAACTCTGGCCATATTGTCAATCTTATTCCAATAGGTTTCTGATTTCTTTGATTTGAGCTGAAGAATAGGACTGTATTCATCTTTAGTAGATATATCGTCTATTGTATCAAATAAGTTCTCTAGATTATAAAATGCGACAGTATGTATTTTATATTCTTTCTTATGAGATTCTTGAGAATAGGAAAAATTTATTGCGCATAGAAGCACAACTAGACTTAATAGTTTTTTCATCACATAGCAATTTATGATACACTCAAAATGAGCGCATCATAAATATACTAAATTTTAACAAGAAATGTGTGCTTATTTTTTCTCTTTAATAAGATACATGTATGAAGGGTAGTGATCACTATAACCTCCAGTATAAGTTCCCCATGAAAAACTTCTGAAAGGATATCCTTTATATCTCCCTTTACTACTTATTAAATATTTAGGATTATAGATACCTGCCTTTAGCATTTTATATGTAGAAAAGTCTTTTGAAGTTGTTAATAGTTGAGAACTAATCAAAATTTGATCAAATAAATTAATGTTATCCCTATATCCCGCAGTATTAAAACCTTTTCTATACATACTTTCAAATGGGTTATAAATATCATTTTCTTTTACATCTTCCTTTTTCATTTTTGTTTTAAGTATTTTCTTAAAACTAGATTCTATAGGATCGTCATTAAAATCTCCCATTGTAATTATCTTGGCATTGGGCTCGTTAACTCTAATTTCTTCCATAATTTTCACATTCAAAGCTGCTGCTTTTTGTCTAAAAGGAATACTCCTTGTTCCTCCTCTTTTAGATGGCCAATGATTTACTATTATATGAATCATTTCATCATCAAGGTATCCGGAAACTAATAATTGATCTCTAGTATATATGCGCTCACCCTCGTTATCGTAAATTAACAACTCATAACTTTTATGGCTAACAGGTTTAAAATAACGCTCTTGATATAACAACCCTACGTCAATCCCTCTTTTGTCTGGTGAATCATAATGAATAATGCTATACCTCTTATCTTTTAAGAATTTTCCTTTTACTAAATCTTTTAAAACGGTGTCATTTTCTACTTCTACAACACCAATTATTGCTGGACTATTTTTCGCCTTTTTCTCTCCAATTTTTGATAAAACGCTTCCAAGTTTGTCAATTTTATCCCAATAAACTTTAGATTTATTTCCCTTCAACTCCATCATAGGACTGGCTTCATCGTTCTTAGCGGTATTATTAATTGTATCAAAAAGGTTTTCAAGGTTATAAAAAGCAAGTGTTCTTATTTGATATTGTTTATCTTCTTTAACTTGAGAAAATGCAGTGTTTCCAATTAAAAGTACTACTATAATAGTATAGAAAAATTGTTTCATATAGGATTCAAATTTTGATTTACAAAAATAAGGACAAATTTTGAGCCAAAAAATTTATCAGCGTTAAAATAAAGGTTCAATACGAATAATTACAGTCAGTTAACACAATAAATACGTTAATTTAATATATTGTTTGCACAAAAAACACTAAATTTGATTCGCGAAAAAAAATCGCTTTTAAACAATTAATATTATATGAGAAAATTTATTATTACAATGCTTTTTGTAATGTCATCTGTACTAGTTACAAGTGCTCAATCAATTGGTATTGTTAAAGGAAATGTTTCTGATAGTGATACATCTACACCTATAGTTGGAGTGGAAGTAACTGTTGACGGAACTACTATTAAAGAATCTACTGATAATAGTGGAAGTTTTGTGTTACAAAATGTCCCATCTGGAAATCAATTGATAACAATTGTAATTCAAGGATATGAAACTCAAAATTTTCCTGTAACTGTAGTAGAAAACGACACTATTGATTTAGGTGCGGTTCTTTTATACAAAGACGCGGTATTTCAAGAAGATTTAAGTGTTATTTCACTTACAGATGATCAATTAAGCGAAGATGATGGTGGGGCAGATAATACTGCTGGATTGTTACAAGCCTCTAGAGATGTATTCTCTAGCACAGCAGCTTATGAGTTTAGTTCAACATTTTTTAGACCAAGAGGTTACAATTCTGAAAATGGAAAATTGTTAATCAACGGAATTGAAATGAACAAAATTTACAACGGAAGACCTCAATGGAGCAATTGGGGAGGTTTAAATGATGTAATGCGAAACCAAACCCTTTCAAATGGGTTGGCGCCTTCAGAATTTACATTTGGTGGTGTTGGAGGTTCAAACAATATAACCATGAGAGCTTCTGAATATAGAGAAGGAGGAAGAGTTTCTTACGCTGCTTCTAATAGAAGTTATGTTGGTAGAGTTATGGCAAGTTATTCTACTGGAGTTAACGAAGAAGGATGGGCGTTCGCAATTTTAGCCTCAAGAAGGTACGGGAATGAAGGTTATAATGACGCTACATTATATGATGCAAATTCTATTTTTGGAGCTGTGGAGAAAAAAATTAATGACAAGCATAGTTTAAACTTAACTGCGTTTTTTACACCAAATAGAAGAGGGAAATCTTCACCAAATACTCAAGAGGTTTTTGATTTAGGTGGTAGAACTTACAACTCTTATTGGGGGTATCAAGATGGTAATAAGCGTAATTCAAGAGTTCGTAATATTGAAGAGCCTGTTATAATGTTAAATCATTATTGGGACCTTAATGAAAAAACAACTTTGAATACAAATTTTGCATATCAATCAGGAAGCATTGGAAATAGTCGTTTAGATAATGGCGGAACTAATTTAGTTACAAACTCTTCTGGGGATCAATTTCTTGAAGGAGGAGGCTTAAATCCTGATCCAACGTATTATCAAAAATTGCCGAGTTATCAAATAAGAAATGGTAATTTGATTGGGGCTTATGAAGCAAGACAAGAATTTGAAAATGATGGTCAATTAGATTGGACTTCGTTATATAGAGCAAATTTAAGTAACGGAAACTCTATTTATGCATTGTATGAGGATAGAAATGATGACACACAAATTTCGGCGAATACTATTTTTAGAACTGAATTAAATGACAATATAGATATTAACGCTTCTGTTTCTTACAGGAAATTAAACTCTAAGAATTTTGCTCAAATGTTAGATTTATTAGGCGGAGGCGGTTACTTAAACGTTGATTCATTTTCTGAAAGTATAGATGAAGCACAAAACGATTTAAGAAATCCTAATAGGTTAGTTCAAGAAGGTGAAAAATATAGATATAACTTTGAAATTGATGCAAATGTTATTGATGCCTTTGCACAAGCACAATTTAAATACAACAAAGTAGATTTATATGTTGCAGGAAAAATTTCACAAACTGACTATCAAAGAAATGGATTATATGAAAACGGTCGTTTTCAAGGAAGTCGTTCATTTGGTAAAAGTGAAAAAGTAGATTTCACAAACTTTAGCGCTAAAGGTGGTTTTACTTACAAGATCTCTGGACGTCACTTGATTGATGTAAATGCCGGTTTTGTAACGAAAGCTCCAACAATTAGAAATACATTTTCTAATTCAAGAGAGAACAACGATATTGTTGTTGGATTGACAGATGAAAAAATCACTAGTGCTGATATAAGTTATATCATAAGAACCCCTAAAATAAAAGGAAGAATAACAGGGTATTATACGAAGTTTGAAGATGCAACTGAAATTTCATTCTTCTATGCAGATGGAATTAGCGGAATAAGTGATACTGAATCAGCTGCTTTTGTTCAAGAAGTAGTAACTGGTATTGACAAGCGTAATATTGGTTTAGAATTTGGAATGGAATATCAAATTACACCAACTATAAAATTGAAAGGTGCTGCGGCAGTTGGAGATTATATTTATGACAATAATCCAAACCTATATTTAGCCTCAGATGATTTTGATGCTAATATCGAATTTGGAGAGTCTGCTTTAAAAAATTATCATGTTGCTGGTGGACCACAAAGAGCGTATTCAGTAGGTTTTGAATATCGTGATCCAGATTATTGGTGGTTTGGAGCAACGACAAACTATTTTTCGAATGGTTATGTAGATGTTGCGCCAATTACAAGAACAAGTAATTTTAGTGCAGATCCTATAGATGGTCAACAGTTTAATGATTACGACCCTGTTCTTGCAAGGGAATTATTGGCTCAAGAAGAGTTTAACGATTATTTCTTAGTAAATGCTGTTGGTGGAAAATCTTGGAAAATTGACGATTATTATATTGGCTTTTTCGCAACTATAGGTAATATTTTAAATACGAAATATAAAACTGGTGGTTTTGAACAGTCAAGAAATGCTAACTTCAGAGAATTACGTGACGATAAAGCACTTGATACTCCTGTTTTTGGATCTAAATATTGGTACGGGTATGGTACGTCATATTACTTAAATGTATACTTACGATTTTAATTAAAAGAATAATAAAAAAAGATATAATGAAAGCAATTAAATTTTTACAAATAACAGCCTTTTTGATACTTACATTAACTGTAGCTGTATCATGTGTAGATGGAGAGGAATATGATGTTCCTCCTACCGCAACTCAAATTGAACCAAATGTTACTATTAACTCTAGTATACAGGCAATAAAAAGCGCTATGGATCAGCATTTCGCTTCAAATGATGAATTTAAAATGACGTATGATGATGAATCTAGTGTCGTTTTTGAAGGTTATGTCGTTTCTAGTGATTTAGCAGGTAACTTTTTTGAATCACTAGTGATTCAAGACAGTCCAAGCAATCCAACTCATGGAATTGAAATTTTAATAGATAAATCTGCTTTATTCGAGACTTTTGAAGTAGGTAGAAAAGTATACATTAAAATGGCAGGCTTAAGTGTTTCTTATGAAGATGGTGAAGATAACGATCCTTCTGATACAGCTAATATTGGTAGATACTCTATTGGAGATGATCAAGGTGGATTTGGTTTAGATGGTATTTCTCAGTTTTCTTATTTAAATAGTATTTTAAGATCTACTGAATCAGGCACAATAATTCCAACACCAGTTGCAATGTCTGATCTAACACAAGATCATATCAATACATTTATTCAATTAAGCAATATGCAATTTGATGCAAATGAATTAGGAAAGACATTTGCAGGAGAGGCGAGCGATTCATTTGATGGTTTTAGAAACTTAGTGAGTTGTGCTGATGAATCTACTGCAACTTTACAAACAAGTACTTTTGCTGATTTTAAATCTTATACATTACCTGAAAGTGTTGGAACTATAAATGCAACATTAGCAAAAGATTACCGAGCAGACTTTTTAGTTCTTGTAATTAACACACCAACAGATTTAGATTTCACAAATACTGATAGATGTGATCCTGTTATCTTAGAGTGCGATGGACCAACTTCAACAACAAACACAATATTCAATGAAGATTTTCAAGCAGTATTTAATGATGGCGATTTAACTGCTCTTGGTTGGACAAATGTAAATGTATCTGGAGGTAGTGAACTTTTTGAAAGTAATTCATTTAGTGGTGATAGATATATGAAGGTGTCAGCATTTGGAACTGGAGAAAACCCAATGGAAACTTGGATGGTTTCACCAACAATTAATCTTGACGCTACTACAGAAGAAGAATTAAGTTTTGAGATTTCTGCTAATTTTGAATCAGGTTTAGTATTGTCTGTTTTAATTACAGAAAATTATACTGGTGACCCTACAACTACTGAATGGACTCAACTTGATGTTGATATTCCTGTCGGCGGAGGAGGTTTTGGTAGTTTTGTGTTATTAAAAACTAATATCTCTTGTTTAAATGGAGATGTAAACGTTGCCTTTAAATATAAAGGTTCTGCAGGTGCTGCTGAAACAAGATATCATATTGACGATGTTAAAGTTACAGGAATGTAAGAGATACATATAAATCATAAAAAAGCCTCGAATTAATAGTTCGAGGCTTTTTTATTTAATTTCTTTTTTCAAGAAAAGAATATACAGGAAAGTGGTCACTAAATCCACCTTGATACCAACGACTGATATACGTTCTAAAGGGCTTTCCTTTATTTTTTCCCTTAAACACTTTCATAAAGTCTGGATTAAAAACCTCAGCAGATTTAAAAGTGTGTCCTTCATGATTTTTATTTAAAAAATTTTTTGAAAAAATAATTTGATCAAAAAGATACCAATCTTCTTTATATTTTAAAGTCCCTTTTCCATTAGATAATAAACGTTGCATTGGATTGAAGAAATCATCTTTTACAAGATTCAGAATACTATTATTAGTTGGATTATCATTAAAATCTCCCATAACAATAATTTTAGCTTCACTATTTTTTTCTTGAATCTGGTTGATAATACTTCTATTCAATTCAGAGGCTTTTATTCGCTTATATTCTGATTCTTCTGTTCCCTTTCTTCTAGATGGCCAATGATTTACAATGATCGAAACAAATTCTCCATTTAAATTTCCATTAACTAAAAGAGCGTCTCTAGTGAAATCTCTATCTCCATCTTCACCTTCAAGATATAAAGGAAAAACTTCAGAACTTAATAATTCAAATAATTGCTTATTATATAATAACCCAACGTCAATTCCTCTCATATCAGGTGAATCATAATGAACATATTCATAATGATGCTCTTTTAAATTTTTTGAATAAATTAGATCATTTAATACCGATTTATTCTCAATCTCAGCAACACCAATAATTGCAGGCGGATAAATTGATTTATCAGTTCCTATTTGCTGTATGACACTGCTTAGCTTCTTGATTTTTTTATTATAGCGCTTTGTATGCCATTTAAGTTTTCCTTTTGGAGTAAAATCATCATCAAATGTCTTTGGATCATCAGTCACATCAAATAAGTTTTCAAGATTATAAAATGCTATAGAAAATAAATTTTTTGTGGTTGATTTTGATTTCAAATTTGAAAACATATAATAGGTTTGGACATCGAAAATACAAAATATTTTTTGTTGAATTTAATCCCTTTGAACCTTTATCCTTTGAATCTTTTTCTCATCAGTCTTTTCCGTACCTTTGTACTATGATTGAAGAGAAAAAAGTAACCTCAGAAAAGGCTGTATTGATTGCTGTAGTTTCCCAGTATCAAAATGAAGAAAAAACCAATGAGTATTTAGATGAATTGGAGTTTTTAACATTAACTGCTGGAGGGGTTTCTGTAAAACGTTTTACTCAAAAATTAGAAAAGCCAAATCCTAAAACATTTATTGGCGTTGGAAAATTAGATGAGATCCGTGTTTACGTTGAGCAACATAATATTGGTACGGCAATTTTTGATGACGAACTTTCTCCTGGCCAATTAAGAAATATTGAAAAAGTTCTAGAATGCAAAATTTTAGATAGAACAAACTTAATACTGGACATTTTTGCTCAAAGAGCACAAACGTCATATGCAAGAACACAAGTTGAATTAGCACAATGTCAATATCTTTTACCTCGTTTAACTCGTTTATGGACGCATTTAAGCAGACAAAAAGGTGGTATTGGAATGCGTGGTCCTGGAGAAACAGAAATCGAAACAGATAGGCGTATCGTACGTGACAAAATATTTTTGTTGAAAAAGAAATTAGAAACAATAGATAAGCAAATGGCTGTCCAACGAAAAAATCGTGGAAAGATGGTACGAGTCGCTTTAGTTGGTTATACAAATGTTGGGAAGTCTACATTAATGAATGTGGTAAGCAAAAGTGATGTTTTTGCCGAAAATAAATTGTTTGCAACCTTAGACACTACTGTTAGAAAAGTGGTAATGAAAAATATTCCTTTTTTATTGACAGACACTGTTGGGTTTATAAGAAAACTACCTACTCAATTGGTAGAATCCTTTAAGTCTACTTTAGATGAAGTTCGTGAAGCAGACTTATTACTTCATATTGTTGATATTTCTCATCAAAACTTCGAAGATCATATTGCGTCGGTAAATAAAATATTAGATGAGATTGGAAGTGCAGACAAGCCTTCTATTCTCGTTTTTAATAAGATTGATGCCTATACTAATAAAACTATTGATGAAGATGATTTGGTTACAGAAAAGACTAAAGAGTATTATACTTTAGATGAGTGGAGAAATACATGGATGAATGAGTTAAATGAAAAATGTTTATTTATTTCGGCAATAGAAAAAGATAATATGGATCAGTTTAAAGAAAAAGTATTTGAAGAGGTGAAGAAAATTCATATGGAACGCTTTCCTTACAATGACTATTTATATTATGAATATGACAAGGATGGAAATGAGTTATAAAAATAATAAAAAGTAATAAGATTATTCTTTTTCGGTAGTACCGTCTATTAAGCCTAATTTTTTTGCGCGTTGCTCCCATCGTTTACGAGCAAATCCTTGTAAATCAGCAATGTTATCGCTTTCATCCATAATTTCGAAACCAAGTAAAGTTTCAATTACATCTTCTTGAGTTACCAGCCCACTTACCGAACCGAATTCATCAACCACCAATGCTAAATGTTCGCGTTTTTCAATTAGGGTTTCAAATAGCGTAGGAATTGACATGTCCCGATTTGTTACGATTATTTCACGTTTTATACTACTTAGTGAATTGTCTCCTCTACCTTCAACTAACGAAAGTAATAAATCGTCTTTTAAGAAAAAACCCGTAATATTATCAGAATTATTAGAATATAATGGGATCCTAGAAAAGCGAAAATTTTTGTTACGGTCATAATATGCGCTAATTGTTTCAGTTTCATCAACTAGTACTAATACTGAACGAGGAGTCATAATGTCTTTCGCTTTTACTTCTTTAAAGTTCAACAAGTTACGAATAATAAGGCTTTCATTTTCTTGAAAAACACCTTCCTCAGTTGCAATATCTGCCATTGTCGTAAAGTCTTCACGACTTAATATACTTGCGCCATGCCCTCCATTACTTCCTATTAATTTAGTAGTAAGTTGTAGAACCCATAAAATACCAGTCCATTTCAAAGGGAAAATAAGAATATCCAGGGTTTTTGCTGTAAAGTTTGCTAATCCTTTCCAGTAAGTTGCTCCTATAGTTTTAGGTATTATTTCAGAAACTACTAAAATCAAAATTGTCATTAATGCAGATACAATTCCAACCGTGTTTACACCCAAAACTTCAAATTTATAGGGTAACTGCTCGGCCTGTACACCTACTGAAATTGCACCTACTGTATGTGCAATAGTATTTAGCGTCAATATCGCAATAAGAGGCTTGTCAACATCTTTCTTTAGTTCCTCTAGTTTTGTTGCAAATGCTTTACCTTCTTTCTTTTTTACATTGATAAAAGTAGACGTTACACTTAATAAAACTGCCTCGAGAATAGAACATAAAAAAGAGAAAAAAATTGAAAGTGTAGCGTAAAGAATTAAGATCCCCATTATATGTTTAAATTTTGGTAAAAATACATAAAATAAAAAACCTCAAGAATATTCTTGAGGTTTATCACTTTTTATATAAAATATATAAGTTCTTAGTTTTTCAAAGCTTCTGCTCCACCAACAATTTCTAAGATTTCGTTAGTAATTGCTGCTTGACGTGCTTTATTATACGTTAATAGCAAATCGTTTCTTAACTCATTCGCATTATCGGTTGCCTTATGCATTGCTGTCATACGCGCTCCGTGCTCTGAAGCAAAAGAATCTCTTATTGCTTTATATAATTGAGTCTTTAATGATTTTGGAATCAATTGTAAAACAATCTCTTCTTTTGAAGGTTCAAAAATATAATCTACGTTTGAATTTGCAGTTCCTTCAATATTCTGAATTGGTAAAAACTGCTCAACTTGAGTAATCTGAGTTGCCGCATTTTTAAACTGATTGTACACTAATTCTACTTTATCATATGCTCCATCAAGATATAAATCCATCACTTTTTGAGCGATATTAGCAACATTATCAAAAGTTAAATCATCAAAAATTTCATTATTGGTTTCAATTACATTGAATTGTTTCCCTAATAAATCTCCCCCTTTTTTTCCTATTGCAAGAATTTCAACTTCCTTATCAGAATAATTCTCTGCAATATTTTTTAAAGTTCCTTTCGTTATTGATGAGTTAAATCCACCACATAAACCTCTATTAGAAGTAATTGCAACAATTAATACTTTCGAAACTTCACGTTGTTCAGAATAGGCCCCTCCAGCACTTGCATCAAGAGTCGCGCTCAAACTTTGTAAAAGTTTCGTTAACTTTTCTGCATAAGGACGCATTTGAGTAATTGCATCTTGGGCTTTTTTCAATTTAGCAGCTGACACCATTTTCATGGCACTAGTAATCTGCATCGTTGAGCCGATAGATGTAATTCTGTTACGTATTTCTTTTAAATTTGCCATACTAATCTAGTATTTGGTAATGAGTAATTAAATTACTTTCAATACTAATTTATATTATACGTATTGTGCTGAAATTTCTTTAGCAGCATTCGTCAATACATCAATAACTTCTTCAGTTAATTTTCCTGATTTAAGCGTATCTAAAGTATCTCTGTGCTTAGCATTTAAATACTCTAAATAATTTACTTCAAATTCTTTTACTTTATTTACAGGCACATCTTTCAATAAGTTTTTAGAACCAGCATAAATAATTGCTGTTTGATCCTCTACACTTAATGGACTTGCTTGTCCTTGTTTCAAAATTTCAACATTACGTTGTCCTTTAGAAATAACATTCATAGTTGCAGCATCTAAATCAGATCCAAACTTAGCAAACGCTTCTAATTCACGGTACTGTGCTTGATCCAGTTTTAATGTTCCAGATACTTTTTTCATAGATTTAATCTGAGCGTTACCACCAACACGAGATACAGAAATACCTACGT
>TARA_B110000090_G_C13401002_1_pt1 | contig 26042 bp, 23 predicted proteins | sample TARA_B110000090 | Tara Oceans TARA_B110000090 (sample SAMEA4397239) | marine metagenome | biome: Polar Biome; feature: [SRF] surface water layer (ENVO:00010504); material: water (ENVO:00002006), including particulate matter (ENVO:01000060) such as... | depth 5 m
ATTAAAGGGCCAATTTTTTCTAATATTATTTTGGCAGATGAAATTAACCGTACACCTCCAAAAACACAAGCTGCACTTTTAGAAGCAATGCAAGAACGTACCGTTACTGTTGCTGGTCAACATCATAAGTTAGCACTTCCATTCTTCGTTTTAGCGACTCAAAACCCAATAGAACAAGAAGGGACATATCCATTACCTGAAGCACAATTAGATCGTTTTATGTTTTCAATTTTGTTGAAGTATCCAACTTTCTCTGAAGAAGTTGAAGTTGTTAAAAAAACAACAACGAACGAAGTTGCTGATTTGGAATCACTTTTTACTGCTGATGAAATTGTAGCGTATCAAAAATTAATTAGAAGAATTCCTGTGGCAGACAATGTTATTGAATATGCTGTTAAACTTGTTTCTAAAACAAGACCTAATTCAGAATTTTCAGAAGAGATTGTGAATAATTTCATTGATTGGGGAGCAGGACCAAGGGCTTCACAAAATTTGATAATTGCCGCTAAAGTAAATGCAGCGATTCATGGAAAATTTTCACCAGATATTGAAGATGTAAAAGCAGTTGCATATCCAATTTTAAGACATAGAATAGTTAAGAATTATAAGGCTGAAGCAGAAGGGGTTTCAGAAGAAGATATTATTAGAAAACTATTGTAGTTCTTCTTTTTCAAAGAAACTAAACATATTGCCGCCATATTTTTTTGAATAATTATAGTTCTGATTTTTAGATAAATCTGTACGACTTGAATGTTCTATAACTAATACACCTTCATCTTCTAATAAATTATTATTAAAAACTAAATCTATAATTTTTTGAAACTTTTCTTGATCAAAATCGTAAGGAGGATCAGCAAATATGACGGTTGCTTTTGATGGTGATTTTTCAAGAAATTTATAAACATCAGCTTTAAGAGTATTTATATTAAAGTCTAATTGTTTAGAGGTTTCAGAAATATACTTTACACATGCGTAATGAGTATCAACTGCAGTTATTTTTTCACAACCTCTTGAAGCAAATTCAAAACTTATATTCCCTGTTCCAGAGAACAAATCAATTACAGATATCTCATCAAAATAATACGTGTTATTCAAAATATTAAACAACGCTTCTTTCGCCATATCGGTTGTTGGTCTTACAGGTAAGCTCTTTGGTGCTGTTAAACGTCTTCCTTTATGAATTCCAGAAATAATGCGCATTAATACTGATTTATAAGTGTAAAGTATGAATGATTAGAAAGTTTTAACTCTTTTGGTATAGAATAATTTGATTTAAAAAAACGAACATTCTTTATATATTTGAAGACAATCTCATAGAGTTCAGATTCTTTTTCAATACCATTTATAAAATAGAGTTTTAACTCTTCGGGATTTAAATTTAATTGCTCAGCAGCAAATAGAATATAATAGATAAAATCCTCTTTGGTCTTATAGTTAAAAGTATTAAAAAACTCTATTTTCTTTGCTTTTATAACAACAATTTGAAAAATGTCTTTTTCTACATTTACATAAAAATTGACGTTTTCAGAACTTGAAGTTTCATGAAGTAACCTTTCGACCAGTATAGTTGACGTATGTTTGTATTCAAAACTTCCAAAAGTATCAAACAAGTAATTGTTTATAAAAACATAGGGAATAAACACATTGACCAATTCAGAATTTTCTAAAGTATCGTAAGCAATGAAATCGTTTTTTAATATTTTAATATTGTATTGTAAATAATCACTTAAGTTATCTTCATTAAAAAAAGGTTTAGGGACAAACGTCGATAGATTATTACTATGTGTTACATTGATGGATTCAAACCCACCATGTAACAAATCGTTGTTTTTGAACTCATTAGAAATAAAATCTAATTGAATATTTGGACTGTTACTATTTTCAGGAAAACTTAAATCTTGGATATTAATTATTTCTTTTGAATCCTTATGTAGAATACAAAAAGCAAATCCATCCGACCTAAGTTGAATGGATAAGTGTTTATTATTAAAGTTTGATTTAATAGTTTCTATTTTTTAACATCACCTTGGTCATACATTGGAGGCCAGTTACCACTATCAGTTGCTTCTGCAAGAGAACCAACACTAATGTTTGCACCTTTAACCTGATCATTTGTAATTGCTTCTTTTTCTTGACGAATTAAATCGGCATCCATACCATTTAAAACAGCCTCTTTTGAAGCTTCAACAAGAAAAACAGGAGCCATATAGCCATGTGCTTTTTGAACATTCCCTAAACTAATTTTAAATTTTTCAGAAGTTCCAGGTACAGTCATCATATTTGCATAATCTCTTCCTGCAAAACTTGCTCTTACATCTGTATATCCAACAGTATCAATCTTCCTGTATTCTTCTTCAATTTCTATTCCTCCACCTTTGTCTACTTTTCGTACTAAATTCATTGTAATAACATCAGCAAACACAGCAGTATCCATAAATTTAACAAGAGCATCTCCATCTTTCGCATATTGTCCTGTTACTTTTTTATGAGCAGCTTGTGCATCACGAATAATTTTTAAATTTTTAATAACCTTAGTATATCGAACTTTCTTTTCAGCATGAAATTTAATTGGAGCCATTACAGCATTGTATGTTAGATATGCTAACAAAACAATTAAAGCGTATAACACCAAAGAAACTATTGGATGTGCTTTTTTTGGAATAAACTTTAATATTGCCTTAGCAATAAAGTAACAAGCAATTAGTCCAAGAATAAATACTAGTAAGATTGTAAACATTAGATAGTTTTTTTATAAATTGATTATACGCAAATTTACATTTTTTTTTCAATCGTAAAAATTTTTTTGACAAAATCAAGTCGTATATTTGACTTTTTATTACATATATGATTAAATCTTCTAACGATTTTTACAAACAACTCCTTGAAACGTTCCCTTTTGAGCCTACAGACTCTCAAAATTTGTTATTGAATCAGTTGTCTGATTTTATTTTTGAAAATAACCCTTCTGGATTATTTTTATTAAAAGGGTATGCTGGAACAGGGAAAACAACTTCAATTAGTGCAGTTGTTAAGAGTTTATGGAAAACAGGTAAAAAAGCGGTTATGTTAGCACCAACAGGAAGAGCTGCAAAAGTGATTTCAAATTATGCAGGCAGACCAGCATTTACAATTCATAAAAAAATATATCATCCTAAAAAAGCAAAAAATGGCGGTGTAAATTTTGTAATTCAAGCCAATAAACACACAAACACACTTTTTATAGTTGATGAAGCTTCAATGATTTCAGATGCTACGTCTAATTCTAAACTTTTTGAAAACGGATCTTTATTAGATGATTTGATGTCTTATGTATATTCCGGTAAAGGGTGTAAATTAATTTTTATTGGTGATACGGCTCAATTACCTCCAGTTAAATTAGATATGAGTCCAGCACTTGATCCAGATAAATTATCATTGAATTATAATAAAGATGTTATTGAATTAGAATTGAATGAAGTGATGCGTCAACATACAGATTCAGGAATTTTAGTGAATGCAACAGAATTAAGAATATTGCTTTCAGGAAATTCATTCTTTGATTTTAAGTTTACACTTGGTTTTCCAGATATTATCCGTCTTACAGATGGTTATGATATTCAAGATGCAATTACGGGTGCTTATGATAATATTGGAGTAGAGGATACAGCATTTATAGTGCGTTCTAATAAACGTGCAAATCAATACAACCAACAGATTAGAAGTAAGATTAGAGGGCAAGAAAATGAAATTTCTACTGGTGATTTTGTCATGGTTGTTAAGAACAACTATTTTTGGTTAAGTGATTCTTCGGACGCAGGTTTTATAGCCAACGGAGATATTTGTGAAATCATGAAGATTAAAAGAACCACTGAACTATATGGTTTTCGTTTTGCAGAAGTTACTTTAAGAATGATTGATTATAAGAATCAAGAACCTTTTGAAACAGTAATATTATTAGATACATTGACCTCAGAAACACCTTCTTTATCCTATGATGACTCTAATAGATTGTATCAAGAAGTTGCTAAAGACTTTGAAGATGAAAAATCAAATTATAAGAAACTACTTTCTATCAAAAAAAACAAATACTTCAATGCACTTCAAGTAAAGTTCTCATATGCTATGACTTGCCATAAGTCACAAGGTGGACAATGGAAAACTGTTTTTATTGAACAACCTTATTTGCCAGAAGGCTCAAATAGAGAATATTTAAGATGGCTATATACGGCTGTAACTAGAGCTCAAGAAAAGTTATATTTGATTGGTTTTAAAAACGACTCATTTGAAGAAGAATAAGTTTAGCATACTATTTGTTATATTTAATTTTTATAAATAATAATATGAGAAAGACAGTAATTTTTATACTTACTTTATTTGGCTTTTATTTTTTAAATGCTCAAAATATAATAACACCAAAATTTAATTTAACTAATGAATTAGCTGAAAATTCAGGGTTATTATATTTTAATGGAAAATTGATAATTCATAATGATTCAGGAGGGAAACCAAATCTATATGAAGTGGATCCTATAACAGGTGTACTATTAAGGACTATTGAAATTTCTAATGCATTTAATATAGATTGGGAAGATATAGCTGAAGATGAGACTTATATATACATTGGTGATTCGGGAAATAATAAAGGAAATAGAACAAATCTCAAAATTTATAAGATCTCAAAAGAGCAGTATTTAGCAAGTGATAATGTCACTGCAGAAATATTGAATTACACATATAATAATCAAACGAATTTTAGGCCATCTTCCAAATCCAATTTTGATGCAGAAGCACTGATATCCTATAAAGACAATCTTCTAATTTTTAGTAAAAATAGAGGGAATGGAAAAACTACGATTTATCGTTTACCAAAAACTCCAGGAATACATGTTGCCGAAGCAATAAAGACTATTGATATTGACGGGAAAATAACTGGCGCGACATATAATTCTATTATTAATAAAGTTGTCTTGTGTGGTTATACTTCATCGTTAAGTCCGTTTTTAGTCATGCTAAGTGATTTTAATATGATTGACAAGTCATTTCAAAGAATTGACATCTCTCAGTTCGTTGGAGCAGCAAATCAAGTAGAAGGAATTACATTTGTTTCTCAAAATAAAATTAATTTTTCAAGAGAACGTTTTAGAAAAAAAATTGCTGGCTTCTCGCTAAACACTCCTGCATCTGTATTTGAATTAAATCTAGATAATTTAACCTCTTTTATGAAAATGGAAACTAATAAAAGTAATTCGGATGAATATAAAATTATCAAAATCACAAATGAATTAGGTAAAGTTGTTTATGGAAAAAAAGATACAATTAATACTTCAATGATAGATAAGTTACCAAAGGGAGTTTACTATTCGAAAATAAAATATGATAATCAAATTACGATCAACCAAAAGATTATTAAAGAATAACTGATAACATTTTAACAATTCATAAGTTATTTATTCATTGTCAGTTAATAAATGAAGAATTACTTTTGTGATCAGAACAAAAATTAAACAATGTCAAATAATAATATAGCCCCTCCAAAAGCTGCAAAAAAGCCAAAAAAGTTAACAATTCATGAGGATACTCGAATAGATGATTATTATTGGCTGAATGAGAGAGAGAATCCTGAAGTTATTGAATATTTGAATGCTGAAAATAGTTACTATGAGCAAATGACTAAGCATACAAAAAACCTTCAAGAAGATTTATTTGAAGAAATGAAAGGAAGAATTAAGGAAGACGATGAATCTTTACCTTATAAAAAGAATGGATACTATTACATAAATAGATTTAGAAAAGGAGATGAATATCCAGTTTACACTCGTAAAAAAGGGAATTTAAATGCACAAGAAGAAATTCTTTTTGATGTAAATCAATTAGCAAAGGATTATGACTATTATCAACTAAAGGGATTGTCAATTAGTCCAAATAATAAGTTTGCAATTTTTGGGGTTGATACCATAAGTAGAAGGCAGTATACCTTGCAATTCAAAAATGTCGAAACTGGAGAAATTTTTGATGATAAAATTGAAAATACTACAGGATCTGGCACTTGGGCAAATGATAATAAAACTATTTTTTATGCTAAACAAGATACAGAAACACTCAGAAGTCATAAAATATTTAAGCATATATTGGGAACAAACCCATCTGAAGATATTGAGGTTTATAGCGAGGTTGATGACACATTTGGAACCTTTGTTTATAAAACTAAATCAGAAAAATATATAGTAATAGGCTCATACAGTACACTTTCAACCGAATATCAATTTTTAAAGGCTGATGATCCTTCAGGAGGATTTAAAATTTTTCAAAAGCGAGAAAAATATTTAGAATATAGCATTGCACACTATAAGGATGAATTTTATATTCTGACAAATTTAAACAAGTCAACCAATTTTAAATTAATGAAAACTAGTGAAGTCCTGACTTCAAAAGAAAATTGGATTGATGTAATTTCACATAGAATAGATGTGTTACTAGAAGATATTTCAATTTTTAAAGAACATCTTGTTTTAGAAGAGCGTTCAAACGGTTTAAATAAAATTAGAGTTATTAGATGGGATAAAACGCAAGATTATTATTTGCCATTTAATGAAGAAACATATTCAGTAGGTGTTTATGCTAATCCTGAATTTGATACAAATACGATCAGATATGGATATAATTCTATGACAACTCCAAGTTCAGTTATAGATTTTAATATGGATACTTTTGAGAAGGAAATTAAAAAAGAGCAAGAAGTACTTGGTGGGAAATTTGATAAGAATAATTATAAAAGTGAAAGAATTTGGGCTAAAGCTAGAGATGGAGAAAAAGTAGCAATTTCTTTAGTCTATAATAAAAGAACACAAATATCAAAAGAAACACCATTATTGTTATACGCTTACGGCTCTTATGGTCATATAATTAACGATGGCTTTAGCACTTCAAGATTAAGTCTTCTTGATAGAGGGTTTGTCTTTGCAATTGCTCACATTAGAGGAGGTGAGTATCTTGGTAGAGGTTGGTATGAAAACGGAAAATTATTTAAAAAGATGAATACTTTTCATGATTTTATTGATTGTGGAAAGCATTTAATAGCAAACAGCTATACCTCTGAAAAGCATTTATACGCTATGGGAGGCTCTGCTGGCGGATTGCTAATGGGAGTTGTGGTAAATTTAAATCCAGAACTTTTTAATGGAGTTGTGGCTGCTGTACCATTTGTAGATGTTGTTACGACGATGTTAGATGATACAATTCCTCTGACTACAGGAGAATATGATGAATGGGGAAATCCAAATCAAAAAGAGTATTATCAATACATGAAGTCATATTCACCTTATGATAATGTTGAAAATAAAAAGTACCCTAAATTATTGATAACAACAGGCTTGCATGATTCTCAAGTTCAGTATTTTGAACCTGCAAAATGGGTTTCGAAATTAAGAGATCAATCGAAATGTACGAATTTAGTATTATTACATACCGATATGAGTGTAGGTCATGGAGGTGCTTCGGGAAGATTTGACAGTTTAAAAGACGTTGCACGCGACTACGCGTTCATATTAGACTTGGAGACGTTATAGCAATTTAATTTTTTTTTGTAGATTTGCACCTTGTCAACTGATTACAATTCATGAAACGAAACTTAAGTATTCACAAGAGTATATTAGAACTTATTGGAGAAACTCCAATGATAAGATTAAATAAAATCACCGAGAATTTAGAAGGTGAGTTTTTAGCAAAATTTGAAGGCTGCAATCCTGGACATTCTACTAAAGATCGAATAGCATTATATATTATTAATCAAGCTGAAAAGCAAGGTTTATTAAAACCTGGTGATACAATTATTGAAACTACTTCTGGTAATACAGGTTTTAGTCTAGCGATGGTCAGTATTACTAAGGGTTATCAATGTATTTTAGCGGTTAGTTCAAAGTCTTCAAAAGATAAAATAGATATGTTGAAAGCGCTGGGAGCCAAAATTTATGTTTGTCCTGCCCATGTTAGTGCTGATGATCCAAGATCATATTATCAAGTAGCGAAGAGGTTACATACAGAAACTGCAAATTCGATTTATATAAATCAATATTTTAATCAATTAAATATTGATGCACATTACCTAACTACAGGGCCAGAAATTTGGAAGCAAACTAAAGGGGAAATCACACATTTAATTGCTGCTAGTGGAACTGGAGGCACAATTTCAGGTACAGCAAAATATTTAAAAGAGCAAAATCCAAATATTAAAATTTTAGGAGTTGATGCATTTGGGTCTATTTTGAAAAAATTTCATGAAACAAAAGAGTTTGATGCAAATGAGATTTACCCTTACCGAATAGAAGGTTTAGGAAAAAACTTAATTCCTACTGCTACAGATTTTGATATTATTGATAAATTTGAGAAAGTAACTGATGAAGAAAGTGCTCATACTGCAAGAGAAATAGCATTGACAGAAGGTATTTTTGCTGGTTATACAAGTGGTGCAGTGATGCAAGCAACTAAGCAATATGCTGAAGCTGGAGAATTTGATAAAAACAGTAAAGTTGTAGTTATTTTTCCAGATCACGGTTCACGATACATGAGTAAAGTTTATAGTGATGATTGGATGAGAGAACAAGGGTTTTTTGATAGTCAAAAACAAGAAACGTATGCAATTGAATTCATAAAATAAAATATATAAATATTTTATAAAAAAGGTGTTGATTTTTCAACACCTTTTTTATTTGAAAAATCCCAAAAATTTAGTTAATTTGTAAAATGTTAAATTTGGATAATAATAATTTCCAAAAATAGTTAAAACAGTAGAATGAAAGATTTATTTGATAGAATAAAAAATGATAAGGGACCATTAGGGAAATGGGCAAAACAAGCAGAAGGTTATTTTGTATTTCCAAAATTGGAAGGCAATATATCTAACCGTATGATATTTAACGGTAAAAAAGTTATTACGTGGAGTATCAATGATTATTTGGGTCTTGCAAACCATCCAGAAGTTATAAAAGCAGATGCTGATGCAGCTGCAGAGTACGGTATGGCATATCCTATGGGTGCTAGAATGATGTCTGGACACACTAATTATCATGAGCAATTAGAAAAAGAATGTGCAAAATTTATAGATAAAGAAGCTGCTTATTTAGTGAATTTCGGATATCAAGGAATGGTTTCTGCCATTGATGCGTTAGTTACTAAAAATGATGTTATAGTTTATGATATGGATACTCATGCATGTATTATAGACGGAGTTAGGCTACATGCTGGAAAACGATTTGTTTACAAGCATAATGATATTGAAAGTTTTGAAAAAAATTTACAACGAGCAACTAAATTAGTAGAACAAACTGGTGGAGGAATTTTAGTAGTTTCTGAAGGCGTGTTTGGAATGCGTGGCGAACAAGGTCGATTAAAAGAGATTGTAGCCTTAAAAGAGAAATATAGTTTTAGATTATTGGTTGATGATGCTCATGGATTTGGAACATTAGGTGATAATGGACGAGGTACAGGGTTTGAGCAAGGAGTTCAAGGTGGAATTGACGTTTATTTTGCAACATTTGCAAAATCTATGGCAGGAATTGGAGCCTTTTTTGCAGGTGATAAAGATGTGATTCAATATTTGCAATATAATATGAGATCTCAAATGTTTGCCAAATCTTTACCAATGGCAATGGTTAAAGGAGCTTTAAAGCGTTTAGATATGATCCGTACTATGCCAGAATTAAAGGATAAATTGTGGAGAATAACAAATGCCTTACAAAGTGGATTGAAAAATGCTGGTTTTGAATTGGGAACAACTCAGACGTGTATTACACCTGTATTTTTGAAGGGAGAAATACCTGAAGCAATGGCTATGGTGTATGATTTAAGAGAAAATCATGGTATATTTTGTTCTATTGTTGTGTATCCTGTTATTCCAAAGGGATTAATTATTCTAAGGTTAATTCCAACAGCATCTCATACTCAAGAAGATATTGATGAAACTATTACAGCATTTTCTGAAATAAGAAGTAAATTAGAAAAAGGTATTTATAAGAGAATTGGAGCAACTATGGTCTAATTTTTTTATTATATAATATATTAAAGCCTCTGAATCTCAGAGGTTTTTTTATTTAAAAATGATTCGTATTTTTGTATATGGCAGAAACAGAAAAACCTACTGAAGTATTACTTCAAGAGCAAGATTTTTTATCAGCAACCAATAAGGAAGAATTAATATCAATTATAAGTTCTAAAAACATCCCTATCGATAATGTTAATAAGGTGATTTGTTATAATGATGAACTTCGATATCTACAAATTGAACTCGTAAAACTTCAACAATGGATTTCAAAAAACAAGAAGAGAGTTGTTGTAATATTTGAAGGGAGAGATGCTGCAGGAAAAGGAGGTAATATTAGACGTTATTCGGAGCATTTAAGTCCTCGTTCAATGCGAACTGTTGCCTTAACAAAGCCTACTGAAGTTGAAGTAGGACAATGGTATTTTAGACGTTATATTAAAAACTTACCGAATCCTGGTGAAATCGTTTTTTTTGATAGGAGTTGGTATAATCGAGCTGTTGTTGAGCCAGTTATGGGTTTCTGTAATAAAAATCAATATAAAAAATTCATGGTGCAAGTTCCAGAGTTTGAACACATGTTGTATGAAGATGGGGTTACTATAATTAAATTTTGGTTTTCAATTTCTAAAGCAGAACAAGAGAAACGTTTTAATGCGCGTTTATCAAATCCGTTAAAAAGATGGAAGTTTAGTTCAGTTGATAAAAAAGGACAGCAATTATGGGAAGTTTACACAACATATAAAGACAGGATGTTTAGTAAGACTCATACAACTTATAGTCCTTGGATTATTGTAAGAGCAAATAATAAAAAAGCTTCAAGGTTGGAAAGTATGAAATATGTTCTTTCTCAATTTGATTATGATAATAAAGATGAAACGAAAGTAAGTTTACATCCAGATCCAAATATTGTAATGAGATATTTCCGTTCAAATAAACAATTAGATTAAACCTTGATAAGATGAATTTTACTAAAGAAAATATCGAAAAATTAAATTCCATTAAGGGTTTAGTGTATTTGCTCTCAAAAGAGACATTGAGTTATGAAAAAACGCTGAGGTATATTGATTATGAGAAAAAATTAAAGAAATTACAAGTAGAACTCGTTAAGTTACAAACGTGGGCTATTAAAAATAATGAAAGAATTATTATTTTATTTGAAGGAAGGGATTCCGCTGGAAAAGGTGGTGCTATAAGGAGAATAACTGAGAGAATCAACCCTAGAAATTTTAGAATTGTTGCCCTACCTAAGCCAACAGAAGAAGAGCGTTCGCAATGGTATTTTCAAAGATATATCAATAAGTTTCCAAAAGAAGGTGAAATCGTTTTTTTTGATAGGAGTTGGTATAATCGAGCTGTTGTAGAGCCAGTAAATGGATTTTGTACTAAAGAGGAACATGAGATTTTCATGAATCAAGTAAATGATTTTGAAAGAATGATTATGGAATCTGGTACAAGAATCTTAAAAATCTATCTGTCTATTTCTAAGAATGAGCAATCAAAAAGGTTTAACGAAATTAAATCTGATCCATTGAAACAGTGGAAAATGTCTAAAGTTGATGAGGAAGCTCAGGATTTATGGGATAGTTACACAGCGTATAAAAATAAAATGTTTGCTAAAACAAAGAACGGTGGATTTCCGTTCAAAATAATTAAGGCAAATCGAAAAACAGAATCAAGAATTGCTGTTATTGAACATATTTTAAAGTCTATTCCTTATGATAAGAATATCGAAATTTAATTAAGTATAGGTACGAAAAGTGTAAAGTATCGATACATTACGAAAAAGTTAAAAAATTACTACAACGAGTTATATTGAAGATGTAGTTTTATAATAAATCCGAAACCTGTTGAAATAGGAAATTCATTTCTGATGCAATTATTTGATTCGTTTCTAGATATTTTTTTTGAGTAAATGTTGTGTCGTCGGATGATTTTGGATCTTCATATGGCAAATGAAATCTATGGACTGCATCCGGAATAAAAGGGCAATTTTCTTCTGCCGAAGAGCAATTTGTGATTGCTATAAAAGGGTGTTTGTTGCTTTCGTTATTATATATTTTTGAAAAACCAATAATAGGTTTTTTCATGTTTTTTGAGGTAATCTCATATATTGGGTTTGTATGTGAAAACTCAATAAGTTTGAATTTAAAACCAACTTCCTGTAAAGTTTTGACAGTATTTTTATGAAATGCAGTAGTTTCAGTTCCTCCTGAAAAACTTTTTATTTTTCTTAGTTTGTAATTATCAATTGCATAGTGAGCCCAGACTTGGGCTAATTGACTTCTGCGAGAATTGTGAGTGCAAATAAAATTAAGTCTTACTTTTTTTAATTTATGACGTTGTTCCACAATTTTTTCAGCGATACTTGTAAGAAAATCCCTTCTGTCTATAGGTATTAACGATATGTAAAGTGAATGTTTGAAGAATTTTTTTGTCTTTATTGTATTAGTTTCAATCAACGTATTATTTTTGCACTAAAGTAGGACTTTCTGTATTAACGGAATGTTTATTTTAAATTACCAAATAGTTATTAAATATGAGTTTTAAAATTGGAGATAGTGTTGCTGTAACAGACGAGCAGATTAGAGGGGAAATTATTTCTATTTCGGATAGTTTGATAACTATTAATACTACAGACGGTTTTGACATGAAATTCTCTAAAAAGGATTTAGTTAGAATTGACGTTGAACAATCTGAGTTAGCCAAATCAGTCAATGTATATTTTGATGTAAGTGATAAAGAGGAGCCTAAAAAGAATAGAAGTAAGTTAGGATTCAAAACTAAAAAGGGTGAAGTTCCAGCAATGGAAGTTGATTTACACATTCATAAGTTAGTAAAATCTACTCGCGGAATGGATAATTATGATATGCTATCAAAGCAAGTTGATACTGCACAGCATAAATTAGAGTTTGCAATTAAAAATAGAATTCCACGGATTGTATTTATTCATGGAGTTGGAGCAGGAGTTTTAAAAACTGAATTAAATTTTTTATTTAACAGATATAATGTTAGTGTTCAAGAAGCATCCTATCAAAAGTATGGATTAGGTGCTACAGAAGTATATATAATTCAGAAAAAAACAAATTAAAGAGACGTTACAAAACTCCCAAAATCAGTTTCAGTATAGGTTAGGGTTTCATTCCCGTTTTCTAAAGTCAGATTTTGAAAAGTTATAGTGTGCTTATATCCAATAAGTGCGCTCGTACCATTTAATTCCTCTACAGTTTCAATCAATATTAGATTATCTGTTCCAGAAACACCTGTCCAGTTTGATAAAACGGTTGGGCTTACTGGAGGAATATCTTCACAAAAATAATTACCAGAAATATCTGAACTAAAAGTCCTATAGATAACGTTATCAAGATTAATGTTAGTAGAAATAACACTTGTAGAAACTTCATTTTTTATTTGATTGGTTGTCAAAGTTACAATCAAGGCTTCGGTATCACTTAATCTATAGAGTGTATAATTACTATTATTTTCATCACAATTATAAACAGTGTCACTAAACTCAAATGCTGGCACATCAAAATCTCCATCATTGCAAGAAAAAAGAAATGTTAATGATAGAAGGGCAATAATTTTTTTCATACAGTAATATTTATAAAACAAAAATAGTAGTTTTGACATTATTAACGTATTAAGTTCCAATTAATTTTATTTACTTTTGTATTATGAATAGAATATACTTTGATAACGCTGCAACTACTCAAATGGATCCAAAAGTGATTGATGTAATGATGAATTCAATGCAGACAATTTATGGAAACCCTTCTTCTACGCATCAATTTGGAAGATCTGCAAAATCTGCAATAGAAAAAGCCAGAAGAAATATAGCAAAACAGTTTAATGCTAAGGCAAGTGAAATTGTTTTTACAGCAGGTGGAAGTGAGGCTGACAATATGATTTTGCATAATGCAGTGACAAATCTTGGTGTAGAAAGAATTGTTACTTCAAAAATTGAGCATCATGCAGTTTTAAATACTATTATTGAACTTTGTGATTGTCATTCTATGGTTGAAGTTATTTACGTTGACTTATTAAGTGATGGTTCAATAGATTTAATCCATTTAGAGACTATATTAAATTCATCTAATAAAAAGGCTTTAGTTAGTCTGATGTATATAAATAATGAAATAGGAAATATTTTGGATGTTAGAAAAGTATCTTCTCTGTGCAAAGCGAGCGATGCGTTATTCCATTCAGATTCTGTTCAAGCAATTGGTCACTATAATTTAGACGTACAAGAGTTAGGAATTGATTTTTTAGTTGCTAGTGCTCACAAGTTCCATGGACCTAAAGGTGTAGGTTTTGCTTATTTTAAAAAAGGATTTGGTATTAAACCAATTTTGACTGGAGGGAAACAAGAAAGAGGAGCAAGGGCAGGAACTGAAAATGTTCACGGAATTTTAGGTATGGAAAAAGCAATTGAATTGGTTTATGAAGATTTAGATAGTGAGATTAAATATATTGGAAGTTTAAAGCAATATTTTATTGAGCAATTGCAATTAAATTTTCCTGATATTGCGTTTAATGGAAATACTACTGATAAAATTAATAATACCTATTCAATATTAAATGTCCGATTTCCAATGAATGATTCGATGCTGTTATTTACTCTTGACATCAAAGGAATCGCTGCTTCAGGCGGAAGTGCATGTCAAAGTGGTAGTGCAGCAGGATCTCATGTTTTAAAGGCTATTTTACCTTATAAAGAGTCTAAAAAAACATCTATTCGTTTTTCAATATCTAAATTTAACACAAAAGAAGATATTGATTCGACTATTATTGTTTTAAAAGAAGCAATTTTAGTAAAAAGTTAATATTTCTATTATTACACACGAATTCTAATTTATAGCCTACGAATTCTAATTGGGCTAAAATTTACGGAAGGTTCAAGTATACATTTGAACTATTAATAACCGTAAAATTATAAATTATGAACACTTCAATTAAAATTACAGCGCTAGCAATTACATTAATATTGACTAGTTGCGCAAACAAAGTAGAAAAAAAGAATATTGATCCACAAGTATTCGAAACTAATGAAATAGCTATGTCTGATTCTTCAGATATTGTTGATGAAATAGTAAAAGAAAAAGAACGATCAGTGGTATTTATCACAGGATTTGATAAAGGAAGCAAAACGTATTTTTCTGATGCAAGAGCATTTTTTAAAGAAATAGACACTGAAATTGTTGAAACTGCATATTCATTGCAAGAAATTATTTTGTGGCTAAATATCAATCAGAATAATAAACCAATTTCTAAAATTCATATTGTTGCCAATAATAAAATGAATAAAATATTATTGGAAACTACAGTAAATGGAGAGGGTTTGTCTTCAAAAGCAATACAAAGTGCAGTTGAAAGTGGAGAACTTCCTAAACTTGAAAATGTATTGGCAAAAGATGCAAAAGTAATTTTACATTCTGCAGGTTTAGGTTCGCAGACAGAATTAATAAATGAGTTCAAGCATGTTTTTACTACAGATGTAACCCCATCAGTTATTGCATCAAAAAGTGTAAGCGTCTTTAGTGGACAATTCTCAGAGCACTTCTTAGCAAAGCCTTTTTATGGATTTTATCCAACAGCCAAAAGTCCTGGAAGAGTTGATTTAGCAAAAGAATTTTCTAAAAATTATCCAGAATCAGATATTGAATGGTTATCGGCTATGGAGAATGATTCAGAGAGATTTCAAGGAGATATTTATAGTTACAAATTTAATATTCCTGTAAAGTGGGAGATTGCTTATGAAGCAGGTGAAGAAATACCAGGTTTTAGAACACTAGATGAAATGTATACTTTCATGAAAGATCATGATTTAATTTCAAAAGATTTAGAGCAATTAGATATTCCTATCGAAAAGTTCAGATGGTTTCAAACTGTAAAAGATGACAAATTAGTAATAGAAGGTAAAGTAACTGTAGTTTGTATTCTTGAACCAGTAATGAGTCCAGCATATCCATCAGAATATATGAATCCAAGTATCGATAATATTAGACTGTATAATAGACTATAACAACTATTTTAGTTGGGTTTGACAGAAAAGAGCACGAAGGTTTTGTTTGAAGTATAAAATCGTCACTCTTTTCTGTTTTTATTTAAAATAAACTTAGATGATAAACAGTTATATTTGTATAGTTAAGAAAACGGAATGCTACATTTTTTAAAAACATATCTATTCTATTTAATACTGCTTATTGCAGTATTTTCTTATTCTCAAGAACGTAAATTCATAAAGTTCTCTATTGCAGATGGATTGCCACAATCGCAAATAAAAGATATTGTACAAGATGAAAATGGTTTTCTTTGGGTTGCAACAAATGGAGGAGGAGTTGCACGTTATGACGGTAAAGAATTTAAAGAGTACAATACATCTAACGACTTAATTTATAACAGTATAAACACAATTAGCTATAATAATAGTTTAATGTATGTTGGGACTAAAAACGGATTGTCAATTATAGGGAATAATGAGATTTTAAACTTTAAATGCCCAAGCATACAAAAGATTATATTTAATAATGATATTGCTTATTTAGCAACAACTAAAGGGCTAAAGTCATTAAGAGATTTAAAATATATTAAGAGTGAAAAAGTTGGAGAATTAATTGATAATTCTATTATTTATGATATTGAATTTACTGAGGAAAACTATCATATAAAAAATTCAAATGGGCTATTTGTAATTCAAAGTTTATCGGAAAATTCTGATATTAAGGTGTTAGATGCAACCTTTAAATTCCAAAAACAAAAAAATATAGATGCCATTAAAAGCAATTCGATAGTTAATAGTGTTATTGGAATAAATTCAATTAATAAAGTTATAACTGATAGTCAATCAAATATTTGGGTTGCTTCTGAAAAAGGATTGTATAAAATATATAAAAGCAATTTTGATAATTACTTGAAAGGAAATAAAATTACTTCTATAAATAATATTAAAGAGAAGTTGTTAATTGGTACTTCTAAAAGTTTGATGCAATTAGATTCTTTGGGAATTACTAATCTAATTGATACTCAAAAAGTAAATTCAATTGTAAATAATAAAAAGCAGGTTTTCGTTGGAACTAATAGAGGAATAATTGTTTTGGATTCACTCAAGGTTCTAGACACCCTTTTTAAGCAGAAAATCATTTCAAATTTGTTGATTAAAAATGAGACTATTTGGGCAGTAGAAAAAAATAGAGGTATTTCTAGTTTCAATTATGATTTTAAGTCTACATCTATCTCTAATCTAGCAAGTTTTAATAAGTCTGATGGAGTTTATGATTTAAAAATCAATGATTTAAAATTAGACAATACTAATCGCTTATGGTTTGTAACTCAACAAGGATTCTTAGGTTATATAAAAGATAATATTGTAAAACATTTAGGAAAAGTTTTGAAATTAGATGTAGAAGTTAATTCACTTTTAATTCATAACAAAACACTTTTTCTAGGAACTAAAGGTCAAGGAGTTTGGTGGTCTGAACTAGGAGAGAATTTAATATTCAATAAATTAAGAGGGAGTAAAAAATTATATTCTGAAAATATTTCTCAATTGCTATTTGATAACAATCATAATTTATGGGTTGGTTCTCACAAAGGAGTTGATAAAGTTTCTTTGTCTTCTGGAAACGATATTTTGGAAGTTACTCATTATGGAAAAAATAATGGTTTTGATGGAGTAGAAACTGTCAAAAATACTATTACTAAAGATAGTTTTGGGAATGTTTGGTTTGGGACGATCAATGGTTTGTCGAAATATAATGATATAAAAACTATAAGGATGTTAACTGATCCTACAATCTTCTTTGAACAGATTGAAATTGCATATAAGAGCCTAGATTCAATTAAATTAGTTGATTGGACAAATAGTAACAATAAACTATATCTAAAGCCAACAGACAATCATATATCGTTTAGCTATAGAACTGTAGACTTAACCTTTGCAGATGATATTCAATATAGATGGCGTTTAAACGCTTCAGATTGGAGTCCTTGGACTGAAGATAGAAAAGTGAATTATTCTAGTTTAAATGCTGGAGATTATACTTTTGAAGCACAATCGAGAATCTTTAATGCAAATCTAAGTGAACCGATCCGTTTTCAATTTAATGTTGATGTACCTTTATTTCAAAAACCTTGGTTTAAACAGTTGCTATTAATTTTAGGCTTACTTCTTATATTTTGGATTATTAGAAACTATTTTAAAAAGTTAAAAAAGAAAAATGATAGAGAGCAAGAAGTATTAAAAGCACAAAACAATTTATTGTCTTTAGAGCAGAAAGCATTGCAGTTGCAAATGAATCCTCATTTTATTTTTAATGTATTGAATGGAATAAAAGCAATGGGATCAAAGGACACTGTTAAAATGAATGAAACTATAAATAAGTTTGCAGTATTGTTGAGGTTGACGCTGAGTAATTCACGAAAAGAACATATTTCACTTTCAGAGGAAATTAGTACTTTGAGAAATTATATAGAAATTGAAGAATCTATGTCTAATCAATCATTTGATTATGAGATAAATACTCCTTATTATTTTGATATTGAAGAAATTTTAATTCCACCAATGTTAATTCAACCATTTGTTGAAAATGCGATTCGTCATGGAATATCTAGTATTGAAAATGGAAAATTAGTGATTGATTTTTTTATAAAAGAAGAGCAATTACTTTGCTCTATTCAAGATAATGGTATAGGAATTGAAGTGTCTAAAAGAAATAAAACAAAGTCAAATCATCAATCAATGGCTTTAGAAGTTACTAGAGAAAGGATAGAATCATTGTCTGAGAAAAATAGTTTTGAGATAGAAGAAATGAAAGATGAGAAACAATTAGTTTTAGGAACCAAAGTGAGTTTTAAAATACCATTATTAACCGACTATTAAACACTTATGTTAAGAGCCATTTTAGTAGACGATATGCCATCGGCATTAGAATTATTAGAGTCAGATATTCAATCAAACTCTTTTGATATCGAAGTTGTTGGTACTGCTAAGAGTGTTGTTGAAGCAGCAAAATTACTTCGGAAGAATACTCCAGATATTTTATTTTTAGATATTATGTTAGGTGATGGAACAGGTTTTGATTTATTAGAGATATTTCCTGATTTAAAGTCTAAAATCATATTTGTTACAGCAAGCGATGAATACGCAATTAGAGCCTTTAAATTCGCAGCGATTGATTATGTTTTAAAGCCATATTCATTAGAAGAACTAAAGAACTCAATTGATAAAGCAAAACAACATTTACATCCAGATAAAGAGCGTTTAGGAATCTTGAAGAATACACTATCAAAATCTAATCAAACACCACAAAAAATATCCTTACATACACTTGAAAAGATTAGCGTTGTTGATGTAGATGACATTATTAGATGTGAATCTGATAGTAATAACACTCTTTTTTATCTTAATAACGGTCAGAAAATATTTGTAACCAAAACGTTAAAATATTTTGCTGAAATGTTAAAGGAACTTGGGTTTATCAGAACACACCAAAGTCATTTAGTCAACTTGCAATACATCAAAGAATTTATCAAGTCTGATGGAGGATATTTAATGTTAAAAAATGGCTCAAATATTCCAGTTTCTATGCGAAAAAGGGCAGAAGTTGTAGAAACAATCTCAACTATTTATAAAAAATAAAAAACAGAGTAAATTAAAAATAGGGTAGCATCAATAGCAATTGCCTTAAAATTGAATACAGTTTATCAGAAAAAGTGAGTTATTTCTTTTCTTGAAGAAATTGAGAGTTTAGAATAGATATTGTTGATATGTGTTTTAACTGTACTTAAACTAATAAAGAGTTTATCTGCAATTTCTTTATTGGTTATATTTTCATTCATCAATTCAAACACCTTTTGTTCTTGTGGAGATAAAACAACTTTATAATTCACTTTAGACTTTTTCTTTCTCTTTTTTTGAATCAAATAGAAATTTATTAGTATTGAAATAATTAATAGTGAGGATAATATGCCAATTATAATATTAAAGTTGCCAATATGATCATGTGCTTGATCTCTATATAAATCTTCTTTATATTGTTTTGTATAATGTGAATTAGGGTAAGATTCTTCTAACTTGTCTTCTAAAATCGAATAATAATCTGAAGTTTTTAAATCTTCTAAATAAGTTACTCTACTAAAAGATTTTTCATCAGAGTACAACTGATATGCATATAGTTCAACCAAAGGTTCATCAAGTGTTGCACTAAACTTTTGAAGTTTTTTAAAGGCATTCTTATAGATGATTTTGCGCTGTTCATCACTCTTAGAATCCTGTAGATTTACTAAAAGAGTTTCTTGTATAGAATCAATTTTGTGAATCGCAATATTTTGTGTTCTAGAAAATTGAACCGAACAAAACATTTGCTCAAAGTCGTTTAATGGGAAGTAAATTTTATCAGTATTATTTGCAATAAAAATAATATAATTACTGTCATCACAATGGTCAAGCAAGTGGTTGTAATCAGTAACAGTTTCATTGCACTTATCTATATAGATTTTATAAAACTTATTCTTATCGGATAAAAAATCTCCTTTAAAAAGAAACTGTCCTAGACTATCAATTTCACTTTCTTGAATTATTTGCTCTGTTAGAAATATACTACTTCTATTATAGTTATCAATTGCAGTTAGATATACTGTAGAACTAATAAATTCTTCATTTACATCTCCTGAAAATTCAAACTGTGAGAAACATGGTATAGATAATAAAAAGAAGAATAGTAAATATAGATGTTTGGTCATAGTTTAAATTTCATAGCCAAATATAAACAAAATTAAATTTCACAGTTAAAATAGTATTAACCGTGAAATTTATAAATCTATCTTGTTGCTGATAATGTTTTAGAATTACTTTCAGATGACTTTAAAACTATTCCCTTAATTCTTAAGACTTTCCTTTGCATGCTTGCATCAGAAGTAATAGTTACAGTTTTAGAAAATCCACCAACTCTATTAGTTGCATACTTTATACCTATTTCAGCTGTTTCTCCAGGCAAGATTGGTTTGTTTGGCTTTGTTGCAACTGTACATCCACAACTTCCTTTTACATTTGCAATGGTTATTGGGGAATTACCAGTGTTTTTAAATTTAAACGAACGATTTCCATCATCATTTTGTTTTATTTTCCCATAATCAATCACTTCTGTTTCAAACTCTAGAACACCAGCAGTAGTATCTTTAGTTTCTTGAGAGAAGGCAATTGAAGTAATGAATAATGTAGCGGCAATTAATAAATTTTTCATAATTAAAATTTTAATGATTTATAGTTGGGCAAACATCTATAGAATCATTAAAGTTTCAATAATTTATTGAGTTGAAAAAGGGACTAGACCTAGATTGAATTCACTTTACATGAATGACCAAGCAACAATTCTTGTTATTTTATTACCTAATTTAATAGATTTAGTTTCAATTTGAGTGGCGTTTAGTTTTTTTAGGGAATCATACATTGGTTGCACATTTTCAGTTTTAGAAACCAAAGAGGTGAACCAATGACATTGCGTTTTAAATAATGAACTCTGATATAAATAATTATGTAAAAACGCTTTTTCACCACCTTCATACCACAATTCGTTTTGACTTCCGCTAAAATTTCTTATTGATGAATCAATTCCTAGGCCTTTCATTTTTCTATTATTAGATTCATTCGCTTCTTCTTGCGAACTATAAAAAGGAGGGTTGCACATACTTGCAGAAAACATATCAGTTTCTGTAATGACATCATTTAATATATTAGATTTTTCACTTTGAAATCTAAGTTTTATTGATTCGTTTAGATTATTCTCATTGATAATTTTTTGAGCACTATTGAGTGAGTTGTTGTCAATTTCTGTTCCAATAAATTTCCAATTGTTAACTGCATTTCCAAGTAGTGGATATATACAAGAAGCCCCAGATCCAATATCTAAAATTTTTATGTTTTGAGTAATTCCAGATTCATTTAACAAGTCATTAAGTTGATGAATATAATCAACTCTACTTGGTATAGGAGGGCATAAACTGTCATCAGAAAAGCTCCAATAGTTAATATTATAATACGTTTTTAAAAGTGCTGTATTTAAAGCTTTTACTGCTTTTGGATACGCAAAATTGATCGTTTTCTTTTCATATTTACTGGTGAAAACAAATTCTTTTAATTGAGGATATTCAGAACATAATTTTTGGAAATCATAATCTTGAATGTGTAAATTATTTTTGTGCATTAATTTTTTTATTTATCTCTTTCAATCTTTGGTTAGTAAGTTTTTTTGTTTCTCGCAATTTGTTTTTTTTACGATGTATCATTTTAGAATGTTTCGCTTTGTTTTTTGTGTTTTTTTCTTTTCCTTTTTTTGACATTTTAATGGAAATAGTTTTCTAAAAATATAGCAACTCCATTATCAACATTTGATTCAGTTATGTTATCAGTAATGGATAACACCTCTTTTTTGGCATTTTTAACCGCAACACCAAGTCCAACGGACTTTAGCATCTCAATATCATTATAATTATCCCCAAACGCCAAAACATCTTTCAGTTCAATTTCATAATATTTACTTTTTAGCAAAATGTCTATCGCTGTTTTTTTTGAAATATTCTTATGAGATATTTCCAAGTATGTAGGCTTTGATCTATATCCAATCAAATCGCTACTATATTTTTTTTCAATAAAATTAACTAAAGAATCAATCTCATTTTCTTCTCCCATACACATTATTTTATGTGCACCTTTATCTTCATTTCTCCAAGTTTGTAATGTTTCTTTAATTGGTTTTGTAATTGGAGTAACTTTGGTATTGTTTTGTTCTCTCTTAGCCCAATAATCCATTTCAGGAACATACCATTCGTCATTGTGATATAAACTTAAATGGATAGCTGTATTTTTACAAAAAACAGAAATATCTTCTGTTACAGAAGGAGTTATTTCAGTTGTCTCAACAATTTCACCATTCGCAATTATTAACCCACCATTATATGCAATTAATGGTAAATGAGTAATGTCTAATTGATTTTGTATATGGATCATGGCTTTTGGCATGCGTGAAGAAATCAAAATAAAAGGAATTTTTGATAGTCTTTTTATTTCAGTGATAGTCTTATCAGATAATTCACGATTTTTATTTAATAAAGTGCCATCTATATCAGAGCAAATTAGTTTTATTGCCATTTGGGGAGTTATAATATTTTTAGCAATATCTTAAATGTAATTGAATTAACCTTTATTAAATCATAAAAAAAACAATTAAAGAAACTTATTTTTCAATACAATATATTATTTACTTTTATTTTAAAAGAATTATAGGCATTATGGTAGACGATAGGTGTAAAGTTTTTTTTAAAACTATATTTTAAGTGATAAAATAAATTATTTAGAATAGAGTTTATAATGATAAAAACTTGATATTTTATTTTATGAAATCAGTGTGTTATTTATATTTATTATGATAATTTTTTTTAGTTAAAAAAGAAGATTAAACTTTGATTTCTCAAGCAGATAAATATTATTCCTTTCCAAATGATATCACTCTATTTTTTTAAATATAAAGTTTAAAAAAAATGTATACTTTTACGGAATGAGTTATAATAATGATGCTTTAATAGCAAGAATAAAATTATGTCTTTGCTTCATGTAAAATTTAAAGTCTAAGACGAAAAAAATACAGAAACACTAATTTTTCTTCAAATGTCCAAAGAATTATTTTTGGTTTAATGGAGTAAAAAAGAGACTAAATATTTCATATGTATTAATAATTTATATTGATTAAAAAAACTTGAGTAATTATTTGTTTTTAAGTGGGATAATATAAAAGTTATTTTTCCTTTTTAATTTTTTTTAAAATGACACAATCAGAGTATGATTACATAATTATTGGAAGTGGCTTTGGTGGCTCTGTTAGTGCATTGCGTCTTTCTGAAAAAGGCTATAAAGTTCTTGTTATAGAAAAAGGAAAATGGTTTAAAGCTAAAGATTTCCCTAAAACTAACTGGAATTTAAAAAAATGGTTGTGGTTTCCACAAGTAGGTTTACAAGGTTTCTTTAAAATGACTTTTTTAAATCATGTTACTGTACTTTCTGGAGTTGGAGTTGGTGGAGGTTCCTTAACATATGCTAATACATTACCAATTCCAAAAGAAGAATTTTTTAAATCAGGAAGTTGGTCAAATCTTAATAATTGGAAAAGCCTTTTAGAGCCATTTTATGAAACAGCATATAAAATGCTGGGAGCAGAAACAAACCCAAAGTTAGATGCATCAGATTTAGCTATAAAACAATTGGCTAAAGATATAGGTAAAGAAGATCATTTTGAAGCAACTAAAGTTGCAGTGTATTTTGGTAAAGCAGGAAAAAGTGTAAAAGACCCATATTTTGAGGGAAAAGGACCGGATAGAACCGGTTGTATTCATTGTGGAGCTTGCATGACAGGTTGTAGATACAATTCAAAAAACACATTAGACAAAAATTATTTATATTTAGCGCAACAATTAGGCGCTGAAATTATTGCAGAAACAGAAGTAGTAAATGTATTGCCAATTGGCAAAGAAGATGGTTCTGAAGGTTATAAAATTAAATTTAAGGCAAAACTTGGTAAGAAATCTAAAGGAGAAGTTACTACAAAAGGTGTTATTTTTTCTGGAGGAGTTATGGGAACGGTACCATTATTATTAGAGTTAAAAGATAAAAGTTTACCAGATCTTTCAGATAGAGTAGGGAGTAATATTCGTACCAATAATGAATCATTACTGGTTTTAACTTCCACAGAAAAAAATCATAAAAATTATTCTAAAGGAATTGCAATAGGCTCTGTTTTACATACTGATGAAAATAGTCATTTAGAACCTGTTCGTTATGGTGAAGGGTCTAGTTTTTTCAGAACATTGACAGTACCAACCATACATAATAAATTCGCATTGTTTAGGGTTTTAGGTGTTTTTGGGATTATTTTAAAACAACCTTTAATTTTTCTTAAAACGTTATTTGCAAAAAACTATGCTAAGCGTACAACAGTATTGCTCTTTATGCAAACTTTAGATAGTACCTTGCGTATGAAAAGAGGTAGGTTTACCAGAATGAAATCTGTTAAAGAAGAAGGAGAAGTACCAAACGCATTCATACCAGAAGCATTAACCTTAGGTAAAAAATTCGGTAAAATGATAAAAGCAATACCGTATGCTAATTTTACCGATGTATTATTAGGAAGTCCAACAACAGCACATATCTTAGGAGGTGCAGTTATGGGGAAAGATTCGAATCAAGGTGTTATCGATAAAAATTGCAATGTGTTTGGTTACAAAAATATGATGGTTTGTGATGGTTCTATGATTTCTGCAAATCCTGGAGTAAATCCATCATTATCAATTACAGCAATATCAGAATACGCAATGAGTAAAATCCCCAATAAAGAATTATAATATCAAAAATTTTTAAATTAGAACTCCACAAATTATAAGCTATGGAAGTTATTAAAGATCAATTAAGTTTGAAAACTATTACTGCTATTTTTAATGCTCAAAAAGCAAATCAATTTGTTATAGCAAACCAATCAATTTTAGAAAGAAGAAGAAAACTAAAAGTTTTAAAAAATGCGATAGAAGTTACTTTTAGAAATGCAATACAAGAAGCCCTTTTTAAAGATATGGGTAAGCCAAAGGCAGAAGTGGATTTAACAGAAATTTACCCTGTTACAAACGAAATTAAACATGCATTAAGTCATTTAAATTCTTGGACAAGTAAACAAAGTGTTTCTACACCACTAGTTTTTATGGGATCTACTTCTTCAATACATTACGAGCCAAAAGGGGTGTGTTTAATTATTTCACCATGGAATTTTCCTGTAAACTTAACTTTTGCACCTTTAGTAAGTGCAATAGCAGCAGGGAACACCATTATAATAAAGCCTTCAGAAATGACGCCTCATATTTCTAAAGTGATGAAAGAATTAATTACTTCCGTTTTTGAAGAAAATGAAGTAACACTAATTGAGGGTGCTATACAAACAGCAACAGATTTATTATCATTACCATTTAATCACATCTTTTTTACAGGTGCACC
>TARA_B110000090_G_scaffold53327_1_pt1 | contig 25659 bp, 17 predicted proteins | sample TARA_B110000090 | Tara Oceans TARA_B110000090 (sample SAMEA4397239) | marine metagenome | biome: Polar Biome; feature: [SRF] surface water layer (ENVO:00010504); material: water (ENVO:00002006), including particulate matter (ENVO:01000060) such as... | depth 5 m
CCTCGTCCCAAACGAGGCGCGATGACCGGGCTACGCTACACCCCGATGAATGTAAATAATTAAAATTAAATTGCGGAGAGGAAGGGATTCGAACCCCCGGTACCCGTAAAGGTACAACTCCTTAGCAGGGAGCCCCGATCGACCACTCTGGCACTCTCCAGTTTAATATTATTGCAATGAACTTATTTTTGCGAGTGCAAATGTAGCACTCAATTTACAATATCACAACAAATTTTTGAACAATTTTAGAAATAACATATATTGTTATTCTGGATACTCAATTCTTAAGTGATAAATATTCTTTAACTTCTTTTTAATCACCTTTTTCACTGTTTCAATATCTTTAAAATTTATTTCAGCATTAATAAATTGTCCGCCTTCCATTTGTTTAGAAACAATTTTATCAATCAAATCATCTATCACTTGGGCTGTTAAATTTTTTATACTTTTTGAGGCTGCTTCTGCAGCATCACAAATCATCAATATTGCGGTTTCTTTTGAAAAAGGGTTGGGCCCTGGATATTTAAATTCTTCTATATTTAAATTATTTTCATTTACACTTTTCTCTTTCATATAAAAATAATACACAAGACTTGTACCGTGATGCGTTCTAATAAAATCAATTAACCTATCTGGCAATTTATATTTTTTCGCTATTTCAATCCCATCAAGAACATGATTTATAATTATTTTAGCACTATCAACATTAGATAATTCATCATGTAAATTTACATTTGTAGACTGGTTTTCAATAAAATACATTGGATTTTCTAATTTACCTATATCATGGTATAACGCCCCTGTTCTAACAAGCATTGAGTTTGCTCCAATCTCATTAGCTGCAGCCTCAGCAAGATTAGCAACTTGAATTGAATGCTGAAATGTTCCTGGAGCCTTTTCTGCCAATAATCTCAGTAGCGGTGTATTTGTATTTGATAATTCTAATAGAGAAACATCGGAAACTAATCCGAAGATTTTCTCATAAACTAAAATAAATATTGTTGATAAAAATGCTAACAACCCATTAAAGGCAAACAATCCGAAATAAAAGAATTTTAAATTTAACGCATTCCCTTCTTGTATAATTGTAAATGCTACATATGCAATCATATAAATCAGAGTGATTTGACCTATTGATATAAACAAGTTAACTCTTTTATATAATTCAGAAACTGTAAGAATTGTTACAATCCCAGCTATAATCTGTAAAAAAATAAACTCAAAGCTATTAGGTACTATAAACCCTAATAAAAGAACTGTTAAAACGTGAGTAAACAATCCGAGTCTAGCATCGAAAAAAGCCTTTAGTACAATTGGTAAAATACATAAGGGAACTGCGTACACATATCTAGCATCATATTTCACGACTACTGTAACTAAGAAAACCATTAAAAGCACATTTAAGAATATCAGTGTAGTTTTATTATTGTCATCATGAATTTCTGGCCTATACTTCCTTATGAAAAGAAATAACATCAGTATTGCTAATGCAACTAAAATAGAATAACCAAAAACAATCCAATTATAATTTGATTTACTCCAAACTTGAGATTCTAATTCATTTTTAATTGAATTTAATGCTTCTAATTTTTTTCCTTCTACAATATCTCCCTTTAAAATAATCAACTCACTTTCAGACACAAAACCTTTAGTATAAGATATATTATCAATTTCATTTTGAATTATTTTTTCGGTAAAATCTTTATTATAAGTAACATTTGATTTAATGACGTTTGATAAAACATTCAGAAGTTGTGAACTATTTTCTGGTGATGAAACATCTGACAATCGAGTACTAATCATTTTAAGTAATTGATTAGATAAAATAACATCATCTTTATCAATTTCAATAGCTAAAGTAGCTCTCTTAATAGTAATATATTTAGATGCGTCCAATAAAACCTGTTCACTTTGGTTATCAATAAATCCGTTTTTATAAACTTCATTTATTATTTCAACTCCTTTACCCTTTAGCACTTCATAATCTTCTAAGTTAAAATCGAGGTTTCTAAATTTTAAGTTAAATTCATCTAAAGAATTATTATAAATAGTTTCATCATACAAAAAATATTGTTTGGCGTTTTGTTCAATTACACTAATTTCAGCATCAATTTCTTCTTTAGTTTTTTGAATAGCAAAATTAAACGGAGCTATATAATTTTCATATTGCCATGGCTTCCCTTTAAAATAATCGTATTTAAACTTCCCTCCTTTAGGAAGCATAAAAACAATCAAGAATACAGTAAGTGTATATAAAATTACTTTATATATAAACGAATGATTTTGTAGTAACCTATTTAGAAATTTCTTCATTCTCCAAATGTAAAAAATATTAATGTATTCTCTTATCTGATTCTATATAGATGTTGTTTAGAGTAAATTGATTAAATTCGCAACATAATTTATAAATTGATTTAATAAATGAATAAAGATGTTGTAATAGTTTCAATGGCAAGAACTCCTATTGGAAGTTTTATGGGAAGTTTAGCATCAATTTCAGCCCCAAAATTAGGGGCTATAGCTATAAAAGGTGCATTAGAAAAAATTAATTTAGACCCAAATAAAGTAGATGAAGTATTGATGGGTAATGTTATATCTGCTGGCTTAGGTCAAGCGCCAGCTAGACAAGCGGCAATGTTTGCAAATATTCCTGATACGGTACCTTGTACTACAATAAATAAAGTTTGCTCATCTGGTATGAAAGCTGTCATGCAAGCTACACAAGCAATTCAATGTGGTGATGCTGAAATAGTTGTTGCTGGAGGAATGGAAAGTATGTCAAATATTCCTCATTATCTTGATGGAAGAAAAAGTGTGAAATTAGGTAATATCAAAATGATTGATGGACTTCTTCTTGACGGGCTTACTGATGTGTATGAACAAAAACATATGGGTACTTGTGGAGATTTATGTGCAACTGAGTATAATTTTTCTAGAGAAGACCAAGATAAATTTGCAATTGAATCATATAATAAATCCGCAAATGCTTGGAAAGAAAACAAATTTAAAGATGAAATTGTACCTGTAGAAATTCCTCAAAGACGTGGAGATTCAATCATATTTTCTGAAGATGAGGAATACAAAAATGTGAAAATGGAGAAAATTCCAACATTAAGACCTGTTTTTTCTGCTGATGGAACTGTAACTGCTGCAAATGCATCAACTTTAAATGATGGAGCGGCTGCAATGGTATTAATGACTTCTGAGAAAGCTGCAGAATTAAATTTAAAACCGATTGCTAAAATAATTTCATATGCAGATGCTGCTCAAGAGCCTAAATGGTTTACAACAGCGCCTGCTAAAGCATTACCGAAAGCCTTAGCGAAAGCAAATATTAATATTAATGATGTAGACTGCTTCGAATTTAATGAAGCGTTCAGTGTTGTTGGATTAGCTAATATCAAAATATTAGGTTTAGATGCTGAAAAAGTGAATGTAAATGGTGGAGCTGTTTCTTTAGGTCATCCTTTAGGAATGTCTGGTGCAAGAATCATTATGTCTTTAATATCTGTATTAAAACAAAACAATGGCAGAATTGGCGCTGCAGCTATTTGTAATGGTGGCGGTGGAGCAAGTTCTATTGTTATTGAAAAACTATAATTAATTTTTCATATAATTTTAATCAATGCAATACGGCATTTGTAATCTAAGTATTATATCACTTCATTTTGAACCAAATAACAAAAGTGAGGTGACCTCTCAAGTCTTGTTTGGAGAGCACTTTAAGGTTTTAGAGAAAAGAAGTGAATGGAGTAGAATTAGGCTTGCATTTGATCACTATGAAGGTTGGGTAGACAACAAACAATTTATTGAAATACTAGAAGAAAAATATCAAAAAATAGACCAACACCCCTCTTACATTGCTGGAGAATTAATCGACTTTATTTCTGATGATAATCAAAGTTTGATTCCTGTACCTCTTGGAGTTTCACTCCCGTTATTTAAAAATAAGAGTTGTGAAATAGGACAAATTAATTTGAATTATGATGGTAAAACGTACAATGGTGTTTTAAACAAAGAACTAATTGTACAAACTGCATTTATGTATTTAAATGCACCATATCTTTGGGGAGGTAAAACACCTTTCGGCATAGATTGCTCTGGTTTCACACAAATGGTTTATAAACTATGTGGTTATAAATTATTCCGGAATTCTGCCGAACAGGCAACTCAAGGTGAGGTGTTAAGTTTTATTGAAGAAAGTGAGCCTGGAGATTTAGCCTTTTTTGATGATAAGGAAGGTAATATTATTCATGTTGGAATAATCATGGAAGACAACTACATTATACACGCCCATGGGAAAGTTCGGATTGACCGATTAGATCATAGTGGAATTTATAACGCAGAAACCAAAAGGCACACACATAAACTTAGAGTAATTAAGAAAGTTATCTAAATATAAAAGCCTGCAAATTGCAGGCTTTTATATTTAGATAAGAATAGTTATATACTACTCTATATATTTTTCCATACTTAAATTTTCATACAAACTATTCAATTGTACCTTAGCTCCTTCGGAAGGTTGCATCTCATATGCTTTTTCTAAAAACGGCAAACTCTCATTTAAAATAGGCAGCATCTTTTCAATTTTTATTTGATCAGCCTTATCAAAATTCATCCCAGTTGCATCCATCTCTTTTTGTACAGCGTCTAATTTCTTTAAAATAAGATTGCCAAGGTTAGCATATGCACTTGCAAAATTTGGGTCTAACTCTATCGCTTTTAATAAGTGTTTTTTTGATTTTTCTGGATCGATATCCATATTTAAAGTACCAACATTAAAATGCAAAATAGGGTCACTAGGTTTGATAGCAATAGCTTCTTCAATTTTTTCAGAATACTTTATATTATCCCCTATTTGATAGTAAAGATTTGCTTCATCTAAAATTAGATTATAATCATCTGGGGCTAAACTTCTAGCTTTAGCCATCATCAGAATTGCCTCATCCTTTTTATCGGTAGCACTGTAACTCATTGCTAAAAATTTGTATATATTTTTAGTTCTCGGCTCTGAAACTTCTTCCTTACCATTTTTTACAATACCAAGTCTTAAGTTTGTATCCATATCCTTTTTAGAAGTGAAATACCTATATGTTCCGTCTTCATTTTCAGCTTTATAAGTTTTAGAAACTCCTGTAAACCCTAAATCAAGTAATTTTCGTAAATGAATCGCCGAGTTTTCATAATCTTTTCCATAATAAGATGAAACAGCAGCTGAATATAATGCGCTTGTATCTTTAGCACTTAGATTGTAAACTCTATAAAATCCAGTAGAGGCTTTTTTAAAGTTTTCAAAATCAGAATTCTGAATAGCAATATCATAATCTTTTGCAGCCTGGTCATTAATAGCAATCACTATATTTTTAAGCGTTTGTGATGCTTCAGCAGAATATTTAGAAGATTTATATTTTTTTTCTATCTCCATCAATTCTTCTAATACAGCAGCAGCTTTTTCCGCATTTATAGGTTTTGTACCATTTGCATAAAGCGCCATTCCTTTGACATAATAAAATTTTGCTTTTGTTTTAGCATCAGCATTAGCAATTAAGCTTTCTGCTTTAGAGATAGTGGCTAATGCAGAGGCAAAATCATTACTCTTTAGGGCTTTTTCAGCTGCTTTCACTTCACTTTTCTGTGAAAATGCAGCAATGCATATAAGCAGTGAAGCAGACAGCATAATTAGTTGTTTATTTATCATGACTAGTGTTTTAATAATTTTTGTTACTTATCTTAATTTTCATTTGATTCTTCATTTGATTCTTCATTTTCAATTTCCGTGCCATTTTCTATTTCTTCATCTTCTACATCATCATCATGCATAACTTTGGCAACAGCAGCAATTGAATCATCACCTTTGATATTAATCAATTTAACTCCTTGTGTTGCTCTACCCATAACTCTTAAGTCTGATACAGCCATTCTTATAGTAATTCCTGACTTATTAATAATCATTAAATCATCTTCATCAGTAACATTCTTTATAGAGACTAGTTGACCTGTTTTATCAGTAACATTAATAGTTTTAACACCTTTACCTCCACGATTTGTAATTCTATAATCATCTAAGCTAGAACGCTTACCGTAACCATTTTCAGATACAACTAATACATTACTTTCTGAATCATTAACAGCAATCATACCAACAACTTCATCCTTAGAGTCTTTTAAGGTAATACCTCTAACTCCTGAAGCATTTCTACCCATCGGACGCGTTTTACTTTCTTCAAATCTAATACACTTCCCTGATTTTAAGGCTAGCATTACTTGACTATCACCTGTTGTCAGTTTCGCTTCTAATAGTTCATCATTATCCCTAATAGTAATTGCATTAATTCCATTAGTTCTAGGTCTAGAATACTGCTCTAAAGAAGTCTTTTTAACCTGACCATTTTTAGTAGCCATAATAATATAATGACTATTGATATAATCCTCATCTTTTAAGTCTTGAGTAACAAGGAAAGCTTTTACTTTATCATCTGGCTCAAGATTTATTAAGTTCTGAAGCGCTCTACCCTTAGATGTCTTACCTCCTTCTGGAATCTCAAATACACGCATCCAGAATACTTTTCCTTTTTGAGTAAAGAACAACATATATTGATGATTCGTACCAACGAATAAGTGCTCTAAGAAATCTTCATTTCTAGTCGATACACCTTTTTGACCTCGTCCTCCTCTGTTCTGAACCTTATATTCATCAAGGTTTGTGCGTTTTACATAACCAGCATGAGAAATTGTAACAACCACTTTAGAATCTGGAATCATGTCTTCAATGCTCATATCACCTCCTGCATATTCAATCACAGACCTTCTTTCATCACCATACCTCTCTTTAATGGTAAGCAACTCATCTTTAATAATTTGGTATCTTCTTGGCTCATTTGCAAGAATATCTTTTAAATCAGCAATAGTTATCATTATTTCATCATACTCAGCCCTTAACTTACCTTGCTCTAAACCTGTTAATTGACGCAAACGCATCTCAACAATTGCTTTGGCTTGAATTTCTGTCAATTCAAAACGCTCAATCAATTTCTCTCTTGCTTCATCAGCATTAGAAGAAGCACGAATAATTTTAATTACTTCATCAATATTATCAGAAGCTATAATTAAACCTTCTAAAATATGAGCTCTAGCCTCTGCCTTTTTTAAATCAAAAATCGTCCTCCTTTCAATTACTTCATGACGATGTTCAACAAAATAATGAATTAATTGTTTTAAGTTTAATTGCTCAGGCCTTCCTTTAACAAGTGCAATATTATTCACACTAAAAGAAGTTTGTAGCGAAGTATATTTGAATAATTTATTTAAAACTACATTTGGAATTGCATCACGTTTTAATATGTAGACAATACGCATCCCATTTCTATCAGATTCATCACGAATATTTGCAATACCATCCAATTTTTTATCATTTACTAAATCAGCAGTCTTCTTAATCATGTCTGCTTTATTAACCTGATAAGGAATTTCAGTAACAATGATACATTCTCTTCCTTTTACCTCTTCAAAAGTAGTTTGAGCACGCATTACGATACGTCCACGACCTGTTTCAAAAGCACTCTTTACACCATCATAACCATAAATAATTCCTCCTGTAGGGAAATCTGGAGCTTTAATGTGCTGCATTAATTCCTCAATCTCAATGTCATTATTTTCGATATATGCAATAGTTCCATTAATTACTTCAGTTAAATTATGTGGCGCCATATTAGTTGCCATACCTACAGCAATACCTGAACCTCCATTAACTAATAAATTTGGTATACGTGTCGGCAAAACAGTAGGCTCGTATAATGTATCATCAAAGTTTAATCTTTGATCAACAGTTTCTTTTTCAATATCAGATAACATATCTTCTGATATCTTCTGCATTCTCACCTCAGTATAACGCATTGCTGCTGGACTATCTCCATCAACTGACCCAAAGTTACCTTGACCGTCTACCATCATATAACGCTGGCTCCAATGCTGTGCCATACGAACCATAGAATCATAAACAGAGGTGTCACCATGAGGATGGTACTTTCCTAAAACTTCCCCAACAATTCTTGCTGACTTTTTATATGATCCCGTAGCCTTTATACCTAATTCATGCATACCAAAAAGAACCCTTCTATGAACTGGTTTTAAACCATCTCTTACATCTGGAAGTGCTCTAGAAACAATCACTGACATTGAATAATCAATGTAAGCTGATTTCATTTCATCTTCAATATTAATTGGTATCACTTTTTCACCGTCTGCCATATATTATTTGTTTAATTTTTAACTTAAAATAAATAGAACAGCAAGATACAATTTTCGCCACTTTTTTGTCATAAAAACATTTCGCTTTTTTGGAATAGTTATTAACAATTTATTGTTGAAAATCGACTTACAAAACACCTTGAAAACCAATAAAATAGATGCTATATTTAAATATAATTAAAAAGAGGTATCACTTTTGTAGTACTATAAGAAAAAAATCTATTAATTTTACGATATAATCTATTGATTCGTTATAAAAATTAAAAGATTACTATTTATAATTTAACCCTATAAATAATATATGGACGATAATTTTTCACCAAAAGTAAAAGATGTAATTGCATACAGCAAAGAAGAAGCCTTAAGATTAGGACATGATTTTATAGGCACAGAACACCTTGTGCTTGGTCTTTTAAGAAAAGCTGAAGGTAAAGCGATTGATATTTTAAATTTACTTGAAGTTAACTTAGAGCATTTACGCAAGAAAATCGAACTTCTTAGCCCTGCAAATCCAGTTACTACTTCAGTTAATAATAAACGTAATTTACATTTAACAAAACAAGCTGAAAAGGCATTAAAAACTACTTTTTTAGAAGCTAAGTTATATCAAAGTGATTCTGTAAATACCGCACATTTGTTATTGTGTGTATTAAGAAATGAAAATGATCCAACTACCAAATTGCTTCAAAAATTTGATATTGACTATGAAGAAGTAAAATCTTTATTCAAACAATTATTTATTGGTGAAGAGGAAATTGAAGAAAATTTAAATATCAGTCCAACTTCTGAGACACCTTCTGATGATGATTTTGATGATGCTAAGTCAAATCCGTTTGAACAACAACCCAAAGAAAAGTCTAAAGGGAAGTCAAAAACTCCCGTTTTAGATAATTTTGGACGTGATTTAACGCGTTTAGCAGAAGAAGACAGTTTAGACCCTGTAGTAGGTCGCCAAAAAGAAATAGAGAGAGTCTCACAAATTTTAAGTAGACGTAAAAAAAACAATCCAATGCTAATTGGTGAACCTGGAGTTGGTAAATCTGCTATTGCAGAAGGGTTAGCCTTAAGAATTGTACAAAGAAAAGTTTCTAGAATACTATTTGACAAGCGAATTATTTCGTTAGACTTGGCAAGTTTAGTGGCTGGAACTAAATATAGAGGGCAATTTGAGGAGCGTATGAAAGCTTTGATGAATGAATTAGAAAAAAATGAAGATATTATTTTATTTATTGATGAAATTCATACAATTGTTGGTGCTGGTGGAGCAACTGGATCACTAGATGCTTCTAACATGCTTAAGCCTGCTCTAGCAAGAGGAGAAATTCAATGTATTGGCGCAACAACTTTAGACGAGTTTAGACAAAACATCGAAAAAGATGGTGCATTAGAAAGACGATTTCAAAAAGTAATTATTGAACCTACATCAATTGAAGAAACTATTCAGATTTTACATAATATAAAAGACAAGTACGAGGCTCATCATCATGTAAATTATACGGATGAAGCAATTGATGCTTGTGTGAAATTAACCAATAGATATATGACGGATCGTTTCTTGCCAGACAAAGCAATTGATGCACTTGACGAGGCTGGGTCTAGAATACATATCACAAATATTGTTGTTCCTAAGGAAGTACTAGAATTAGAATCACAATTAGAAACTGTTAAAACTGATAAAAACAATGCAGTAAACAGTCAAAAATATGAAGAAGCAGCAAAGTTACGTGATGATGAAAAGAGAATAGAACTCTCTTTACAATCTGCACAAAAACAATGGGAAGAAGCCTCAAAATTAAATAGAGAAATTGTTACAGAAGACAATGTTGCTGAAGTCGTTTCTATGATGACTGGAATTCCAGTAAATAGAGTTGCAGAAGCTGAAAGTAACCGCTTAAGCGAATTACCAAACCTTATTAAAGGAAAAGTAATAGGTCAAGATGAAGCAGTTTCAAAAGTTGTAAAGGCAATACAAAGAAATAGAGTTGGATTGAAAGATCCTAATAAACCAATTGGTTCATTTATTTTCTTAGGTCAAACTGGTGTTGGAAAAACACAGTTAGCAAAAGTACTTGCCAGAGAATTATTTGATAATGATGATGCACTTATACGAGTAGATATGAGTGAATATATGGAGAAATTTGCCATTTCAAGATTAATTGGTGCACCTCCAGGATATGTTGGCTATGAAGAAGGTGGTCAATTAACGGAGAAAATCAGAAGAAAACCATATTCTGTTGTTTTGCTAGATGAAATTGAAAAGGCACATCCAGATGTTTTCAATATGCTTTTGCAGGTTTTAGATGATGGGCACATAACTGATAGTCTTGGTAGAAAAATTGATTTTAGAAATACAATTATTATTATGACATCAAACATTGGCTCACGTCAATTAAAAGATTTTGGTGGTGGTGTCGGTTTCGGTACAAGTTCTAAGAAAGATCAAGCAGATGCTCATGAAAAAAGTGTTATCGAAAATGCACTTAAAAAATCATTTGCTCCAGAATTTTTAAACAGAATTGATGATGTAATTGTATTTAATTCTTTAGAAAGAAAAGATATTCATTTAATTATAGATATTGAATTAGATCATCTTTTAAAGCGAATTTCAGATTTAGGTTACACTCTTAAACTTACAGATAAAGCAAAAGATTATATTGCTGATAAGGGTTTTGATAAGCAGTATGGAGCCAGGCCATTAAAAAGGGCTATTCAAAAATACATTGAAGATGCTTTAGCACAAGAAATTGTTAATTCAAAACTAAGTGAAGGTGATACAATCACAATGGATTTAGATGAGAAGAAAAGCGAATTAACGATCAAGATTAAGAAAAAGAAAGTTACAGAATCTTAAAAACTCCAAACCGTTCAATTTCTTGAACGGTTTTTTTATATAAAATATTCAATACCAAATATTTGTTAAAGTGTAACCTAAAATTATACTTTAAGTGTAATATAATCTATATTTGACGACATAAAGAAAAATTAAACTGAACAAAATGAAGAAAATTATTTATTTAATTGCTGCTATGGCGATAGTATCTTGTAAAAATGAGCCTAAAGATTATGTAACTTTTTCAGGTGAAATCACTAATCAAAATAGTGATTCTATTGTAGTAAGAAGCCGTACATATTCTAAAACTATAAAAGTGAACGAGGATGGTACATTTAGTGACACCTTAAAAGTTGCAACTGGAGTTTATTCATTTTTTGATGGAGCAGAATCTACTTCAATCTTTTTAGAAAATGGTTATGATATCAACATGACATTAGATACTAAAATGTTTGATGAAACTGCAAAGTATACTGGCAATGGGTCAGAGCACAGTAATTTTTTAGCTTCAAAATCTTTATTAGAAGAAAAACTGCTAGATATTGAAAATTTTATTTCTCTTAAAGAAGTTGAGATTGGACCTGCTTTAGATAAAGTTAAGTCTGATTTAAATGAATTTTACACTTCAAACAAAGCTATTGACACCTCTTTAACAAATAGTGCCCTAAATAGTTTAGAACCGATGATAAACTACTATAAAGGGAGTGTTGGAGATCAAGTATATTTAAAAACAAAATTAGTCAAAGGAACAGAATCACCAGCCTTTGAAAATTATGAAAATAATAATGGTGATAGGACTTCATTATCAGATTTAAAAGGCAAGTATGTTTATGTAGATGTTTGGGCAACTTGGTGTGGACCTTGTAAAAGAGAAATTCCTTTCTTAAAAGAAGTTGAAAAGAAATATCATGGGAAAAATATTGAATTTGTAAGTATGTCTGTTGACGCACCTAAAGATCACGAAACATGGAAAAAAATGATTATTGAAAAAGAATTAGGAGGAATTCAATTATTTGCTGATAACAGTTGGAAATCTGATTTTGTGAAAAATTATAAAATTAATGGTATCCCTCGTTTTATTCTAATTGATCCTGCTGGAAATATTGTAAGTGCCGATGCACCAAGACCTTCTAGTGAAGATTTAATAAAAATGTTTGACGAAGAAAATATATAAGCACAAATGAAAAAATTAATTATATTACTCTTAATTGTTTCTACAATCACTAGCTGTAAAGAGCCTAAAGGTTATGTTACAGTTTCTGGAGAAATCGAAAATAATGAAGCAAAAGAAATAACAATTTCTTCAAAATCGTTTTCTAAAACAATAAATTTAGACGAAAAAGGGACTTTTAAAGATACTTTGAAAATTGAAAAAGGATTATACACATTATCAGATGGAGTAAATAAAACACTTCTTTTTCTTGCTAATGGTTATGATTTAAAAATCAATTCAAATAGTGACCTTTCTGATATAGAATTTAAAGGGAAAGGTGAAGAAAGCAATAGCTTTATTGCACAACGAGTTAAATCTTCAAAAACAGATTTATTCAACCCAAAAGCATATTTTTCTTTAGAACGAGATGCATTTGATTTAAAAATTAAGGAAATTGAACAAATAAACTCTTCTTACTCTAATGAAAATGTTGATTCATCTATTATTGCACAAATACAAAATGAAGATAAACGTTTTATAGACTATCTAACAAAAAATTATGAATCTAAATATGCTTCACTAATTAAGTTTGCAAAAGGAAAACCTTCTCCTAAATTTTCAAACTTTGAAAACTATAATGGCGGAACTACTTCACTAGTTGATTTAAAAGGAAAGTATGTTTATATAGATGTTTGGGCAACTTGGTGTGGACCATGTAAAGTTCAAATCCCATATCTTAAGCAAATTGAAGAAGAATATCATGGGAAGAATATTGAATTTGTAAGTATTTCTACTGATAGACGAAACAAATATCAAGCATGGAAAAACATGATTGAAAATAAAGAAATGGGAGGAATACAATTATTCGCTGGTGAAGACCAATCGTTTTCTCAAGCATATGATATAAGAGGTATTCCTAGATTTATTCTAATTGATCCTGAAGGTAATATTGTGGATGCAAATGCTCCAAGACCTTCCGAGCCAAGGTTGAAAGAGTTATTTAACTCATTAAATATATAAAAATTTGTTTTACTGTAAAGTATTTTCATAATTAAAAAAACCTCTCAATTGAGAGGTTAAGTTTAAGAAAAAAAATTAATCTTTAAAAACTCCCATATCGGCATATTTTGCCATTCGTTTTTCAACTAACTCTATTGAATCTAATTTTTTTAATTGCCTGTATGATTTTAAAATTGCTGATTCAACACATTTAAAAGCTATTTCTCTATTATAGTGGGCTCCTCCTAAAGGTTCTATTATAATATCATCAACCAATTTCATTTTTTTCATGTCTTTAGCTGTCAATTTTAAGGCTTCTGCTGCTTGCTCTTTATACTCCCAACTTCTCCATAAAATTGAAGAACAAGATTCAGGAGAAATCACAGAATACCATGTGTTTTCCATCATCAATACTCTATCTCCAACGCCAATACCAAGAGCTCCTCCAGAAGCACCTTCACCTATAACAACTGTTATAATTGGCACTTTTAAACGAGTCATTTCTAAAATATTACGTGCTATAGCTTCTCCCTGTCCACGCTCTTCAGCTTCAAGTCCTGGATATGCTCCAGGAGTATCCAATAGGGTAACTACTGGGATTCCAAATTTCTCTGCCATCTTCATTAAACGTAATGCTTTACGATAACCTTCAGGGTTTGGCATTCCAAAATTTCTAAACTGTCTTGTTTTAGTATTATACCCTTTTTGCTGACCAATAAACATAAAACTTTGATTACCAACCTTACCAAGACCTCCAACCATTGCTTTATCATCTTTAACATTTCTATCTCCATGAAGTTCCATAAATGTATCACCAGCGATAGCATTTATATAATCCATAGTATATGGTCTATTTGGGTGTCTAGACAATTGTACTCTTTGCCAAGCTGTTAAATCTTTATATATATTTGCTCTAGTTTTTTCTAGTTTTTTTTCAAGATTCTCACATGTTTCAGTTACATCTACATCACTTTCTTCACCAATTAATTTACATTTTTGAAGTTGATCTTCAAGTTCTTTTATTGGTAATTCAAAATCTAAATATTCCATTTTTAAGTAGTTTGGATTATACTATACAAATATAGTAACTTAATACTACATTGTTTTGTGTCAATCACTTTTTTTGTAAGGCTTTTTTAAACTGTTCTTTATTTTTTAATATTCCATTTAAAAATACTGAGAACAAAATTATTATTGCTCCATAGTAAAAATTCGACCCCATATTTTCTTTCTCTGGGAATAAAAAAAGTGCTAATAATATACCATAAATCGGTTCTAAATTATATGCTAAAACAACAGAATATGGGCTAATATGCTTCATGACATATACTGAAGCTATAAAGGCATAGGCGGTACAAATAGAAGCTAGTATAAATAAGTAATAGTAATCACTTGAAGGAATATTAAAAAACTCTACATCAAATCCTTGTCCAAAAATGGCAATAAAAAGTGTTACAAAAAGCACTCCACTAATAAACTCATAAAAAGTAATAACAGTCGCAGAATGAGATTGTAAAAACTTACCATTCAACACAGCAAATAAGGATGATAAGAATGCAGAAGAAATACCTAATATTATTCCTGTTAAGTATTTAATTTCACTTTGTGTGATAATAAAAACACCTATAATTACTAATATTCCAAATATTATTTCATACCAAATAACTCCTCTTTTATAAATAATTGGTTCAATAATAGAAGCAAAAAATGCTCCAGTTGAAAACATAGCGAGAGTAATAGATATATTTGAAGCATCTATAGCTCCAAAAAATGTAATCCAATGTAATGCTATAACAACTCCAGCTCCAAATAATTTTATTACAGTTTTAGAAGTTACTTTTATTTTTGTTTTAGTAATAATAGTATAGGCGGTTATAAAGACTAAAGCTATAGACATTCTAAACCAAACAAGTGGAATTGCTTTAATTGAAATTAATTCACCTAAAATTGCTGTAAATCCTGCAATAAAAACTAAAAAATGTAAATGTAGATAGTTTTTTGTTTTTTCGTTTTTTAAACTTAACATATTTATTATCTGTTATTTACGAGCATTAAAATACAAATAGATTGCTACAAACGAAAATAATATATTTGGCAACCAGACTAACAATAATGGACTAGCATTTGCTCCTGCACCTAAAACCTCAACTATTTTTAATAAGAAAACATAAATAAACATTATTACAACTCCAATCGTCAAATTAACTCCAACTCCACCTCTTCTTTTAACCGAACCTAAAGCAACAGCTATTAAAGTCAATATATAAGATGATATTGGTAAACTTGTTCGTTTATATAACTCTACTAAATACACATTCAGATTGCCTCTACCACGCGCTTCTGAGAATTCAATATACTCTATTAATTCTGGAGTGCGCATTTCTTTCGCAAAAGTATCTATATGCAATAAATCACTTGGCTTAAAATTATATACAGTATCAAGGCGTCTACCATATGAAATGATATCATCACCGTCATCAATAATTTCACGATCATAATACTTTAACAACCTAAATGTTGAATCTTTTTTAACAAACCTTATATTATCCGCAATTAATTTCTGTTTTAGTTTAAGTCCTTCATATTTTTCATAACAAAAATCTACTCCAGAATTATTTTTCAGATGATACGATTTTATATAAACATACTCATTATCAGAAAGTTGCAAATTTATATTTCTAACAACATCATAATTTTTAGGGTTATTTCTTAAATATTGATTGTCAAATTTATTATAAATTTTACTACTCTGTGGCACAATAAAATGATTGAGCATTAATGATAAAATCGTAACTAAGGTAGCCCCAATAAAATAAGGCCATAAAAATCTTTTAAAAGAAATTTTAGCATTATTTATTGCGATAATTTCTGTATTTCCTGCCAGTTTTGAAGTAAAAAAAAGAACAGAGATAAAAAGTGCTAGCGGTAATATCATATTACCAATATTAATCACAAAATTTATATAATAATCTTGGAAGATTACACCAGCAGTCAGTTCATCATTTCTTAAAAATTTATCAACTTTTTCTGCATAATTGAAAGCCACAATTACTGGAATCAAAATCAACAGTACAAAAATGAATGAACTTAAGTACTTTTTAAGTATATATTTATCTAATATTCTCAAGTTTTACAATCTATTATTCATTTGCTTCACCATTTTATTTTTCCAATCAGTAAAATCTCCGGCTAATATATGTTTTCTAGCTTCACGAGTCAACCAAAGATAGAAACCAAGATTGTGAATTGTTGCTATCTGCTTACCTAACAACTCTTTTGCAGTAAATAAATGCTTCAAATAGGCTTTAGAATAATATGTGTCTACATACGTTATAGCCATATCATCAATAGGAGAAAAATCATTTTCCCATTTCTTATTTTTAATATTTATCGAACCGTAAGCAGTAAAAAGCATTCCATTTCTAGCGTTTCTAGTAGGCATTACACAATCAAACATATCTATACCTAACGCAATATTCTCTAAAATATTTATTGGCGTTCCAACACCCATTAGATAACGTGGCTTATCTTCAGGTAAAATTGCAGTAACTACTTCTGTCATTGCGTACATTTCTTCCGCTGGCTCACCAACAGAAAGCCCTCCAATAGCATTACCTTCTGCACCCATAGATGCAATATACTCTGCAGATTGTTTACGTAAATCTTTATAGGTACTCCCTTGAACTATTGGGAAAAATGTTTGTTCATGACCATATTTAAATGGCAATTTTTCTAAATGATTTATGCAACGATTCAACCATCTATGTGTCATATGCATAGAGCGTTTTGCATAATTATAATCGCAAGGGTATGGTGTACATTCATCAAAAGCCATAATAATATCTGCGCCAATTGTACGCTGAATCTCCATTACGTTTTCTGGTGTAAAAAAGTGCATAGATCCATCTATATGACTTTTAAACTTCACACCTTCTTCTTTTATTTTTCTTCTACCAGAAAGAGAATACACTTGATAACCACCACTATCTGTCAAGATTGGTCTATCCCAGTTCATAAATTTATGTAAACCTCCAGCTTGCTCAAGTATTTCTGTTCCTGGACGTAAGTATAAATGATATGTATTTCCAAGAATAATATCTGGATTGATCTCTTCTTTAAGTTCTTTTTGATGGACACCTTTGACTGTACCAACTGTACCGACTGGCATAAAGATTGGTGTCTCTATAATGCCATGATCAGTTGTCATTATTCCTGCTCTAGCCTTACTGCTTTTATCTGTACCTTTTAATTCAAATTTCATTGGTGCAAAGATAAAGAAACGAGTTAGTAAGTTTAGTTTATTTAGAAAAAATATATCAATGCATATTATTTGCTTATTTTTATAACCTTAATAAACCTTAATATATATAACTTGTTTTTTTTAAAGAAAAAGATTACTCCAATTAACGAATTATTACCTGAAGATTTTGTTGATATACATTCACATCTAATTCCTGGTATTGATGATGGAGCTAAAAATATTGAAGAGTCTATAGAACTTATAAAACAGTTCAAAAAAATAGGAATAACAAATATAATTACTACACCTCATGTTCTGGGTTCTTTTTGGCCAAATACTCCAGAAATAATTAATACGAAGTTAGATATTGTAAGAAAAGAGTTAGTAATGCAAAAGGTTAAAGGCATCAAATTAAAGGCTGCTGCAGAATATATACTCGATGAAAAGTTTATGAGGCTACTTTATGAAAAAAAGTTACTTACTATAAAAGATAATTATATTCTAATAGAACTTTCATACATAAACCCTCCAGAAAATATTTTTGAAATTATTTTTGAGATTCAAGCAAATGGATACAAACCAATATTAGCTCATCCTGAACGTTATCTCTTTTATCATAATAAATTTGATCATTATAAAAAATTAAAAGATGCTGGTTGTAATTTTCAATTAAATTTACTATCGTTAACCAACTATTATGGTAATGAGGTAAATAAAACTGCAAAACAACTATTAAAACATAATTTAATTGATTTTTTAGGTACAGATGTACATAATTCTAATCACATAAATCAAATTAAAGATATTGGAACAACTAAAAACGTTAAACTATTAGAGCCTATAATTGAAAATAATAAAATTTTTAAATTATAAACCGTACTAAGAAAAAATCTTTTTATACCAAGGCTTATTCAATTCATTTCCATAACCGTAGCCATAGCCATAGTTATTATTGCTTTGTTTTATTCCATTTAAAAGCATTGCAACATTGTTTATCTTATTATCTCTATGCAATGTAAATGGTACTTTCAACATTCGTTTATCTAGTTTCTCAGCTCTAACAACATACATAAACAAATCTGCAAATTTATCTAACAAAATAGTATCAGTAACTAAACTTACTGGAGGAGAATCAACTATAATATAGTCATACTTATCATTAACAGTTTCAAACAAGTCCTCTAACCTTTGACTCATTATTAATTGAGTAGGGTTTGGAGGTATAACTCCAGAGGTAATTATATCTAGATTATCTACTTCTGGTAATTGAATTACAATATCTTGTAAAGTTATATTTTTATCGGTAATGAAATTAGTAATTCCTATTCCCTTCTTAATCTTTAATGATTTAGAAATTGTTGGTGCTCTTAAATCTAATCCAAGCAATAGGACTTTAGAATCTGAATATGCCAATGTTTTAGCTAAGTTAGTTGCAATAAACGTTTTCCCTTCATTTCCAATGGTAGAAGTTACTACTATAACTTTACTTTTCTTTGAAGAAATTCTAAGCATGAAGTCTAAATTAGTCTTTAACAACCTAAATGATTCTGCAAGTCCAGACCTGTCTAATTTTTTTACAATACGCTTTTTCTTTTTTGTTAATGGTATATCTCCTAATATAGGTAATCGCAACACTTTTTCAATATCTTCTCGTTTGTGAACCTTTGTATCTATTAATTCTAATATATATAAAATTAAAAAAGGTATAATTAATCCTAAAAGTAAAGATACGGGTAGAATAATTTTTCTATCAGGATATACAGGATAAGAAGAGCCAAAAGCAGAATCAATAATTTTTGCATTTACAGTCGTAATACCTAAAGAAATTGCAATTTCTTCTCTTTTTTGTAATAAATATAAATACAAGGATTCTTTAATATTCTGCTGCCTTGTAATATCCGTTAGACCTCTCTCCTTTTGAGGAACAGAAAATAATTTGCTATTTAAAAGTGCATCTTGCTTATTTAAACTATTAATTGTAATTCTAGTAGTGTTTTTTATACTACCAATACTTTGATTAATAGTCCCTTTTAAACTGCCAATTTGTTCATCTAAGTTTACAATAGCAGGGTGTTTTTCACTCACACTTTTTAAGAGTTCATTTCTCCTAAAAACTAGTTCATTATGTTTTCCTGTAGAGTTTGCTAATGAAGCATCTGAAAGGCCTAAATTCTCTGGAAGTATAGTAACTCCATCTTGAGTCTCCATATATTGTTCCATAGCCTCTATCATACTCATTTGGTTATTCACATCATTAATTCTCTGATTATTAGCTGATTCATTTTGTAAATTCAATCCAGATTGAGACTCAGTATTAATTATTTTATTATCCCTTCTATAATCTGCAATTGATTTATCTACAAGAGATAATTCATCAGAAACTACCTTTAACCTATTGCTTATAAAATCTGAAGTGTTTTTAGAGATAATACTTTTTTCAGTTACTGCATCATTATTATACTTAGCAATTAAATGGTTTAAAATATCTATTCCTTTTTGCTTCACTTGAGTTCTTATTCCAATATTAACAATATCTGTATTCTTTACTGGAACTATTTGAACTCCACCTCTCAAATAATCTATAATATATCTAACTGGCCATAATTTAATAACAACAGTCTTATTAATAAATTTAGCATTTTGTAATAGGTTTGGTGTAATAATAATATCACCTACAGCAGTTGAGATTTTATTTCCGTAGGCAACTTTTTTTTGTTTAGAACTATTTAATTCATAAAAAATAAACTCAGACTCTGAAATCAGCGTTATTTCAAAATTTGCACTATTATTATAAACAATTGAATCATGCTCAAGAAAATCAATATTTATAGGTGTGTTTTTATATAACTCTTTATAAATTGGATTGGTTGAAAATAAACTTAAGGCATCTTCTAAAAAAGTCTTACCCTTTTCGAAAAATTGAACATTCATTTCTAAATCTTTAACTAACTCCCCTAAAAGATTTCTTGATTTTACAATTGCTATCTCATTCTCAACGTTACTTTGTTGATTCATTAACATACCCATATCTTCAAAAACTGCTAATTCAGATATGGCACCATTACTAGAGTCATCCTTAATTTTTATCGAAGAGTTTACTTGATATTGTGGAGCAATATGTCTCAAATATAAATATGCGGTAATGAAACATAAAGATGCTCCAATAACAAACCATTTCCAGTTTCTAGTATAATTTCCTAATAAATCCTTTAAAACAATATTATTGTCAGAAAAAGCTTCAACATTTTCGTTATTACCTTCCATTCTTAAATTTAATTATTTCTAATTATTAGTGTTGTGGCGGAAAGTAATATTCCTACTACTGATAAAACAACTCCCATAGAACTAGTTTTTGATTGTTTTACTTTAGTTTTATTTGGTTCTATATATACAACGTCATTTTGTGACAAATAATATACTGGAGATTTAAATATTTCGTCTGAAGTTAGATCAATTCGTGTATAAGATTTTTTTCCATCTTTTTCTCTAATAACTAATATGTTTTTACGCTCACCAAAAATTGTCATATCACCAGCTAAACCTAAAGCCTCTAATAAAGTGATTCGTTCATTGTTTACCTGATATACTCCAGGTCTTGCCACCTCACCCAAAACAGTAACTCTAAAATTTTTCAATTCTAAATTTACAATAGGGTTTTTTACATATTCGGCAATCTTATCTTTTAATAAACCTGTAGCTTCCGTCCTAGTTAATCCAGCCATTTTAATATTCCCTAACAAAGGGAATTCAATAAATCCAGCATGATCGACCAAGTACGTTTTTGCTGCTCCTCCAGAACTATCTCCAGAAATTCCTTGACCATTAAATAATGCTACGGCACTCATATCAAATGCAAGAACAGTAACTTCAATTAAATCACTCGACTTTAATAATTGAGCCCTATTATTAACTTGATTTTCAACTTGATTTTCATTATTAATCTCTTGAAAATAAACAATATCTTTTTTTGACGTACAAGACGCAAGAATCATTAAAGACAATAACAATGTAATTACGGCAAACTTTTTACTTATAATTTTCATGGCTTTATTTATTTTTTAGAAGCTCCTTGTCTAAAATTTCATACTCAGAATTATTAGATCTATACTCAGGAATTATTTCTTTTATTTTACTTACTATTTCAACTTTTGATATTTGATCAATATTAGCACAAATATCTGCAATTTTAGGTTTGATTGCACTGAAATCTAAATTTTTAACTTTCGCTATCATTATTTTTTGGTGATATGTCTTAATGGTATTCTCTCCAACAGCTAATAATTCTTCAAATATTTTTTCTCCTGGTCTTAAACCTACAATCTTAATATCAATATCTTTTGGATAATTCAATCCAGATAATCTAATCATATTCTTAGCTAAATCAAATATCTTAATAGATTCTCCCATATCAAATACTAAAATCTCTCCACCTTTACCCATACTTCCAGCTTCTAAAACCAACTGGCAAGCCTCTGGTATAGTCATAAAATACCTTGTAATTTCTCTATGCGTAACTGTCAATGGCCCTCCAACCTCAATTTGCTTTCTAAATAAAGGAATAACAGATCCATTAGAACCCAATACATTTCCAAATCTAGTAATAATAAATTTTGTTTTAGAGGTTTCCCTAAGACATGTAATGTAGATTTCAGCAAGCCTTTTTGTGGCTCCCATAACATTTGTTGGATTAACTGCTTTATCTGTAGAGATCATAACAAATTTTTCTACTTCAAATTTTATAGCTAAATCTGCGACTATCTTTGTGCCAATAACATTAACTTTTGCTGCTTGATACGGGTTATTTTCCATCAACGGAACGTGTTTATATGCTGCTGCATGATAAACTAAATCAGGCTTATATTCATCAAAAATTTGATTCATATCATTTTTTAACCTTACATCTGCTACAATAGCTTTATAATTTAAATTGTCATTTTTCTTGAATTCTTGTTGCAAATCATATAATGCAGATTCTGCTTGATCTAATAAGATTAATTGTTTACAGTTATACGTTGTTATTTGTCTAGCTATCTCGCTACCGATAGAACCTGCAGCTCCTGTTATTAAAACTACTTTATTTTCAATTTCTTCTTTTATAATAGGGTTTTCAATATTAATTGGTTGTCTCCCTAATAAATCCTCAATTCGTACTTGTTTTATCTGAGCTAATTGTAAATCACCATTAATCCATTTTTCAACAGGTGGTACAATTTTTACTTTTATTAACAAAATGATTAAAGAATCAACAATTTCTCTAAGCTTGACTGGTTCTACTTTTTGAATAGAAACAATTACTTCTGAAATATTTAATCTATCTATAAAATCTTTATTAATTTGATTTGGCTTATAAACTTTAACCATATCAATGTTTTTTCCTGATTTTGATTCATTATCATCAATAAAACCAACAATTTTATACTTATTATAAATATCATTCTTAATAGCTTGACTGGTTATTAAACCTGAATTCCCTGCACCATAGATTAAGACATTTGTTGTTAATTTTAAATCAGAAATAAAATACTTATATAGTTCTTTGAATATAAATCTGGAAGAAACTAAAATGACTATATTTAATAAATAATGTATATAAATAATAGATAATGGAATACTAATTATTTGATTAAACCCCAATTTATTTACCAATAATACAATCAGAATTAGTGAAGTGGCAAGGATATTTACACCAATTACAATATTATTAGCATCTTTTAAACCTGTGTGTCTAATAATTCCTTTATGAGAACCTATTATCAAAAATGATATTACTGATATAATTGCAATTAAAGGTAATTGTGCTATTAACAGCGAACCTTTAAAATCCGGTTCAAAATTAAATCTAATAAAATATGAAATTGTGAATGTAATGAGTACTATAGTTACATCAATAGCAAGCACTAACCACTTAGATGAATGGTTAGCAAATATCTTCTTTATATAGTCTTTTATACTATCCAATACAATCTTTAATTTTTATTATAACTCTGTTTAAATCCTCTTTAGTTAAGTTGGAACCGCTTGGAAGGCACAATCCTTTTTGAAATAAATCTTCTGAAACCCCATTTACATAAGACGGGTATTTAGAAAAAATAGGTTGCATGTGCATTGGCTTCCATAATGGTCTAGATTCTATATTTTCTTTTTCTAAACAAAGTCTAATATGCTCTCTTTCGTCGTAACTTCTTGTCAATATACATGAAAGCCATCTATTTGAAAAATTGTTTTTAGTTTCATCTAAAAATGAAACACCCTCAATTTCAGACAATTCTCTAAAATAGGTGTCATAATTTTTTCTTCTAGCGGCAACTCTTTCATCTAAAACTAACATTTGTCCTCTTCCTATACCTGCTAATACATTAGACATTCTATAGTTATATCCAACTTCTGAATGCTCATAATGCGGAGCATTATTTCTTGCTTGAGTAGATAAATAAATTGATTTTTCTTTTAATTCTTTTGTATTAGAAACCAATGCACCTCCTCCAGAAGTTGTAATAATTTTATTTCCATTAAAAGACAAAATAGAAACTTCTCCAAAAGTACCACACTTCACATTCTTGTATGTACTTCCAAGCGCTTCAGCACTATCTTCTAAAACTGGAATATCATATTTGTCTGCCACTTCATTTATTTCGTCTACCATATAAGGCATACCATATAAATGAACAGCAATAATTGCTTTCGGTTTTTTTCCTTTACTTATTCTATCTTTAATCGCTTTTTCTAAAGTTTCTGGACACATATTCCATGTATCTTTCTCACTATCTACAAATATAGGTGTAGCCCCACAATACATTATAGGGTTTGCAGATGCTGAAAATGTAAAACTCTGACAAATCACTTCATCACTGTAGCCAACTCCTAGAAGAATTAATCCTAGATGTATTGCTGCAGTACCTGAACTAAGTGCAGATACATAAACCTCTTGATTTAAATAACTTTTTATATCACTTTCAAAACCATTTACATTAGGTCCTAAAGGTGCTATCCAGTTAGTATCAAAAGCTTCATTAACAAATTCAATTTCTTGTCCACCCATGTGTGGGGATGATAGCCAAATTTTTTTATTCATACCAATTCAATATAGAATATAGTTGCGGTCAAATATAGCAATTATTATGAAATATAAAAGAGAAGTGTTTTTTAAAAGTGTTTAAATATTGATTATTAAATTTTTAAATATTAAATTTAATATAGTGTTTTATGAAATAGAGATTCAATTTTTATGGAGATCTAATAGATGGAAACTGAGCAATAAATACTTTTAGAACACACTAAATTTTACTATTTTATAATAGTACTTTAACAAAAAATTTGTAATTTTGTAAAGTTATCGGCCCCAAAATTAAAAAAACTTGCTGTTATAATTATTTTAAGAAAAAGACAATGGAATTTCAAAAACTATTCTTAGCAACCTTGTTGTTGCTTACATTTACAATTGACGCACAAAATTTACATGACGATTCAAACGCTGCTTTCCCGTCAAACCTATTAATTGAAGACACGAATGCTACAAATGGATGGACAAGTCCAGGTAGTTCAATAATAAATTCAATTTCATCTACTCCACAAAATGGTTTGTATGCTGTACAATTAATTTCTACTTCTGCTACTGATATTGATAGAGTAGCTGAATATACTTTTGATGCTGTTGTAAGTGAAACTTATAACATTAGTATTTGGGTAAGAGAAGGTGACGCAAACAATTCTGGTACTGATCGTCCTGAATTTTCAAATTGGGCAGATTTAACTGGCTTTACTTCAACTAAAGTTACATCCGGAACTACATGGACTGAATATACTTTTTCCGTAACTGCAAATTCAACTACACCTATAATAAGAATTTATGCACATACTTTATCAGGAACAATTGGGGATTCAGTTGAAATAGATAATGTGTTAATAACTAATTTAACTTCAGATACTACACCACCTTCAATAATTTCAGACTTAAGTGCTGCAAGTGTTGCTGAAACTACTTTGACACTTAACTGGACTGCTGCAACTGATAATGTCGCTGTAACTGATTATGGGGTTTTTAAAGATGGATCACTAGAAAGTTTAACAGCTAACGCTAACACTTATGAAGTTACTGGTTTAACTCCTGGTAACTCTTACAACTTTACTGTATATTCAATTGACGCAGCAAATAACCTTTCTTTAGTAAGTAATACATTGAACGAAACAACT
>TARA_B110000090_G_scaffold43250_1_pt1 | contig 25524 bp, 19 predicted proteins | sample TARA_B110000090 | Tara Oceans TARA_B110000090 (sample SAMEA4397239) | marine metagenome | biome: Polar Biome; feature: [SRF] surface water layer (ENVO:00010504); material: water (ENVO:00002006), including particulate matter (ENVO:01000060) such as... | depth 5 m
AATCATCGTACGTAGCCTTACATTTTCTACATATATAAAGCAATGTAGTGTACAATTACGTAGAACAAAAGTTCATTGTAGGTAGATGGGAACCTTATTCTAAAATATAGTATCAAATCAATTTTACTTTAAAAAAGATGTGTTTGAAAGATTATGACAAATTGGCACGTTTAAGGGTCTTGGAATGGCGTTTGCAACACCCTGACCTGAAAGAACCCACCATTGCACACCTTGCAGTGGTGCTAAGCTCTGTACCCAAAAGAAAACGCGAACAATTTGGTGCATTGTTCAGGTTCTATGTGCGACAATCGTATTGACCTACTGTGTTCTATTACTGAGCACCCCAGAAGTCAACTATTCACCACATATTTGAATATCATTTACACAACATGTTGTAATGGACCATCACAATGCCAAAGCTTGTCTGTCTCCGTCGTTCTACCCGCCATGGCCTTCGTCGTTCAACCCGCCTCAAACCTAAAAGGTTGCGTCGACGTCGCCTCCCCAAACCCGTTAAAGATGTGTACGATCGCGATTTGGGTGGTTACAAATTCGTGTGTGCGCATCAAGACAGGCAGTGGCACGGCACAAAGCGTTCCCAACAGCAACTGAAAGAGGAAGAGCGTTTATGTGCAAAATTGAAAGGAAAAGCCACCGCTGTTTCGGACCTGGGGTATGCGGTCGATGGTTTTTTTGTCGAGGAAGATACTGGTGAGGTGACACTGCCGGAAGAGACCGATGCCCTCTTTGCCTGCGCGGACGCCGGAACTAGTGACGAGACGGACGAGTCCGACGAAGAAGAGTGGTCGGAATCGTTGGAATAAAGGTAGACTGACTTGTTTAATCAATGAGTGGGGTGCTTGAACGTCCCGTTTCCCCATGCTTGAATTAAGGCATCGACATCAATGTTGTTTTTGGGCAGCAATGGCCAATAATGCCCGGTGTTGTAGAGATAACAAGTACGGCTATACTCGAGACTTTTGTACGGTAACACTTCACTTGCTGTAAAAGACCAAACGTCCATGTTAGGGTTGTCCCCTTTACCAATATCTATCCTCGATTGCAGTGTAAAAATTATAAACCGACAGTTCATTTCTTTGGCTAAAAAGGACACCCAGGCTTCCGATAAATTCAATGGGTCGTCGAGTTCTTTGGCCATGTCCACTTTTGTGGTTTTCCCAGTTTTGGAATCGACTGTCCAGTCGTCGACAAAATCAGATTGCTTTTCGCTTGCTATGTTGCGGAGGTCTTCTTTTGTGTAGGGGTGATCATAAAGGCCGTAGGTTTCGACGAGTTGGTTGGCACTGTGCAAAAGACACCACCCATCTCCCGGGACGTTTTTGGTCCAGAAATTGACCATGACTTGAAGCACCTTGGTGTTGAAAATGTCCACCCCAAAGCGGTCCCCCTTCTTCAAAAAACGTTTGTCGGCCGATCTCCATGTCTGGTCTGGTCTAGCCTTAAACACCAGCGGTACCACTGGACTCGGGTCATCGGACTGTTTCTGTTCGCCAAGATTCATTTTACTCAGGGTCGACGTCATTGCCAACACAGCCTCACCTGTCTGTTTCTGTTCTTTCTTTTGGACCTGCAGTGTCAGGGAGTCTACCGACACTTTCTTCATCTTGACTTTCTTCCGGTGAGATTTAGATCGGTATTGAATGGACACTGATTTGGAGTCAATTTGTTCAATGACACGGACTCTATATTGCTTACCCTTTTTGTGTTTGTACCACACAACTGTGCCAGGATCAAAAGAAAAGGAGGACATCCGATAGTCGTCGTGGGCCTGACTAAATATAGTGTTTTAGTTCGGGGCTTCCCTTAGTGTTCGAACAGCCTACTTGTTTCAATAAACGTTGCCTATTTAAGAGCAAGCATTCAACAGTGGAATTCATGTCCTCCATCCAGTGTGCAATCATTGGGGATTCAGGGGTGGGAAAGACTGCCTTGATCCGCTGTGCTGCGCATCAACCATTGTCGACATTGCCCACGCTGGGTGTGGATATGATTTCCTACTTTTGTGGCAATGTCCACATGCTGTGTTGGGACACCTCCGGCCAGCTACGGTTCCGACACATTGTCGAAATGTTTGTCAAAAATTGCACAGTGGTCATTTATGTGTTTGATGGCACTTCCGAAAAATCATTTGAAAGCATTGTGCGGTGGCATCAACAACAACAACACCCCGACAAAAAGTACTTTGCTGTCTGCAACAAAATGGATCTGGCACAGGCGCAACCAGAAAAATACAAAGAACTGTTGAGAAAAGACTGTCCCAATGTGGCATTCATTGCGGCCAGTGCCCTGCACAATGCGGAGAGTGTCATGGACCAAATTGCCGCCTCACTAACGCACCAACAGCAACAGTCACAGACCAATCGGGAATGCTGCTGCTTTGCCTGACAAAATTACAAGAATTCAAATATATCTGGTTTATTGTACTGTACTGCTACGGTAGTGCTCTCTTTAAATGTTAATCTTGTATTTGCGCAACCCCTTTGTCATCATAAACAAAGTCACTTTCATATTGGGTTCTCCCTTCCATTTTTTACGCACTGCTGGAGTAATTTTCTTGGCCAATCCAAAGTCAATGATTTGGAGGTTGTTGTTAAAGTCCAACATCAAGTTTAAAGCATTTCCATCGTTATGTAAAATGTTCAATTCGTCCAATGTTTTCATGATGTGGTGGAGGTCTTGTTTGAATCGGTCGTGGCCGGTTTCCAGGACATCCACCACTCGCGCCTGCATTGGTTCCATGAAAATACGTCGGTTGTCCAAATCGACATGCATGACAGGAGGGGCAATGCCCGCATCAGCGGCTTTCTGTTGGAAATCCGCCTCCTGTTGAATGCGAGATTGAGACTTGTTCTTTTTGAATTGCTTCATGGCGGCTTTCAATCCATTGGGGAATTTCACCAACGACACCACACCTTGGGCACCGTCTTCACCCAGTTGTTGCAAGACTTTGAAATCGTCCATGGTATAAGACAGTCGGGGTTCATCCATATTTATATGGACTCTCACATATTCCCTACGTTTAAACGAATGAATCCAAGACTGACCCAAATCATCCCGACAAAAAACATCTCCAGACAATATGAGTGTCAAACGGTTGCTGAAACACCACGGGCTACTGTCTTCTGTAATCAACAGAGAGCCAAGTTCATCCAAAAAATCCAACTATATAAGACATCACAGGCATAATATAATGTTATTATATTCCCTTGTTCTCTTGACAACCCTCTGGTCTTCGAAAGCTTCTAACACTTCCAACACGACCAATACCAGTGAAACCACAACTACCATTGATGTATGTGCAGTAGTTGAGGGCGGGAATTGTACGACATGCATCAATGGTGAAGCCAGTGGATGCACAGCCGTTACTTGTGAGGCCAACAAATTTGACACGGACAGTGACGCCACGAACGGATGCGAAGCCGGCTGCCCCACCGTTGCGGGCGGCACCTGCGACACGTGCTCCGCCGCAACTACATGCACGGCCGTCACCTGTGCCACCAACAAATTTGACACGGACAGTAACGCCACGAACGGATGCGAAGCTGGATGTGCTGCGGTGGCCGACGGCACATGCACGGCTTGCACTTCTGCCGTTGCCAGTGGATGCACGGCCGTCACCTGTGCCACCAACAAATTTGACAAGGACAGTGACGCCATGAACGGGTGCGAAGCTGGATGTGCTGCGGTGGCCGACGGCACGTGCACGGCTTGCACTTCTGCCGTTGCCGGTGGATGCACAGCCGTTACTTGTGAGGCCAACAAATTTGACACTGACATTAACGCCACGAACGGATGCGAAGCTGGATGTGCTGCGGTGACCGACGGCACGTGCACGGCTTGCACTTCTGCCGTCGCCAGTGGATGTACGGCTGTTATTTGTGCCACCAACAAGTTTGATTCCAATGGTTATGCTGTTGATGGGTGTGAAGCGGGTTGCCCGCAACTGCCCGGCGGAACTTGCGAGGAGTGTTCGTCCACGACAACATGCACAAAGTGTGCAGAACCAAAATATCTGGTCAACTCTGAATTCTGTTCCAATTGGGATCAAAACAATGTTGACAGCAACATTGATCCGACAAATCGCTACCCAGATTGTGAAGCAGGAAAAAACAACTTAACGGACGATACAAAATGTCAATGTTGGACCAAAAATGGAAATACTCTGTACAACAATGAAGAGTCGACGTCGATTAGTATTTGTAATGCTACCCACGACTATTGCAATGAAGACTATGCCCATTGTTTAACAAACAATTACTGCAACAACTTGAATGGACTGGAACAACACTTGGACGTCTGTTTGTGCACGTTGGCACCCATTTCCAATTCCTTCGTACCAGTGCCTGGAAGACGAATAGAGGATCCAAATAAAAAACATGTGGCCACATTGGACACATGTTTTCCAAGTCAGCAGTACTGCTCTGTTTCTCTCGGTATAGGGAACAGATGTCGTACAGAGCAAAATATTAAATGTTCCAACACAAACGGCCAAATCAAAAACAACTTTGTCAGTGGGCCACAATGTGCTTGTGGCAACATTGGAGTGTGCAATACTGACATGCCATTCTGTTCATTTTCAAATTCGTTGTGTACCCCAAACATTGGTAACAGCTGTCCCTACACAGAAGGGATCAACATCAATGAGTTTCCCTGCAGCTGTGGTTCCAACACCGGTGTAGAAAATTGCGACGCCAATATGTTTTGCACAGTTGCAGTGAACGGCAATGGGGCTTGTACAAAAAAAATCTGCCCTGCTTCCAAACATTCCCTGTGTGACGACAAGATCGTCCTCGACAACGAGAACAATCCTTTGTACTACAATGGTTTCCAAGATTTTGGCGAATGTGCCACACCCAGCTGCGATACCGACGCCGATGTCCAACAGTGTTGCAACCCCTGCTCTGTCAATGATTGGGATCCTGTGCGAAACAGTTGCTCGCGAGAGTGCCCTTCCAATTTTGATTGTTCGGCGACAACGACTGATACATACATACTCCCACAACCTGGTTACAGATTTGACCCCGCCAAACTGAACGATTACTCCGAACGAGAAACGGAGCGTTTCAAAAATGGTTTCACCGGATACTGCTACAGTGTCGACGGTGTTTGTGCTACCACTCCCATGAACATTCAAACATGTTGTTTGGAGACAGACAAATGTCGCTACCAGGACAATACTCTCTGCATCCATTCCCAAGGGTACTACAAACCTTTGACGAGCTGGCACCCAACCCGGGTGTGCCAAGGGGTACTGTGTCGACCTCGTGAATGCTGTGATTTTGTGGAATGTGTGTGTGCCAATGGTACTGCCCATTTGCCTCTTGTCTGTCAACAAAACGGCCAACATCTCTGCCAATCGTGTGACAATGGCTTTTTCTTAAACAATACCTTTTGTCAAAGGGGCTCTGCTTGCCGGCCCGACCAGTACACAATCGAAGAGGCAAAAACGAACAGTGACACTTTGTGTGGTCAGTTGACTGCCTGTGGCACCAACGAGTACATTCAAATTGCCCACACTGCAACTTCCAACCGTCTTTGTGCCCCCCTGACCAGTTGTGACGTCAAAAAGCAGTACGAATCTATTCCCAAAACGCTCGACAGCGACCGCCAATGTCAAGACTTCACCGATTGCGATGCCACCACCCAGTGGGAAGCGACGGCTCCGACGTCCACCACTGACCGGGTGTGTGTGGACATTTCCCCCCCCTGCAACTACACAACCCAGTGGGAAGCGACGGCTCCGACGTCCACCACTGACCGGGTGTGCGTGGACCTTTCCCCACCCTGCAACTACACAACTCAGTGGCTTCGCCACCACCACACTACAACACAAGATCGACTGTGCGAAGCAATCTCCACTGCCTGCAGTGCAGTGGAGTACGAGACACAGGCACCAAGCCCGTCACAAGACCGGCTTTGTAAGCCCAGAACCATTTGTGACCCCCAATCACAGTTTGAAGTGGATGAAGGTACCCCTACCACAGACCGAATTTGCTCCAACCTCTCAGACTGTTCTCGGTACGAATATATTTCGACGAACAAAACCAGCGTCAGCGACCGCAATTGTTTGAGCTTGTCGACTTGCAACAGTGAGCAGTACGAATTGAAGGCACCAGTCCTGTCGACGGAGATGGACATGTACGTAAGTGACAGAGTCTGTTCTGTTTGTCGCCAGGAAGATGGCAACGCGTGTCGGGGATGTCTGGATCCAGAAGATTGCTACTATGACAATCGAGCCTTGGTTCATGGCGACGATCGGTGCTTGGGGGAACCCTGTACGTTTTACAACTATGGTCTCAACGGTTCCCACACCATTTTTGAAAACAGCGAAAGACAATCAGTGGACACTGTCGTTCTAAAAAACAATGGTTGGGTTCGTTTCGAATCAATGGGCACAGTCACGGGGGTGTTTGTGCTGTCGGACAACTCAACGAAACGACAAATAAACAACGACGATGCTACACTGTACTACACCTCTTTCAAAATACCAGCACAAGTACAAGACTTTTCAGTCTCGTTCAATGGAATAATGTTTGACCTGCAGCAAAATTGCGTCAAAGAAACAGTGTTGAACACGTCAGTCTGTGTGGTCACAAACAGAACCTGTGTCAATGGCAGAATGAAAGGCACTCGCGCTATCTGGTGGACACAGTTGGTGTCCGCGTCAAATGGTGGGGAGGAATGTCCGGCCAATCCTTACTACGAATACTGTGAAAATGAACAATGTGATGTGGACTGCCAAGAGGAGTGCAATGTCCCCTGGTCAGACTGTTTGAACCCACAAGGAGTCCCAGTGCAATGCGGCGAACAGGGCACCCGAACCAAGCGTTGCACGGTCGAGGTTGAATCCAAGCATGCCGGTGTCAAATGTTCCCCAGTCAAAACCAAACACTGTACAGGGTTACCGAACGAGAACACTTGCGATTGTCGTGGAAATATCTTGGACGGGTGCGGGGTGTGTGGTGGAACCTGTTGTCCACCCGGTCAATACAGAGACAGGTGCGGGATCTGTGGCGGAACAAATCAATGCGACAGTACATTGAAATTGAGAGCCTCGTCCAAACACACCCACAGCAAAGCCATGCGGGTGTTTGTGCCGTCTATGGTCTTTGTTCTGTTAATGGCGTCATTCACTGTCTTTTGTTTTTGCATCTGCCGCGATAATAAACACGTAGTGGAGACGGTCAACAAAGAAATCAACCTGCAATTTTAATACAAAATAAGTACATCATATATTAAAATATCCATATTTGATTGAATAGGTGTGCTGCCCTGATGTGTAGTCGACTACTTGTGATTAACAACGTTTCGTTGTGGACCTGTCCCCATCCTCCACAACCTTTGCTGCAGTCCCATGGTCCCATCCTGTCCAACACAGACCCCTCTTCTCGTGTGTCCAACGCGTCCTGGTTGGGTTGGTCCTCGCCTTCCCCTGTCCAAACACCGTCGCCCGCGAGTCATCCCGTCCAAACACCGTCGCCAGGGAGTCACCCCGTCCAAACACCGTCGCCAGGGAGTCACCCCGTTCAAACGCCATCGCCAGGGAGTCACCCCGTTCAAACACCGTCGCCGGGGAGTCACCCCGTTCAAACACCGTCGCCCGCGAGTCCTTCTTCCACACCGTCGCAGTCCACACAGCCCACACAACCGACTTGGGTGGTTAATTCAGGGTCCACCACCAACATTACCGTGGCTAATCGCACTGAACAAGTCTTGCACAATTCGACGCACAGTTGCCACTGCAACGAGTTGCCACTGCAGGCACTGCATGCACTGCACGTACTGTGGATAGTGCCCCTGATATTTGTAATCGCTCTCGTCATTGGTCGAAAGCTGGGGAAACACAAAATAGAAGGAACCCCCGCCCAACTATACGTGGTTCGGAAGTCGCGGTCGTGGCCAGAACTGCCAATCACGGATAGAACTCTTACTCTGCCCATCCGGGCCCAGTCGGAGCCCGACCTCGAAGTGCAGTCCGACTTTCATTCAGTTATGGTCTAATTTCGTTCGAAAGTGGGGTGTAGTGAGGTGCTGTAGACTTTAGGAGGTGTAGTTGCATTAAAAAAAAGATGTTATGTCCATTGTTTTACATTTTTTGACTTTTTTTCTCTGAGGCAATGCCGAACTGGACTGTCTTTTCGCGGGCCGTCGCTCACTTCTCTGTACGAAAGCGTTCATCATCGGATTTGAGACAATTTGCGGTTTGTGCACCGCAGTCACTTGGAAGATCTCGTCAGAATTGTCCATGACCATTTCAAAGATGCGCTGCAGTGGTTTTTGTAGTTGGTTCGACAGGTACCATCGGGTATCGGCCGACGCTCGGCCTTCGGCGACGTCTTCCGGTGTGACCGCCTTCTGATACGTTTTTTCGCCCCGATAGCCGGGCCGTATCAAGTAGGCAATGCGGTCGCCCGGTTTGGGGGCAATGTGCGCGGGTTGGGTGGCAATCAATCGTTTGGCCAGCTCCGTGTGCGGCGCCGGGTTTTTGTACTCTTCGGGTCTTCGGGTCAATTGCTTGGACATGGTCAAGTCTTCAATGGGCACTCGATTGGCCAACAAATCCAAGACCACATTTCGAGCATATTCAATGGCGCCTTGGACGTCGTTTTCCTTGCAGAGTTTGATCAGTACCATTTTTTGAGTTTTGCTGACCACGGGCGCAAAGTCTCGCCGGACACACTCAAAACCTTTCACATCTAATTTGGGGGCTAGTCCCGGTTCAAACTTGTGGCCCGCATATCGCTTCTTGCCTTTGAGTAAGATGGGGTAGTAAAATTTCTCGTATTCCAAGTCGTTGGGGGGTAAAAAGGCTTGGGTGCAAAACTGGCCCATTTCCGTGCCAATCTGATCCACTTTGGCAATCAATTCGGCCTGAGAACAGTTGGTGTCACACATGGAAGCCGGGATATTGGCAAAGACCGAGTCCGTATCGCCGTAGACAATTTCCAGGCCGTGGTCTTTGTATTTCTCTTCGCACATAAATTTAGTGTGGTTGGCCATGCCTCGGCCAACCCGAGTGACGGAGGAGGCAATGCGTTTTTCTCCCAAGTACCCTTTGCCCGCCCCGGTAAACCCGTAGACCGAATTGGCACACACTTTCAGTGCTAATTGCCGGCCGTCCAGCACCGCATAGTCCATGGTTTTTTCACCGTATTTCTTTCTCATTTTTTTGACCCGCGCCCGTTCGTTGAGCAATTGTTCCAGTATTTCGGGCAGAATGCCGTACCTTTTCTTGGTGGTCAAAAAGCACACGTCTGTTTTCTGCAACTTGTACTCAAAATTTCCACCTTCGGGGTAGTCAAAGGAACGGACAGGGCGAACTTCGGGGTAGTCGGGATGGGTAGGGTCTTTAATGCCGTGGGTCGTGGGGGTCCATTGCAACTGCATCTGTTGTGCTTGGCTGTAGGACGGGATCAGGGTTGAAAAGCACATGTTGTACGCCCGCATTATCGAGGGATACAAGGAGGCAAAATCCAGCGTGATGACCGGCGTTTGGTAGTACCCGGGTTTGGGTGTGATGACCACGGCTCCTTCAAATCCCCCCACCACGGTTGGTTTAGCATTGGATTCGTCGGGCAAGTACCATCGTGGATGGTCGGGGTCTTGGGCACATCGCCTTTTCACCTGGCGCAGCATGAGCAACAGGGTTCGGATCTGTTGGCCCCGATGTAAGATGTTGGTCAATGGTACTCCCGTCACCTGTGCCATCTGCAAGGCATTGACCAACTTGCACCGACGCACAATAATTTGGCAGGGCAGCCACGCATCTTTGACACAGTACTGTGCTAAAAAATGCCGTCCTTCGGGTGTCTGTTGGTGTTTGGGAATGTCTTCGTAAGCAATGTGGATCTTTTTGGTCCCCAGTAATTCTTCACAGACATTGTCCAGTTTGTAGGAACGTAGTTTGTGGTCCGTCATCACCACACGGTAAATGTCCATCCAATCACGACCCTCGATCCAAGCCTCCCACGATTCCTGGCCACCGCGTTGGTTGGTGTGGGTGTATTTCTTTTTCAGAGTCGACGGGTAATCCACTCGAGAAAAGGTACGGGCTTTTCGACACCGAGGACACTGGGGATCGGCACCGTGGCAACCACACAATGCTTGGATGCGTTGAATCAAATAGACATTGTCAAAATTAAGCACGTTGTAGCCCGTTATAATGTCGGGGTCATACTTTTTAATGAGAGCGGCAAAGGCCGTCAACATTTCAAATTCGTTGGTGAAGGAACAGACCGTCGTCGTGCTGGGATCGTACTCGTCCGTTTGTTCCTCGGAGGCAAGTGCGGCCAATGTCTTGCACAGTGGCTGGCCTTCCAAGTCCAACACAAAGACGGTCTGTTCCATCTGTGCCGACACAATGTCAAAGGCACAGACCCCGATGGTACAAATGGAATCGCGTTTGGGGTCGGGGAACTCGCATTCGCCCGTTGTCGGGTTGAGAAAAGGCATGGCTTCAATGTCGTAGGACAACACTCGAAAAGGGGCCATCGGGATGGGTGGTGCATTGCAAGGGATCACACTGTCCCGTCCACACCCGAGATTCACGTCGCAGTACTTGGAGCTGTCGTCGGTGGTATAGGCCGTCAGGGACATCCAGGAACAGGCCGGCAAATTGTGGTCGACCATCCAGACCAATTCCGGTTGAAACATGGTCTCGTACAATTCCAACTCAATGCGGTAGCAGTTGGGGGCTTTGGGCATTTGTGTGCAGGTTTCGTCGGGTTTGAACAACGGAGCCATTTCTCGTTGGAACGCACGGATTTTGCTGTGGGTGCCGACCGTGTCTTTCAGGATGGCCAACAAGCCGCGCCACACATTATAGCGGGCCGTTTCAAAACGATACACGGTTGGCCCGGGCCCCTCCTCGACGTGGCGAATGTTGTGGCCGGCCTCGGTCGACCAGACAATGTCGCGCTGGCTCACCGCCATTTTCTGGAAGAAATAGAGCCAAGTGTTGAAAACCTGTGCGGGGGGTTTCGATGTGTTGTTCTCTTTTCTGTATTTGGCAGTGGAACGTGTCGAGGCTTGCATGGACAGATGCCACTGCAGCAACGTACGAACGTACTGTTGAAACGAGACGTTGCAGTCTCCTTTCACGTACCCGTACGCAGTGAGATTGTTCACCGTGACCGACACCGATTCACCACTGGCTTGACGACCATACAACACCAGAGTCATGTTGTAATCATCGTCTCTGTGACGAGCAGTGCCAATGTGTTGAAAAGTGAACATGATGTCAAGTGTTCAACTACACATCTGAACTCGAACTTTTATACATATATGTTCTTACTATTTTGTAAAAACTAATTTAGACTGTACGAATATTTGCTAATAACTGTTCAAAAGTTTCGGTGTCGAGGGTCCCGGTGGTTTTGAGTGTCTAGTTTTCTTTTGGCGCGTTATCATAAAAAAAATAAGTGTGTGGGTGATTGGGGTGAGATTCTGAGAAGCAGCTCTGCCAAGTTTTTGTATCTTGCATCTGTAGTCATTTTTGCGCGGAACTCTTTCTTGGTGCCAATAATATCTTCCGCGCATGTTTTTTCCGCGTTTGTATCTAATTGACGTAAACGCAAACGGAGTGGAGCTTGGCAATCTTTTTTACATATCTCATAGAGTTTATTGTACTGTTTGTCGAGTTCATCTTGTGCGTGTTGACGAAGTGCTGACATAATATTACTTTGCAGTCTGATATATTATATACTGTGAAAAAATTGTTTTAAAGAATAACAATACTTTCTATTCAAAATGACAATACTTTCAAGTTCAAACACAACAAAATAAAAAAACTTTGGAAACAATATATGTCCAACACAACAACCATTTACATGGAATTCAGCACTATAAATTCAGAAAGATTCATTTGTATACAATGCAAATATTTATTAATAACGTACGAAAACATATTACAACAGAGGCTGTATTATATCAATAGCGCCAGCTTTTCCCATCTATTGTTAACAAGTATGTACTTAGAGCCAATGGCCCTATTTTTTTATGTACTGCAATAGCTGGTATTCTATCGTCATGTAGAAATGGAAAATCCAATGGAACATTGATCTTCATGTTGCCTCGGCCGTATTCAATACCACTCTTTGTAGTTAAGAGTTGCGACATCCCATACTTTGCAGCGATATACACCGTGTTTGTACCCACACACGCAACATAATCACCACAGTCATTTTTCTCTACATCTGTAATTTTCTCAATGATTTCATTCCAATCTGACAAAGCTAACATCTTTGTAATTTTTACAGCTAATGATTTCGCCTCCGCCAAAATAAAGTCAGAATATTCTTAAGATATATGGGATTTGTTGAGCGTGACTACGCAAGACATCTACTTTGTAAAATAAAATATACCTTTATTCATATTTATCTGGTTCTATCTTGTATGGGGTGCAGTGTTCGAGTTCGTCCATTTCGTCCCCCACCGTACATGGTGTCGTTAGTAAATGCGAACTTCCAAGTCACTCACAACCTGCCACTTCGACAAATCGGGCTCCATGTACTTGGTTTGTTCTTGCAAACACGTGTGTATGTTTGCAAGAATCCACAGTTGTAAGCTTGGTTCGTCCAAGGCGGTGCTAATATATTCCGACCTACCGGTGGCACCGGTTTTATATTGAAACACCTGGTCGGAATGCTGGCATTCATTCAGTACATGTTTTTCCACCGAACTGACCAGGGGCATGTGTGACCAGGAACAAACTACACGAATTCTCTTTGTCGGATGTCTGGGACCATGGGAGTCTTTGAGATAGTTTTCAACTTTTTTTGTAGTCATGCCCCATTTATAGACAATGCGACCCTGATCCTTCCAATCCTCGGAATTGTCCAAGGTGTATAAATATAAAGAGCCAAAGCTGTCTGGGCTGATAACGGGTGGTTTCTTATGTTGGCGACATTGTTTTTTGTTGCTTTTCGTGTTGGCAACGTCGGGTCTTGCTCTCTTCAGGGGAGAAGCTGGGGGAGAAGCCGGGGCTGGTGGAGAAGCCAAGGGAGAAGCCGGGGCTGGTGGAGAAGCCAAGGGAGAAGCCGGGAGAGAAGCCGGAGAAGCCGGGGGAGAAGCCGGAGAAGGCGGGGGAGAAGCCGGAGAAGCCGGGGGAGAAGCCGTGGTGTGTGATGACGACGATGAGCCGACTTCCTCTTCTCCCGAAGATTCGACGGTGTCCTGGTTAAACCAGGGAACGACTGTCTCCTTTCCAATGTAGAGAAAGGCATCATTGACCATTTCTTTGGAAAAGTTGATACAGGGTCTTTCATTCGTTCCCCGCATCATTGTTTGTGTTTTTTTGAAGTGCCACAAATATTTGAAGGCGGAGTCGTCGGCAGCTTTGTAAGAATAATCGTTTAAAAAGGGCATTGTTGTCTGCAAACAGGAGAGTAAGAGATAAGTCACCGAACGCAACGAACCTTTGTTAAATTTTTTTTTCGTGAATTCGAGCAACCCGGCTGGAATCTCCACAACCCAGCTCACATCGTACCCTAGTGGGCAAGATTTCCAGAATCGTTCCGACTTGGCGTCACAATGTTTCGCCAACAACTCCCAACAGCGTTTGGGTTGTAGCTTCATTTGAAAAAGGTCTCGTAAGACGTCACACCATGGTTTACTTTTCCAATAACCAACGAGTCCAACCTCCTTGAGATTCATATCAATGACTTGATTTCCACAGGTAAAGGCCAGGGTCACTGCCGAGGGAGCCTTCTTCGGATCGTAGCTCGGGGTTTTCTTTCGAACCACAGACACTGAGTATTTCAATGGTTGACCCCCAACCATTACTTTGTTGGGTGAAGTTTCAACCGAGTCATTATTGGACCCACGAGCATTAATGGGGCGAAACCCATTGGTTTCAATCACCGTTTGGTTGTCAAATTTACGTAAAACTTCGTATTCGTTGACTTTGTACTCGATATTCAATGGTACATCGTTAAAGGTGATTTGAAAATTTTCAATGTCCTGTCCTAGATGATTTCGTGGTGGTCGGTAGTAGAGCGATTTGACCCGTTTTGCGATGTTCTCCATGGTAATTTCACGTTTCAATCCAAAGATCAGATATTTCAGACCCGTGGTCTGTTCCCGAGTACCAAACAACTTCCGAACGATATGGATAATATCTTTCTCGCGTATTGGTGTCCAAAACTTTAACATATCGAAAAAGCCACCACGATTTTTGCAACTACGGTTAAAGATAATTTTAACCAGGTTACCTTCTTTGTCGTACTTTGGTGTAGCGTGGGTTGACATGATTTTACAAGTACCCAAAAAACTTTTAATATTAATGGAAATTTCACCCCTCTCGATGTCGTGCTGATGTCTCGAAATAATAAAGAGGGCACTGCAAATTTCTTTCGATTGAGAATGCGCTCCTTTCCCATATTTACCGATGTCGTCTCCATGGATTTGGTCCTTTTGCATACCAGAATTCTGAAAGCGGGTCAAGATACGATCATGTATCGTATCCGACTCGTTGGAACCGACACCACTGCCGTTATCTGCATAAATAGCACAATTTGTCAAAGCCTTCCAGGAAACGGGGAGGTGGCTGAAATTGTCGTGCACCTGCAGGTGTGAGGCCGCCGCCGCCCCAGAATTGTGCCAATATTCGTCGAACACATGCTCACCAACATAGTCATGAGTAGAACTGTCGATCGATTGGACATCCTGCACAGCTCTTTGCACATCCATTTCCAAGGTTGGTTCCAAGTTTTTTTTATGTTGGAGATATAAATCAACATACCATTGATTCGAAGAGTAAGCCATACAAAAAGTGATTTTATATTGTTAATACAATTCAAATATATTATAAGTGTTACATATAATTCTGTAAAAGAAGCGGAGACGGGACTGCTTATAGAATCGCAAACCAGGCCCCGATAGGCAGGGTCATTCACATAATGGGTGTTCTGTTGAGCGTTTCTCTTCGGCTCATTGGCTTGGTGGCAAGCGGCCATCTTTATTCATATTTATCTGGTTCTATCTTGTAGGGGGTGCAGTGTTCGAGTTCGTCCATTTCGTCCCCCACTGAACCGTACATGAAATACTTCAACCAGGAAGAATGTGTGACCAAAGCAATGTGTTGTGCCTCGCTCTGATTGATCACCTCCCTTGCCCGACGGCAACTCCTTTCCAATATCTCCAAGGGTCGGGCAATACCAAAAAGACAGTCCTCTTCAACTTTAATTTGAGTAAACTCTACATGTGGAAACAGTAGTTCCAACTTGGATTTGTCCGAACGCCGGTTGACGATTTCGGTGTGTTGTGGATATTCTTTCAAGCATTCCAATGCGACCATCCGTACCCCTGGAAACATGAGTGTCGCTGTCTGCAGGGTGCGGGTCAACGGCGAGACGTAAACAATGTCGGGCACTACTTGTTGGCGACCTTCGACAGCTTGGCTCATGCCACACACGGTCAGGGTGCTATCGGCATAGTTGGTAAAGGCGTCCTTCCCCAAACTTTTGTAGAGGACATTGTGCCAAGCTTCGCCGTGGCGAATACCATGGACCATTTTGTGGGACATCTTTGGTACTGTCTGGCGGAGTGCTTATACAGTCACAGGACAGGTGCAAAAAATCCATTGTGATGTCCCTGTTTCTTTTGTTAAAGTCAGCCAGTACCGAGGGAATCCCACTCAAAACCAGACCTAAAAGTCCAGGAGGATTGGTTCATCGTTGAATGCCGGCACTGCTTTGTACTGCGTCTTGGCTCCCTGTTTGACACATCTACGTTCCCAACACGTCAGTAAGACACAACACATGCAGGTCCCAATCACCACCATCATCATGATGAAAAGGGTGTCTGCCCAAGTGGGGCCCAACAGAGGTACGATCTCCCACAATTGACAACTGGAACGACCTGTTTCGGTAGTGGTGTAGTTCCTGGGACAGGGGAAACTGTACAGCTCCCATCCATCGTCCGAGTAGTAAGAGTGCTGAGCCGGAATGCACTGGTGTCTTCCACCAACATGTCCCAAAGCACAGCTCCAATAATGTGTCAGGCGTGTTGCCCCATTCTGCGAGACCCAATGTTCGGAATTGGTGGCAAATCCGGTTTTCGCGGGTTTGTTTTCACTGGTGGCCAACGTTTTGTGTTCCTGGCGCCATTCTCCTTGGCGGTTGAAACGATACACGTTGTTGTTTTGTGGGTCATCGACGAGCACATTGCTCCCGACAATGCCGATGTTGGCCCCAATGTACTTGTTTTGAAAATCGTTGGGTGGGACTGGGACATAGGGCCAATTTGTTTTGCCGTCCATGTAGGTGATCTCGTCCGGTGTCAGATAGGACAGTGGATTGCCTTGGATGTCGTCGATTGAAATGCCCCCCATCGGTTCACAATTGGATTTGGTGCTTTCCTCTGGATTGCAATGGTACAGGATCACAAAGGGGTTTTTCGTATCCTCATAAAGTGGGTACATCGAGACAGCCAATGTGTCGCGCGCTGCGGCAATGTCTCGGCCAAAAGCCTGGTATGCGGCCAGTTCCAATGGCAACACCAGTGGTGTGTACACACTGGGTTGCCACCAAGAAAGATGGCCTTGTTCACCGTCAGGCCACAGCACGTTGTCCCACACGTAAACTCTCCCGTAGTTGGCCCCAGCATTGTCTTCCATGAATCTGTGGGTATCCCCCGGAGCCGACACAAACAGGGCCGAACCGTTTCTCTTCAAATCTCCGGTGATTGCTACTGCGTAGCCAAATTGTTGGTAATTTTCGCGATGGGCGTCGTACACCAGTTCGTCCATGGGCCTCCCCGATGATTGGTAGTAGGGTTTTTCCAAAGGCAAACATAATTTTTGCACTTTTTTGACGTCAGAAATGTGCAAAGAGGCCGAGTCAGTGTAGGGTCGAGACCACTCCACGTCGCTGTACGCCGGGACAAACTGCGAGGCCCAGGCTGATTTCAATTTCCCGTAGTAATTCTTCCAATTGTCGATGCCTGTGACACAACCAGTGCTATCGGGATAGCAACTCATTTCCAGCGACGAACGGCACGAGTGCAGTTCCGTCCCCTCAAAAACAAAAGCGTAGCCTGGCGTACCACCTTGTCCATTGGTGCTTGGAGTCCCGGGTGCTCCCACGACCCACGTCTGGTCTTGCACGTCGATGGCAAACCCAAATCGTGCCACGGTATTGGACAACTGAACTCGGACGACGTTGTCAAGGCCGGTGACGTTGTAGGTCTTTTGAAAGACAGCGACACTGGGCCCGTCCACTGGTTCGCGCTGAATGTCGGAGGGTACAATGTTGTCGACAGTGTCTGGCTGTGGTCTCCACAGGGCCACTCTGTTTTCGTCTGGGAAACCAAAAAGGACCAGGTCGCAGCGATTGTTGACGGCAATAATGTTGCTGGCCAACGATGTGGAGTATCGTTCTCGGTCCACGTCTAAGACAGTGGTCTGTTTGACTTGGAGTGTTTGTGTCTGATCATGCATGATCAGGACAGTGCCGTTGGTGGTGGAGTACAAGGTGCAACGGTCGGCCACCCCTACTTGATGAATGTCGTTGGACACAACAAGTTGCTCTTCGAGGTAGGCCTGGCTTGGGAACAGAGCTGCAAAAAAGATTGCCCATTGCAACATGCTTTGGGGTTATCACCCACAACCAAGTAGTAAATACTACTTTTTTTCTATTTTACAGTGATCGGTAAGGACTACGTTCTTTGCATCAAGTAGGTCTTCCGATGCGAAGGTTTGGCTTGAATACACTCATCTATGGCGTTTCCTACTTCGTAGACGATGCATTTCTGCTGTGCTCGGGTGACCGCGGTGTAAAAACGTTCTCGTTTGCTCCCCCAAGCCGACGAGGCTTTGACAATGACTACTGGGTATTCGGAACCCTGTGCTTTGTTCACTGTCAACGCGTAGGCCGGTCGCAAGGAGTTTTCGGCCATGATGTCGAACCACACCACTTTGTCAAATCGCACTGCGACTCGTCCACCACCAGCACTGACGACAATGCCTAATTCTCCATTGGCCACTTGCAATACGGTTTCCCCATCCTCCTCCACATATTTATTGGTGATATTGATCACCGAATCGCCCACTCCAAAACGCCAGTTCTCGTATCTCCAAGTGCTGTTGACGTAATCCATACACACTGGACTGGATGTTGCTTGGGTCCCAATGGGGTTACAGATCTCTCTCAATTTCTTATTCAATGTACAAATTTCAGCATTGGTATTACACAGCACCATGGGCATGATGCCGGTCTTCTGATAGATCTGTTTCGACTCTTTGACGATGTCATCTTCCGACACATAGGGTTCAATGACAAACGACTCCAGTGCTGTATCCAAGTCCGTATTCCCTTCTCTAATTTTCTGACCATTGGAAGCAATCAACGAGTCTGGACCCGAACGATAAATGTGCACCAGTTCGACCTGTGGCATCTCGGACCGACAAATGTCACGAAAAAACTGCCCCGGACCCACCGAAGTTAGTTGCCCGCTATCCCCGACAAAAATGATTTTGTTAAAGGTGTGTTTTTGAAGGAGACGTGCTAAAATCTCGGGTTCCTGCATGGACTGCTCGTCCAGTACTAATGTCCCCGTCAAAGTGTCCGACCCATACACAAGACGATGCACTGTGGACGACGGTCTTCCAGTGGAGGCGGCCAACCGCTGAGCAGCTTTGCCCGTGGGAGCCGCGCAGGTAATGTCCCCAGAAAGACTGTCGACAATGTGTTTACACACCGATGTTTTCCCGACACCCGCACCCCCACACAGGATAAACAACGGTTCGGTGCACGCCATTTCCACCGCTTTTCTCTGGTGCTGGTCTAGGACGGCCTCTTCGGAGGGCACATGCCATCCTGGCTGTCTGTACTGTTCTTGGGTACTGGCAAACGTCCGTGTCAAAAACCGTTCAATGTCAGCGTACTTGGAGAGAGCCACGTGTCCATCATGGGTAACAATGGGCCAGTCTGACTGGACTTGACCACACACCGAGGTCAACTTGAATAGAGGCATCCAATAGTGTCCAGTCTTTTTCATGTACTCATAAACGGCATGAATGGCGGTGCACCGAGCCTTTCGATGGTCCGCATCCACGGTCAAATCTTGACAGGCACATTCAGTCATCCGGAGCCGACTTTTATGAGTGGTGGCCGCCAAAAAATCCAGACGGCGTTGCTGATGATTGGCACTAAAGGAATCGAATTCGGTGTCGTAGACAATCCGCCAAGGATCTCGACAAACGAACTGCACAAATCGTTCGGAAGAATTTTCCATCCACTTCATCACCGCATTCCTTTGGTTATTGTTGAGGTAAGCGTGCAACGAGGGTAAAGCCTTGGCCATTTTCGAAGAGATGGTCAATTCCTGTGCCACGCTCTGGTACGCCAAGTACAATCTTTGTACTTTTTTACGACCAATTTTGGGGACAGCCATCAGTTCCCGATGTTTCTGATGTTGCAACACGGCTACCAATGTCTCCACCGGTTTAAAACGGGAAAAAAGAGCGGCTCGGTCGGTGTAGGTCAGTCCATTCTTTTTAAAGGCGGCTTTCAAAGCATGGGCAGTGCGTGACACCGGCACCCCAACAAAGGAACACTTCTTCTGGCCGCTGTGGGTCCGCTTGTGTTGCAACTTGCCACTGTAGTACTGTCCTGGGACAATCAAAGAATTATGACAGCCAAATTTGCCTCCACAAGTTCCACTGTCGTTGGAGGTGCGGTACGAGACCAGAGCCCATTCGTCAGAACGGGTCAGGATGACTCTGGTAATTTCCATTTTGACCATGGTCTGCCTGCGTTTGGCTGGTGTGGTGGAGGTACAACCTTACAGGCCGGTCGGCATATGGTGTACATATGTGTTGTGTTTTCCCAACGGTCTCTGTTCGCCATAGTGTTCAATCAGACTGGCTTGCGCCGAGAAATCGGTCGGCCGAATTCCGCTCAGACTAAGCACATCGACCACGCCCATTTTGTGTAGGACATCCGCTACTGCATATCCTTCTCGATCCTCTTCGGACAGTTCGGTCTCCGCCAAGAACTCTCCTGCCGAGGTCACTGCGGTCGTGTACAAATCAACGCCGAACGAGTCCGAACGGCTACACACCAGTGGACGGGTTTCGATCTGTAGGTGGCGCGCAATGTAGTGTTGCAAGTCCTCAAACACCCCACTGTGGTAGGCATACGCCTTTCCTGAGCGTGGGTTGCACACCACCAAAGCTACATGGATCCACAATTCACTGACCAGACACAGTTCCAACTCATTGGAACACACCAACAACAGGTCCCCCGGATACAATACCACAGTTTGGATTGGTCGCAACAATGGCTCCTGCAAAGCGTCTACCTGTTTAGATAAAAAATTACCCATACAACTACCGAGAGCGGATATATTTATATAGGTACAACTCATTTTTCTTGAAATTGGTAATTTCAAATAATATATTTCCAACATATGTTTATTCTATTCTAAGAAGACCATCAGACACAAAACAGTTCACTCCAAACATCCATTCTTACAATGTCTGAAGCATTATGTACAACCATTGCTGTCCCTGTCGTTGGAGTCTTGCTGGTGTGGCTGTCCGCCTCGTCCTTCTACGACGTGGTCCCGCAGCGCAATCGGTGCATTTGGACGCAGTTTCAACGCGTCAAGTACCCGGAAACAGTGGGACCAGGATTTTATTGGAAGTCTCCGTTGGTGAAAGGAGTGCATATGTTTACGGGGCCCGACAAGGACGAAGTTTACTACACTTGCGGTACCAAAGACGGCATTACCTTCAAAGGCAAAGTGGCGATTACAAACCAATTGCTGTCGGACCACGTCTTGGAGTCGTACAGCATTCATGGTGAGAATCCGGACAAGCCCAACATTTACGACATGACCGAATTTCTGATGCAGTCTATCTGCGCGGACATGACTGCCCGCGAATTTCTGGTGGACAAGTTTACCACGATTGACGATTTGCTCTACGAGTTGTTGGTGGACGCGCAAGCCAACTCCAAGTCGGGTCTTCTGATAGTCCCAGGCAAAGTCAAAGTCTTCAAGCCAATTCCAACCAATTCGGACATTGCCAACATCATCAAAATGGAAGCGGAACATCGGCAATCCACTCGTACAGCCGACGAGAAACAAAAATTGAACAAAAAAATGGCCACCTTGGCCAAGGAAAAACAAGCGGCCGACGACGAATTGTCACGGGCTCGCAACAAAGCCGAACAGCAGCGCATCACCGATTCCCAGCAGACAGGATTGGAGCGTGAAAAGGTCAAACTCAACGCTGAAAAGGAACGTCAGTCCATTCAACATGCAATGGATCGAGCCCGTGCGGTCAAAGAGGCGGACGTCCGGGTCATAGCAGCCATTGCCGACAAAGATGCAGGTCTCGAGATGGCGGCCAAGAACGAGGCACTGCTGACCGAGGAGTACTTGCGTCATAGAGAGATTGAGGCAATTGGACAACAAAACAAGATCTACTACGGCCCCGATTTGAAACATGTGTTTCGTCTTCACCATGACGTGTCAACGTCGACTGTTACGGTGTAGCGCATTGTCAGTAATGCGCACAAAGGACCTCAACCCCACTGGGCTGCGTAGCACCATACATTGTAAAGTAATCATTTGATAGTAATAATCATTGTATCTCAAATCTGAAGTCTTAAAAGTCCAGCGGTGAATCCCTGTGAGGTGAACCCCTGTGCATTCCCTGTTCCGGTGGTATGGCGTAACTACCCCTGGCCATAAATCCTTGTTTGTACTGCTGTTTATCTTTGTAGCCACAGCTACGTGTGCAGTGGCAGCACCCGCCACACCAACCAAACGAGACGGCGGACACACAGAGATTGATGCTAGCAAGACAACACTCGCAGCACACAGTACAGAGCTCCGCCATTTATTGTTCCAAACCCCCTTAAATACACATAAAAGACTGTTGACAAGTGATACTCATTTGATACTGTTGACTATAAATATCTCTCTACATTGTGCCAATGGTGCAACGCAATTTCTATGAGAGGGTCGTTCTGGTTGTTCTTTTGGTCCCAGTCGTCGTCTGGCTCATAGTGCTGGCAAGACAGCCGCCAGTCGGTCCGACAAATGGTGTGGACATAGTGCGGGCAAGACAGGGGCCAGGCGGTCCGACAAATGGCGTAAACCAAGTGCTGGCAAGACAGCCGCCAGTCAATCCGACAAATGGTGTGGACATTTTAATGGTGACCATTCCACGAGAACCGTCGTACTTGAATGCAACCTTGGAGTCGTTGACACAGGTCAACGGAGCACGTATTATCCTGTTCAATGCGGCACACTCGTACGACGATCATACTCGGCTGTTGCCGTGGTGTAACACATTTGTGTGTGTGCCTGTCCCCACAACCCCGTCCTACGATATTCAGCAGGCGTTGCATTGGAAAACCAAAACCCCCAACAACGGGATCGATTATCTGACATGGCGAACCAAACAGAACCATGCAGTGAGATACGCACTGACCTGGGTAATGACCCATCGCCCCTCCAAACATGTCATTGTCATCGAAGACGATGTTGTGGTGCAGTCTGACATCACATCGTTTGTCCCTGACACCGTGTCGTGTCTGCGGCAAGGCACTGTGTACTGTGGAGCGGTCGCCTATCTTTTTGAGCGTAGTTTTGTCTGGACGGTACTTCGTCAATTATACATGGACATCCATAGGCAGCCAATTGATTTTATATTTGAGCGAGCAGCAGGGGGTCGTCGAAATGTGGCACGCCAGTCTTTTGTCCGACACAACGGCAAAATATCGTCTTCACCGGAACGAAACCGACGATACATTAAAGACTAGATCTAAATAAAGTTTCACTAGTTCGTTTAAATAGAAATATAAAAGAGCCCACACCAAATACAAACATGTCCAAACGTAAATTAGGCCTGGTGTCGGAGCACATCGCAGCAGATCTGGACCACGAAGAAATGGTAGCCTCAACACGTGCAGAATTCGATAGCGAACAGGTTGTGATAGCCATGGCCTTTGAAGAGTCCAAACAACACCTGCAGCAACAATTGAAGAATGCTACACCAGCAAAAACCCAAGTCTTGGAGCAAAATCTGGAGTACGAAAAAGGGTTGCATCTGGACCGCTTGGCACAACTGGGGGACAAGATCAAGACATTTGAGGCAAAGACATCTGCCACTGTGGAGCAACGTAATAAAAGACGGAAAGTGGACACCGATTTGAACGACTGCCTTGATATTGCTCAGCGGGGTCGGGAGAGTTCAACATGGCACTCCATTCAAAAGGTGCGCCACATTCAGTACAAGATTGAACCGGTCCTAGTGACCATGACCTTGGATCAGCATGCACAGTATCGGAAAGTGCTGCAAGAGTTGAAGGAAAAGGGTTTCAAAGTAGCTTTGTACAAGACAGACCAGACCAATTGAGTTCATTCATTTATACAAGTATACTCTTTTCTGTGTTATTCTTTTTTGGGGACTTTCTCGTCCTGGTCCGGTGCCTTTTGGTTGTGGTCTGTGGAGGAACGTTGTTGAAATTTATGGAGTGTTGACACCAGAAAAGGTTTTAATTTGGGGAGGGAATCAAGTTCTTGCTCCAGATAAATGCCAAATAAGATTCCAATCAGAAAAAAAAATAGCATAGTCCAGAGCACCAGTCCTGTTTAAATACTCATGAATTAGAATAGGTTGGGAATATGAATTATTTGTCTTATTTGTATACACACGAAATATTCCATTCACCCACAACATGCCCTCGCACGTTTTACCCAAGACCAGTCCCAAAACGCCACGGATGACATCGCTGACGGTCTTGTCACGCGGCAAATTGTTTTTGCGGATGAAAGAGACCCCTTCTGGCTCCTGGGAAACAGTCTTCCTGTCCGACGAGCCAACACGTAATGTCAAACCCAAAAGAGTCCCCAAAAATAAACAACGGGGTCTTCTGGGCCGTCTGTGGCGCCAGCATCAGTTGGCGCTCCACCGGTAGACGTCAATGCAGGTTGCGCGTCGTTTCACAACACATGCTGAACATCATAATATCAAATATTTAGGAGTATATATATCCGATCGTTGTTGACAAATGTCTAAAGCTCAGTACAATCAACTGGTTCATAAGCTTGTCGAAGATACACAGCTATTGCTGACCGCTATTCAAAAAATGACGTCCGACGTGGAGGATACCCAAAAGAATTCGGACACGTCGGACGAGGACACATCGGACGATGCGTGTGACGATGATGTTTTCAAATACAACGGCGAAAACTATCACTACCATCCTCCACAGCTCAATGAAAGGGTACAAATATTATGGATTTTGGCAGGGGGTGGTACAGACTGGTTAGTGGCCACAATCACAAAGACAACGACAAACAGGAAAAAAAGAATCTACACCATTAGATACGATGGTGGTGATATGGGTGAAGATTATTTAAATATAACAGAATTTCCTGCCAAATGGCGCTTCTTAGACAAATAGAATTAACACAGTATAAATATAAACATTTATTTCCTAAAAATATGTTGGCACGTTTAATGAAAATGAAGCGTACTGCAATCGAAAAATCATTCACAATATCAGGCAAAAAGGGCAAAGAAGGTACGACATTCTTAGCCAAAATGGATGAGTACCCTAATGAGAAATATGCCGTCAAACTCTTTAAAAAAACCAAATCAACCAACAAAATGGAGAATGAAGCTAGATTGCAACAGATGGCAGCGGAAAACGGCGTTGCTCCAGCAGTCAGAGGGGTATCGAAGGTCGGAAAATTTATTGTCATGGACGCATTGAAAGAAACCATTGTAGACAAGGCACAGCGCGAAGATTGGACGGAACTCCCCTCGTCATATAAAGCCATGCTTTATGCTCTTTGTGTGCGATTGGACCAGGCTGGAGTCATTCAAAACGATGGAAACCCGTTGAATTTAATGGTGGATGCCACCGGTCGACTGTACATCATAGACTATGGTTTTGCAAAGGACATAACCACAACAATGAAGAAAAAGCGAGGGCCTCAGCCAAATATAAGCCTGACATTGTGGTCTTTTGCTCGCGAGCTTAAGCGTTATCAAGGATTGAAAAATGACATTAAATCGTCTATATTAGATAAATACAACGAGAACCACGCCTTTAAAGACGAACAACTGCTTGCTGCTGGCGAAGAGTTACTCAGTGGAGCGGTCAAGCCCGTGCCCAAGCCGACGACCAAACCAAGGACCAAGTCCAAGTCCAAGCCGCGGGCCAAGTCGAAGGTCCAGCCCATGCCCAAGCCAGGGACCACCACTGCCGCCGCAGTCAAAGCACTCAAATCGGAATGGATACGACTGAAAGAACAAGGGGCCACTCAAGAACAAATTAAACGAGCCAAAAAAAAGTACAAGCTGGCCAAAACCAGCCGAGAAACCTACAAGCTGGCCAAAGCCAGTCGCAAACGCCAAAAAACAAAGTCTCCAACCTCAATGAGAATCCAGGAGACTTGCCGGACCTCTCCTCTCGCCCCTGACGCCATCGCTAAGCCGAAGACCAAGCCGAAGACCAAGCCGAAGACCAAGCCGAAGAC
>TARA_B110000090_G_scaffold209598_1_pt1 | contig 25489 bp, 24 predicted proteins | sample TARA_B110000090 | Tara Oceans TARA_B110000090 (sample SAMEA4397239) | marine metagenome | biome: Polar Biome; feature: [SRF] surface water layer (ENVO:00010504); material: water (ENVO:00002006), including particulate matter (ENVO:01000060) such as... | depth 5 m
ATTGAGTTAAATTGGTATTAAAGAGTCGTTACATTATAATAGGTGTAACGACTCTTTTATTGTATTGAAGCTGCTATTTCACTTACTTTAGTTTCTCCTTCAAATTTTTTAATTAGTTTTCCACCTTTAGTATATAAAATTATACTTGGAAATTCTCCTACTCCAAATTTGTCAGAAAATGTCAGTCTTGTGTCTTGTAAAAAAGTGATATTATCTCTGACAAAATTAAACTTGTTTTGATAACCTTTTATTGCATCCATTTCTTCAAAGGAAATAAAGATTACTTCTAAATCTTCAAACAGCTCAATATCTTTTGAAATCCATGAGCCTTGTTTTTCACAATGCTCACATTCTGAATTGAAATAATAGAAAAGTTTTGTTCTTGTATTATCTAGATTTTCCTTTGTAAACCTTTTATTCTCAAGAGTTGTAAAAGTAAAATAAGGTATGTATTCAGCAGCTTTTACTATTGGTTTTTGTATAGTTTTACAATTTGTAATTGAAAATAAAATACATATAGAAAAAATTAAAAAAGAGCCTTTTTTTAACATACAATTTATGCTCTTACAGGCTGATTTAAAATAAGATCTAGGTATAAATTTACTTGCTGTTTAAGATTTTTTCTTTCAACAATTCTATCTAAAAAGCCATGTTCTAAAAGAAACTCAGCAGTTTGAAAACCTTCAGGTAATTCTTTTCCTGTAGTGTCTCTAACAACTCTTGGTCCTGCAAAAGCAATCAAGGCTCCAGGTTCAGAAATATTAATATCTCCAAGCATAGCAAATGATGCTGTTGTACCTCCTGTTGTTGGATCGGTACATAAAGATATATATGGAATATTAGCATCTGCTAATTGTGCTAATTTTGATGAAGTTTTAACTAATTGCATTAATGATAATGCTGCTTCCATCATTCTAGCTCCTCCAGATTTTGAAATAATCATAAACGGCAATCTGTTTTTCAATGCATAATCTGCCGCGCGAGCAATCTTCTCTCCAACAACACTTCCCATTGAACCACCAATAAAAGCGAAATCCATACAAGCTAGAACTAAGTTTTTGCCATTTGATTTTCCAACAGCCGTTCTAACTGCATCAGTTAAATTTGTTTTTTCTTTTGCTGCGTTTAATCGATCAGAATATTTTTTACTATCAACAAAGTTCAATGGATCTTTTGAAGATATTTTTGGATTTAATTCTTTAAACTTATTATTATCAAATAATATTTCAAAGTATTCATTACTTCCAATTCTTGTGTGGTAATTATCTTCTGGGCTAACATAAAAGTTTGCCCTTAATTGATCTGCATCAACAATTTTACCGCTAGGTGTTTTATGCCAAAGGCCCTTTGGAACATCTTTTTTTTGTTCTGTAGGTGTTTGAATTCCTTTGTCTTTTCTTTTAAACCAAGATGACATAATAGTAGGTTTTTTGAGTTAAGTTTAGATGGGCAATTTACTAAAAAAATAAAGAGAAACTAAAAATTAGTTTCTCTTTATTAATATTGTATTACCAAATAGTTATTATAAGGTGTCAATGTTATTTAAGTCTATAAAGGCTTGTTTCAAACGAGCGTTAAAAGTTTGCTCACCTTCTCGTAACCATTTTCTAGGGTCATAATATTTTTTGTTTGGCACATCTGCACCATCTGGATTTCCAATTTGACTTTTAAGGTATTCAACATTTTTACCAAAATAATCTCTTATTCCTGTTGCAAAACCATATTGTAAATCAGTATCAATATTCATTTTTATGACTCCATAGCTAATACCTTCTCTAATTTCTTCAACAGTCGATCCAGAACCGCCATGAAAAACAAAATCGATAGTATTATGAGGAACATTATATTTTTTTGAAATATATTCTTGTGAATTTAAAAGAATTTTTGGAGTTAATTTTACGTTTCCAGGCTTGTATACTCCATGAACGTTTCCAAATGCAGCAGCAATTGTAAATTTAGGGCTTACCTTCATTAATTCTTCATAAGCATATGCAACTTCTTCTGGTTGAGTATATAATTTTGAAGCATCTACATCAGTATTATCTACACCATCTTCTTCACCACCAGTAATTCCAAGTTCAATCTCTAAAGTCATTCCCATTTTACTCATACGAGCCAAATATTTTTTACAGATTTCAATATTTTCTTCAATAGGCTCTTCAGATAAATCAATCATGTGAGAACTATATAATGGCTTTCCAGTTTCTGCGAAATGTTTTTCACTTGCATCTAAAAGGCCATCAATCCAAGGTAACAATTTTTTGGCACAATGATCGGTATGTAAAATTACAGGGACACCATATGCTTCTGATAATGTATGAACACTTTTTGCACCAGCAATAGCTCCTGCAATTGCTGCTTTTTGGCCTTCGTTTGATAATCCTTTACCTGCATTAAAGTGTGCTCCACCATTTGAAAACTGAATGATAACAGGAGCATTCAATTCTTTTGCAGTTTCTAAAACTCCGTTAATAGTTGATGATCCAGTTACGTTTACTGCAGGAAGTGCAAATTTTTTATCTTTTGCTAATCGAAAAATTTCTTGTACTTCGTCTCCAGTTGCAACTCCAGGGTTTATATTATAGTTCATAGTTGGTTCTTGTTAGTTATATATACAAAACTACATATTTTTTGTTTTAAACTTGATAAGAAAATAAAGAGTTTGCTATTACGTTTTAGTAAATTGTAAAAACCACTAAAAAGGATAATTAATTCCTATGTTATAAACAGCATTTCCAAAATTATAATTACTAAACCATTTTGAATCATCATTTTGATACGGTTCATAAGTTTTAAAACCTAAATCTAATCTAATTACCAAAAAGTTAAAATCATATCTAATTCCAAAACCTGTTCCAAGTGCAATAGAATTTAAAGACTTAAGACCATTAAACTTTCCTTCAGGCTCAATCAAATTTGATTTAGAGATGTCCCAAATGTTTCCTGCATCTGCAAATAAAGCACCTTTTACACTGTTTATTATCTTAAATCGATACTCTAAACTTGCTAAAAACTTCAATGTTCCAACATTATATTCAAGTCCGTTTTTAATAGATCCAGGACCTAAGTCATAGATTTTCCAAGCGCGTAAATCATTAGCTCCTCCAATAAAATAACTTCTACTAAACGGAATTTCATCTGAGTTTCCGTATGGAATTGCAATACCTAATAAACTTCTAAATGCAAGAACATTGTCGCTAGAGGTTCCCCAAAACTTTTTGTATTCTAGGTCTGTTTTGAAATATTGGGCAACACGAATGCCAGCTAGTTCTTTAGGTCTATTTGTAGGTTTTTTTATTAAAACAGTTGTCAGAGCACCAGAAGATGCGACTCTTGCCCTAAAAAATGAAAAATTTGCGTCTTTATAACTTTCACTGTTATTGTAAGTATATTGATAAGAAATTACAGGCACTAGTAGATCTTCAGTAATAATTTCATATCTTTTTTTAACATTCTGAACAGTAAGATATTCAGAAGGGTTTGAATTCTGTAATCCATTAGAATTGTCAAGTACAAAGGATATAAACGTTTGAATACCTGCAAGATCTTTATCGTCAGTTGGTAAATTTGACGAAAGACTTAAATCATTTGAGATGTCACTTAAGCTATTGTATTCAGATCTATAAATATTGTAATAGTCATTTACATTTTTATTCCTAATATATTGAGCGTTTAATAATTCAAATTTATGTTTTTTAGTTTTTGTTGATTCCCAATTATAATCTAGAATTCCGGTAAATTTTTGTTTGTCTAATCCTATATTTTTTTGAAAACTTGACCCAAAAGTAAATTGTGTTTTTGGAGACATTGTTTTAGAAATGATTTTATCAGTTTTTAAAGGGAACAGTATACGAGGAATTTCTAAAGATACATCTCCACCAAATTCATATGCGTTTAAAAAGCCACCAGAGTTATTTGCAGCATCTCTTGATGAATTGAAAAATGAACCTTGAACAGAAAACCTTAAAATTTCTAAGCCTCTAAATGTATTTCTATTTAATACGGATATTTTACCAGAAACACCTAATTGCTTTATATTAGAATGTGTTAATTCAGTATTTGCAGAGAAAGAGTATTTCTTATATGGTGTTAAATAAATTTTAGCAGCAAGGTTTTCATCATCAATTTCATTATATTTGATATTTACAATTTTAAAATTTTGTAAACCTCTCAAGTGTTTTCGAGTTAAGTTTTTATCTTCGTCTCTATAAATTTTATTTGGGTCAATAAAAATAGAATTTGACAATAACTTTGAGTTGTATTTTAAACCATCGTGTGCGTAAAAATTTATACCGTTATATTGATCAGTTTTAGTATAACGTTCATCTTTTCTATTAAAAGTGTAGTCTGTAAAAACATCTATTTTATTTATTTTTTGGACTTTATAGGGTTCTGTGTAAATACTATCATTCTGTTCAATAAAGCGATCACTTATATTTAATTTTATGTCAGATTTGTAAGAATTTGAAGTAGAATCTGCTTTAAAACCAATTGCGCTCTTTGTGAAATGGTAAATTCCTGAGTTTCTATACAATTTAGTAATTCTATCAGCTTCATCTTCAAAAAAGTAATATTTAAATTGTTTTCCTTTTTTTATAAATGATTTTTCTTTGTGCAACTTGAATATGGAATCTAAGACAGGAGATTTAATTTCTCTAGAAATACTGTCTAAGCTAAAAGCTTCACCAGTTTTTATGATATATTCAACATTAACGAGTTTGTTGTTTTTAAAATGAGTTTTATAATCAACCTTTGCTCTAAAATAGCCTTGATTAATAAAGTGTTGTTTTAAGTTATCTCGAGTTAATTTTGTTTTAGTTGTATCTAAAACAACAGGAGCTTCACCATTTTTAAATACCCATTGGTTGAAATTGTATTTAAACTTTCTAAAGCCTCTAGTTTGCTTTTCTGAAAAAACAGTGGAAAATTTTCTTTCTTTACTTGGAAATGAATCTTTCCATTTGGCATATGAGGTTTCATGTTTTTTATTACCAAGATTATAAAAATGAAGTGCAACAGGAATACCAAGAGATAATCTGTTTGGTCTCTGTATTACATAGTCGTTTACTTCATCTTCAACATTTTTCTTGTCGTTAACAATTACTGTATTTTTTTTTAATAAGTGCTCATTTTCTGTTATGTATTTTGCTGTATTACATGCTGAAAAAAATAGCAATGTAAACACAAGAAGCACGAATAATATTGTATAATTGCTTTTCAACAAATAAGAGTTTAAATTTGCTCAAAAATAACACTTTCTTATGTTATCCAAAAGTCAACTGAAATTAATAACGAGTTTACGGCAAAAAAAGTACAGAACTAAAGAAAATCTCTTTATTGCTGAAGGGGTTAAAGTGGTAAATGAGTTTCTAAACTCTGGAATAAAGACACATAAAATTTTTTGTACTACAGATTTTTCGCATTCTCTTTCAGAAGATATTTTTCAATTCATTTCTAATGAAGAGCTAAAAAAGATTAGTCTTTTAAAAACTCCAAATCAAGTTTTAGGATTATTTGAAATTCCTGAAGAAAAAGAAATTATTAAAGTAGGATTAACCTTAGTTCTAGACTCAATAAGTGATCCAGGGAATTTGGGAACAATTATTAGATTATCTGATTGGTTTGGAATTCATCAAATTATTTGTTCAGAAACTACTGTTGATTGTTATAATCCTAAAGTAGTTATGTCTACAATGGGCTCTTTGAAAAGAGTCAGTGTGAAGTATACTGACTTAAAAACATATATAAAATCAACAAAATTACCAGTTTATGCTGCTATGATGAACGGGGAAAATGTATATAAAACGAAATTGATAAATGAAGCGATTTTGGTTATGGGTAATGAAGCAAATGGCATAAGTAAAGAAATACTAGATTTGATCACTAATCAAATAACTATTCCTAGATTTGGTAATAAACAAGAAACAGAAAGTTTGAATGTTGCAACAGCAACTGCAATATTATTAAGCGAATTTAAAAGGGTTTAATGAAAAGCAAAATTTATAAAAACCCCTCTTGTCCCAAAATAATCTATTGGACCAGTCCATTGACTATTAGGGTCTTCATCAGGAACTAATTCTTTATTTAAAGCAAATATTCCTCTAATAGAAGGTGAAAAGATGAAATATGGAAGGTATAAATCTACTCCAAAGCCAAGTTCATATGCGAAATTAGATGACTTCATTCGAAATTCACCACCGGAATTATCTTCAGGGTTTTCTTCATTACTAGAGAAATTGTAATCATATGATAAGCCACCAATAATATATGGCCTCATATTCCCTAATCTATCTGTATGTAACTTCAATAAAAGAGGGACACGTAAATATGTTGCACCAACTTTTCTAATACTATCTCTTTCTCCTCCAGGAATATTTGTAAAAGCGAGTGTTTTGGTATTACTAGAAAGCCCTGGTTCAATACGTATAGAAATATTTTTATGGAGATTCCATCCACCAATTAACCCAATATTAAAACCAACTCCAGCATCTACATCAATAAAAGTATTTATTTGAGTGTAATTAATCTTGAAATCTTTTTTATTTAACCCAAGATAATAACCCCAATAAATCTTTTTAGCATCTTCATCAAGATGATATTCGATTACTTCTTTTTGAGCATTTGCATTAAAAAAACTCAGGATTAGACATAAGATTAAAGGAAATACGGCTTTTTTCATAGTTGTTTTGTAGCCTTATAAATAGTAGCTACACCAAAAGTTTGTGGTTTGTTTTCTACATCTATAAACCCAACTTTTCGTAAAATATTGTTGAGAACTTCACCATATGGGAATTTAGACGCAGATTCGGATAAATAAGAATATGCAGAACCTTCTTTAGAAAACAGTTTTCCAATTAATGGTAAAATAACTGAACAATGAAATTTATACCCTTGTTTAAAAGGTGTTTTTTCTGGTACGGATGTTTCTAAAATCACAAAAGTTCCATTGGGTTTTAAAACCCTTAGTATCTCTGACAATCCTTTTTCTAAAGTTTCAAAATTACGAACCCCAAAAGCAACTGTAATTGCATCAAAACTATTATCTTCAAAGGGCATGTTTTCAGAGTCTCCAAGAATCATTTCAATTTTGTCTGAAAGTTTTTCTTTTGATATTTTTTGTTTCCCTACATCAAGCATTCCTTGAGAAATGTCTAGGCCAATAATATTTTTAGCAGTTGTATTCTTAGCCATATTGATAGCTAAATCTCCTGTACCTGTTGCAATGTCTAAGACTCTAGAAGGATTAACTTCCTTAACAAGATTTACTACTTTTTTTCGCCATTTCACATCTATTCCAAAAGAAATCATTCTATTTAGTCCGTCATAATTCTCAGAAATGTTATCGAACATTTGAGCAACTTGTTCTTTTTTGCCTAGTTCTGAATCTTTGTATGGAGTTACTTTTTCAGACATTTAATTAACCATTTATAGCAATTACAGATTCAATTTTATTAGGAATCATTTCTTTAAGCATTGTCTCAATACCACTTTTTAATGTCATTGTTGAGGATGGGCAACCGCTACAGGCACCTTGTAAAATTACATTTACAGTCTTACTTTTTTCATCATATGATTCAAATTGTATATTTCCTCCATCAGATGCTACAGCAGGTCTAATATATTCGTCTAAAATATCAATAATTTGCTGAGAAGTTTCATCTAGATCTTCGGCTGTTATCGCAAGGGACTTTATAATTTTAGGGACTATATTCTCATTAAGAATGATGTTTCCATCAGCAATATATTGTCTTATAAAACTGCGGACTTCATTTGCCACTTCTGACCATTCTGCAATATCAAATTTAGCAACTGACACATAGTTTTCAGAAATAAAAACTTCTTTAATAAAAGGCAACCTAAACAACTCTATTGCTAAAGGAGCCTCTTTAGCTTCATCAATATTTTTAAATTCAAATGTTTGAGAAGTTAGCATTCTATTAGCAACAAACTTCATGACACTTGGATTTGGTGTGCTTTCTGCATAAATTTCAATGGCTACTTTTTTAGTTGATTTAACTTCAGCATCTATTATAAGGTTGCCATCATTTAAATAACGCTCAATTTCACTTTTAACCTCTTCTTGAACATCAACCCACTCAATAATATCGTATCGTTCTATAGCAATAAAATTAGCAGTAATGTAGATTTTTTTCACAAAAGGTAAGTGAAAAAGTTGTTGTGCTAATACAGAGTTTTTGGCTTCGTCAATATTATTGTATTCATAACTACCATTTGTAATAGTAGAGGTGTGAACAAATTTTAAAATTGTTGACGTATTTGTTGGTTGAATTGAAACTGAAATATTATCCATTCTAATTAAAGTAAATTTTTGACAAAAGTACTAAAAGTATATCTAAGAAGTTGGATATTTTTGAGCAATTAGTTAATTTACTCTTGTATGGAAAAAGCCTCATAATTAATCAATTATGAGGCTTTTTCACGAGGAAACAAATATTAAATATTGAACACTAAAGTTGCTGTAACTTTAGAAGTGTCAATATCTAATTCTGTAGCGTTTATTTCGTTATATTCAGGGTAGAAATCATAAACATCAGTTCTGTTAGAATTCTCATATGATAAGTCTAACTTGACATTACCAAAATTATAACCCAATCCAAAAGTGTATCCTTTTAAATGATCAGAAGATAAAGCGTTTTTGTATGGGCTTTGTTGATGGTGGTATCCGCCTCTAAAACTCACTTTTTTAATTCTCCATTCAGAACCGATACGTAATTCTGCCGTTGGTTCAAAATCAGAATTGAATGATTGATTTTCAGAGTTAAAATCAGTAGTCGGTCCTAATTTAATATTGCTATAATTTCTGTGAGCATAATCTAAACTGATCAGTCCATTTTTTTCAAATATATAAGCGAAACTCCCAGTTACTTTACCTGGAGTTCTTAATGTGTAGTCAAATAAATTTGCGCCATCATCACTAACAAACTCTTCTGTAAAGTTATACCAAGTTGGAGATTGATAAGATAACCCTAATCTAATATTGTCAGTTGGTTTAGAAATAAGCCCAAGAGAAAAGGAAGCGCCAGTTCCATTAATATAAAGGTCATTTCTTAAATGCGCAAAAGAATTATTTGTATTTCCATTTCCATCATTATTATTTTCTGCTAAAGAAACACCTTGATAAAAATTCAGGTCATTTGATGTGAATGAAGCACCAATATATAGGTCGTCTCTATATTGAGTTGCTATAGAGAATGTATATTTGTCATTTTTTCCACTTGTATAGTTTTCAAATATTTGTCCATCAGAATTTAAATATAAAACATCGTTTGTATCATCATCGTCATCTGTAAAATCTCCGTCATAAATAAAAGTTGGAAATTCACTATTTCCGTTAGCTCTCCAATTATTATTATAATCTTGGGACATGCTATAATTGAAGCCAAGTGCAGTTCTTTTCCATTTAGAGCCATTATTTTTAAAAGAAAAAACGAGACCTGCTTGAGATAAATTTGCGAAATTATTGTCAATAGTTGTATTAGTTCCGTAATAGTTAGAATTGATAGATTGACTCCTTGAGTTTAATGAAGCAGAAAACTCACTTTTCAAAAACACCGCAATTCCTGCAGGGTTTATTTCAGTTGCGCTCATATCTCCACCTAAGGCTCCAAATGCACCACTCATTGCTCTATATCTGGCAGTACCATTGTTGTCATTGCCACTAAACAAAACTCCTAAATCATTATAGCCTAATGATTGTGCATTCATAACTATTGAGCATAGAAATGCTCCTAAAAAAAGTATTTTTTTCATTTGTTTGCTTTTTTAAATTATCTCCTTCTCCTTGTAGTTCTGGTTGTTGTTTTAGGTCTACTTGAACTTCTCGTTGAAGAACTTCGAGTGGAAGGTGTCCTGGTTGTTCGAGTTGAAGAATTGTTTGAAGAACTTCTTGTTGTATTATTAACACTTCTGGAATTAGACCTTGTTGTATTACTTGGAGTTCTTCGCGTGCTTGTTCTTTGAGTGTTTGTACCAATTGTTCTTCTAGTTCTTGAAGAAGTATTAGAGTTTACTCTACTAGAAACCTGTCTTCTATTTATATTGCTTCTAGTGTTATGAGCTGTTCTTGAACCATAACTATCATAATTCCTGAAGTAATTGTTGCGCCCATAGAAGTTTCTACCATAATAAAAGTTATTAAATCCACCGAAAGCATTAAATCTACCAAAATTATTATAATATGATTGGCAATAAATATCATAAAAGAATCCGTAAGGATTATTATAAGCATAATTGACTCCTCCAAATCTCCAAGAGTTATTAAATCCTATAAAAGGATAATTATATCCGAAACCAAAAGGTCTATTGAAGTTTTGAAAGCCACCAAACCCAAAGTTGTTGCCTAAATATATGTTTACTGAAGTGTTATCTGAATTACCCCATGGTGAAGAGTTAGAATTGTTTTGAATACTATCACTTTCTATATATTGGTCATCAGTGTATTGAAAATCATCTACATTAGTAATTAAATCTTCGTTTGAAATTTCACGATATTCTTCATAAGATACTGAAAAATAGTCACTTCCATTACTAGAAACTTCATCATTTGAAACAACCTTTATATTGCTTGAAGAATTATAAATTCCATCGTCATCATTGTAAGCGCTTTGGTATGTGCCACAAGAAGATAAGCCTAGAATTGCTAACAAAGCAAGTAAAAGTTTTGAGTTTGTTAAATTAGGTAAGTAAAAATCTTTCATAATCCTTTGATTTTTTACGTTAAAACTACAAAAAATAAGTAGTTTTGTCGAGATTAATATTATATCATTAACATCACAATTTTTGTGCCAAACTTTTAAGTATGAGTAAGAAGTTAACGACTAGAGAAGAAGATTATTCAAAATGGTATAATGAATTGGTTGTAAAAGCTGATTTAGCAGAGAATTCAGGTGTGCGAGGGTGTATGGTTATTAAGCCTTACGGCTATGCTATTTGGGAAAAAATGCAAGCAGAGTTAGATAGAATGTTTAAAGAAACAGGTCATGAAAACGCATATTTTCCGATTTTTATTCCTAAATCTTATTTTTCAAAAGAGGCAAGTCATGTAGATGGCTTTGCAAAAGAATGTGCTGTTGTGACTCATTACAGACTTAAAAATGATGAGAATGGTAATGTTGTAGTTGATGAAACTGCAAAATTAGAGGAAGAATTAATTGTTCGTCCAACTTCAGAAACTATTATTTGGGATACCTATAGAAAGTGGATTGAATCATATAGAGATTTACCAATTTTGATAAATCAATGGGCAAATGTTGTGCGTTGGGAAATGCGTACTAGATTGTTTTTAAGAACTGCTGAGTTTTTATGGCAGGAGGGTCATACTGCTCATGCAACAAAAGATGAAGCTGTTACGGAATCAAAATTAATGCAAGGTGTGTATGCTGACTTTGCTGAAAATTTTATGGCAATGCCAGTGATAAAAGGTTTTAAAAGTGAGAGCGAACGATTTGCCGGTGCTTTAGAAACGTATACTATTGAAGCATTAATGCAAGATGGAAAAGCTTTGCAGGCAGGAACTTCACATTTTTTAGGACAAAATTTCGCGAAAGCATTTGATGTAAAATTTACTACAAAAGAAGGGAAGAGAGAGCATGTTTGGGCAACATCTTGGGGTGTTTCTACTCGTTTAATGGGGGCGTTGGTGATGACGCATTCAGATGATAAAGGATTGGTTTTGCCTCCAAAATTGGCGCCAATACAAGTTGTAATTGTGCCAATTCACAAAACGGATGAACAATTAGATGCGATCTCACAAAAAGTTGATGAACTTACTGCTGAATTGCGAAAAAAAGGAATTTCTGTAAAATATGATAAAAGAACTACTTATAAGCCAGGATGGAAGTTTGCTGAATATGAACTAAAAGGTGTTCCGTTACGAATTGCTTTGGGACCTCGTGATTTAGAAAACGGAACTTTAGAAATTGCAAGAAGAGATATTTTAGATAAAAAAACAATTTCTATTGACGAAACTGTTTCTTATGTTGAAAAAACTTTAAAAGAAATTCAAGAGAACTTGTTTAATAGATCTGTAAATTATCGAGATGCTCATATTACAGAAGTTAATTCTTTTGATGAGTTTAAAGAGGTTTTAGAATCTAAAGGTGGATTTGTATCTGCACATTGGGATGGGACATCTGAAACAGAAGAGCAAATTAAAAACTTAACAAAAGCAACAATAAGGTGTATTCCAAATGATGCTGAAAAAGAAGATGGTATTTGTGTTTTTTCAGGTTCAAAATCAGAAAGAAGAGTACTTTTTGCAAAAGCATATTAATTTTTTTAAAAAAAGTTTTGTGGAGTTAAAAATAGTTGTATTTTTGCATCCGCTAATGAGAAGGAAATTAGTTAACGGTCCGTTCGTCTAGGGGTTAGGACGCATGGTTTTCATCCATGTAACAGGGGTTCGATTCCCCTACGGACTACAAGTTTTAAAAACATAAATTACAATGGCAAATCATAAGTCAGCTCTAAAAAGAATTAGAAGCAACAGAGTTAAACAAATTAGAAATAAGTATCAGCACAAAACTACGCGTAATGCTCTTAGAGATTTACGTGCTACGACTGATAAGAAAGAAGCACAAGCTTTATTACCAAAAATTGCATCAATGCTAGATAAATTAGCAAAGAATAATGTTATTCATAAGAATAAAGCAAGCAATTTAAAATCTAAATTAGCAAAGCAAGTAGCCGCTTTATAATTTATTTTTCTATAAAATATTTAAAACCGTACTAATTTTTTAGTATGGTTTTTTTTGTTCTCTTATTTTTTAATATTTTACCATTCATATGATCTATTAGCATCTAGTCTGATAAATATAAATAATAGAAGTGTGAATCCCCAAAGTGAAGATCCTCCATAACTAAAAAAGGGTAGTGGAATTCCAATTGTTGGTAAAAGACCTATTACCATTCCAATATTTACCATAAAATGGAAGAAAAATATAGAAGCAATACCATATCCATAAACTCTACTGAAAGTTGATTTCTGACGTTCTGCAATATGAATTATTCTTAGCATAAGTGCTATAAATAATGAAATGACAATGATACTTCCAATAAACCCCCATTCTTCACCTACTGTGCTGAAAATGTAATCTGTGTCTTGTTCGGGTACAAACTTACCTTGTGTTCTATCTCCTTCAAGATAGCCTTTACCTGTTATACCGCCAGAAGCTATAGTTTGAATCGCTTGGTTAGTGTTATATCCAATTCCTTGAGTATCTGTTGTTTTTCCAAGGATAATATTAAAGCGATCTCTATGTCTTTGTTGAAAAATATAGTTGAAAATATAGTTCACACTAAATATGTAACTACTTATAATTACTAAGCAGATTAATAATTGAAGCCACGCTTTTTTTAATATGTTAGATTTATATATACTTAAGTATCCAAAAATAATTCCAAAAACGCCTAAAGTTATATAAATCATCATAGGAATAATCCCGATAATTCCTAATTTAAGAGTAAGTAGAAATAATAGAATAGCAAGGCCTCCAATAATAAAGTAATATACTGGTAAACCTTCTCTGTAGAAGACAAACAAGAACGAAAAATAAACGAGTGCTGATCCAGGATCTGGTTGTAAAGTAATTAGAAATGCAGGTAATAGTATGATGAAAAACGCTTTAATATGATTTTTAAGAGGTTTAAAAGTAAACGACTTGTCACTCAGTAGTTTTGCAACAGCTAATGCTGTAAACGCTTTAGCAAACTCTGTAGGTTGTATTGTAAAACCTCCAATAGCATACCAAGATCTTGCTCCATTTATATTTTTTCCGAAGAAAAACAAACCGAGTAATGTTAATATTCCAATAATAAAAAATATAGATGCAAATTGCTCATAAAAGCGTGTTTCAATAAATAGAACTAAAATAATTAAAGGTATTGTAAGGGAGATCCAAATAAGTTGCTTTCCATAACGTGCATTAAAATCTAAAATTTCATAATGCTCTTCTGAAGTTGATGCGGCATAAATATTTAACCATCCTAAAAAAACTAATAGAATGAAAAATAGTACGAGCCATAAATCGATACCAGCAAATATGTTATTTTTCTCCCTCTGCATTATAAGTTGTTTCTAATTGTCTATCATATTCATCTTGAAGACTGCCATTCATCATGCGATCTTCTAAATATTTTCTTTTTGTTTCTCCGTTTAAATATTTTTCAATCATTAATGTTGCAATAGGTCCAGCCCAACGAGATCCCCAATATCCATTTTCAACAAAAACCGCAATCGCAATTTTAGGATTGTCTTTTGGTGCAAATGCAATAAAAATGGAATGATCTGTAAGTTGAACTTTTTTTCCGCCTATTTTAGTAGAGTTTTCAGCAGTTCCTGTTTTTCCGCATATTTCAACTCCTTCAACTCGTGATGCGTGTGCTGTTCCATCTTTATGTTCAAAAACATCAAGTAATCCTTGAATTAGAGGTTCAAAATGCTTTTTATCAATTGTTGTAACGTGTTTGGTTGTAAAACTTTTATCAATTGTTTCTCCTTTTATACTTTTTACAATATGTGGTGTATAGTAAAACCCTCTATTTGCTATAGCAGCAGTCATATTAGCAAGTTGAATAGGTGTAGTGCTAACTTCTCCTTGACCAATAGCATTTGATAAAGTATAAGTTGCTGTCCAATTTTTTGCAGGATACATTCTGTCATAATAATCAGAATCAGGAATAAATCCTTTGTCACCGCTAGATAAATCATTCCCTAAATAATTTCCTAAACCAAAACTTTCTACATGTTTATTCCATTTATTCATTCCTAACCTTGGCGTGTCATATTTTTCAATAATACGTCTATAAGTATTTGCAAAATAAGAATTACAAGACGTGTAAATACCAAAGTTTAATTTCACTTTACTAGCATGTGGATGACATCCCATAAAACCTCTTCGTCCATATTTATATCCATGATGACATGTAAAAACTGTATTTTTATCAATCACATTTTCTTGAAGACCAATGAGTCCTGTTAAAATTTTAAATGGAGATCCAGGAGGATAAGCTCCTTTTAAACCTCTGTCAAACATTGGTTTATTAATTGTGTCTCCAAATAAACGAACAGAGTTGCTTGAGCGAATTCTTCCAACCATTAAATTTGGATCGTAAGAAGGTGCAGTAACCAATGATAATATTTCTCCACTAGATGGTTCAATAGCTACAATACCTCCTCTTTTACCGTTCATTAATTGTTCGCCATATTGCTGCAAAATTACATCTAAAGTTAGGTTTAAATCTTTTCCAGAAGTTGCTAATGTATCATAAACTCCATTTTTATATGAACCTATTTCTTTATTAAATTTATCTTTTTGAATTCTTTTGACACCTTTTATTCCGCGTAAAAAAGATTCGTATGTTTTTTCTATTCCTTGAAAACCAATTAATTCTCCTTGTTGATAATAACTATTATCATTTATTTGATTTTGATTAACTTCACTTATGTAGCCAACGACATTTGCAGCAGTTTTTAAAGGATATTCTCTTATAGAACGTTTCTGAATATAAAATCCTTTGTATTTATAGAGCTTTTCTTGAAGATAGGCGTAATCATCTTTTGAAACTTGACTTATAAAGGTAGAGGGTAATCTTCGAGAATATTTTACAGCCTTATTATATTTTTTGATAAATGTCTCTTTGTCTATACTTAATAATTTACAGAATTCAAGAGTGTCTAATGGTTTCCCTTCTCTAGGTATTATCATCAAATCATAAGATTGTTGATTGGCTACCAATAACTTCCCATTTCTATCATATATATATCCTCTCTCAGGATAATCATAGACTCTTTTAATTGACGCATTATTGAGGGGTGAAATTTTATATGAGTTGTTTAATACTTGTAAATAAAATAGTCTACCAATAAATAAGACTCCAACTATGATTATACATATATATAGTAAGTTCCCTCTTTTCATGCTATCTTCTTTTTGTAAATAAAATAATTGCAAGAAAAATAAGAGAAAGACTAAAGGTGGTTGTTGAAATTGTTTTCATAAGGATGCTTCCAAACTCATTTAGGCTAAAAAAGTCTAGAGTAAAAACAATTAAATGATGAATAAATATAAGTGATAGGATATACCAAAAGGATTTAGCAAAAGATAATGATCTGATATTAAATAATAGGTAATCAAAGTCAGATTTCCCTAAAATAGTTGATAGAATTGGTAATCTAAAATATGCGATGAACAATGTAGCGGCTGTATTAATCCCACCAGTATCTGAAAAGAAATCTATAGAAAGACCTAGAAAAAAACTAAAAAGTAAAAGTGAAGTTTTTTCCTTTTTGAGAGGGAAATAAAATATAAAAATGATATAAAAAAGTGGATTGATATATCCAAACAGATTTATATTATTAAAAATAAGTACTTGAAGTATTATTAAAACAATAAACCAAATTATATTTTGAATTAGATTACTCATTATTATTAGTTTCTAATTTTAGGATATCTTCTTTATGCAAATTGGTAATTATATTAACATTGCTTATAGAGCTCATATCGTTAAATAGGGTTATATCTATGTTTTTAAATATTTTATTGCTTATTTCAAAACTTTTCACAACTCCAACAAGAATTCCTTCAGGGAATATTGTTGATTTTCCACCAGTAATAATTGTATCACCAATTTTTATATGTGCTTGTCTTGGTAAATCTTTTAATTGAAGGGTTCTATAATCTTTTCCATCCCAAGAGAGAGTTCCAAAATGATCATTGCCTTTTATTTTAGTATTGATTTGAGAATATCCATTTAAGACGGATATAATGGTAGCGTTGTATTTAGAAACACTTTTTGTAACCCCAATAATTCCTTTACTATTTACAACTGCCATTTCCGCTGAAATACCATTTTTGAAACCTTTATTAATCAGTAAAAAATTATTTTGATTTGTATAGTTATTGCTAATTATTTTTGCAGAAGAATACCCGTACCTTCTAAATTGTTTTGTTGAATCTAATAATTGTTTAGAAATGGAATCTATATCAATAGACTCAAGTGAAAGAATATTTTTTAAAGTAGTATTTTCTTTTAAAAGGCGTTGATTTTCAGATTTCAAATAAAAAAAATCGTTAACCTCACTTATTTTATTGTAAAAGGCTCCAGTTATACTATTCGCTGAGTTAACAAACTTGCTTCTGTGATAAGAATGGGTTTGAATAGTAAAGAAAAAAGCAAAAAATTCTAACATCAAGAATAGAATAAAGTATCTATACTTTTCAATGAATTTAATTATTTGCTTCATAAATCAATAAAAGTATTTGCGTATTTCTATTTCAATAATACGTTGCTGTATTTATCTAAATCTTTCAATGCCATTCCGGTACCTCTAACAACAGCGCGTAATGGATCTTCGGCAACATAAACAGGTAAATCAGTTTTTCTAGAAAGTCTCTTGTCTAAACCTCTAAGCATTGACCCACCTCCTGCAAGGTAAATTCCAGAATTATAGATATCAGCGGCTAATTCTGGAGGTGTTTGTGATAACGTTTCCATTACAGCATCTTCAATTCTAAGAATAGACTTGTCTAATGCTTTAGCAATTTCTCTAAATGATACTTGAGCTTGTTTCGGTTTTCCACTTAGTAAATCTCTACCTTGAACTAATAAGTCTTCTGGTGGATTATCTAAATCTTCAGTTGCTGCACCAATTTCAATTTTAATTCTTTCAGCTGTACGTTCACCAACATACAAGTTGTGTTGAGTGCGCATATAATATGCAATATCATTAGTAAATACATCACCTGCAACTTTAACAGATTTATCACATACAATTCCTCCAAGAGCAATTACAGCAATTTCAGTTGTTCCTCCACCAATATCAATAATCATATTACCTTTAGGCTGTGTAATATCAAGCCCAATACCTATTGCAGCAGCCATAGGCTCATAAATTAAATATATTTCTTTAGCATTCATATGTTCACACGAATCTCTTACTGCACGTTTTTCTACTTCAGTAATTCCAGAAGGAATACAGACAACCATTCTCAATGAGGGTGTCCAAAACTTATTTTTTATAGTAGGAATATTCTTAATGAACTCTTTAATCATCTGTTCAGATGCTTCGAAATCTGCAATTACACCATCTTTTAACGGTCTAATAGTTTTGATGTTTTCGTGAGTTTTACCTTGCATTAAACTGGCTTTTTCTCCAGTAGCAATAATTTTACCAGAAATGATATCTCTAGCGACAATTGATGGTTCATCAACAATTACTTTACCGTCATGGATTATAAGAGTATTTGCAGTTCCTAAATCAATTGCAATATCTTCAGTCATGAAATCGAAAAATCCCATATAATAGTTTCTTTTGGTGTTAATTATACAAATGTAATAAAATTAATGTTTAAAATGTCTTGTTCCTGTCATTACCATGGCTAAATTATTGTCATTACAATAATCTATAGATAATTGATCTTTTATTGATCCTCCAGGTTGTATAATACTTTTAATACCAGCATTGTATGCGATTTCGACACAATCTGGAAAAGGAAAAAATGCATCACTAGCCATTACTGCTCCTTCAATATCAAAATTAAAATGATTTGCTTTAGCTACAGCTTGATTTAATGCGTCAACTCTACTTGTCTGTCCTGTTCCACTAGCAAATAATTGTTTGTTTTTGGCAATAACAATTGTATTTGATTTAGTGTGTTTACATAATTTAGATGCAAACAATAAATCTTCTAACTCTTTTTCTGTTGGTTTATTGTTAGTTGCATAAGACAAATCGGTTAGGCTATCAGTTTTTGAATCTTTCTCTTGAACTAATGCTCCATTAAGGCAAGTTCTTACAGTTGTTTTTGGCAATCCTGTTTCTTTCTGAACAAGAATTCTTCTATGTTTTTTTCCTTTTAGTATTTCCAAAGCTTCACTAGAATATGAAGGAGCAATTACAACTTCACAAAATAATTTATGAATTTCTGTTGCTGTATCAGAATCAATTTCCATATTAGAAATTAATATTCCACCAAATGCAGAGGTTGGATCTCCTGCAAGTGCATCAAGATATGCTTGATATAAAGTGTCTCTTTGTGCCAATCCACATGCATTATTATGTTTTAATATGGCAAATGTTGGGTCGTCATTTTTAAATTCATTCATTAAATTTACAGCTGCATCTACATCTAATAAATTATTATAAGACAACTCTTTTCCATGTAAAATATCAAACATTGCTTCTAAATCACCAAAGAAAATTCCTTTTTGATGGGGGTTTTCTCCATAGCGTAAAACGTTCCCGTTAGTTTCACTTATTTTTAATGAAGTAATCTCTTGGTTCGTATTAAAGTAATTAAAAATGGCACTATCATAATGAGAAGAGATGTTGAATGATTTAGCAGCAAAGTGTTTACGTTGCTCAATACTAGTTTCTCCGTTTTGGTCAGAAAGAATAGTCAAGAAATCATCATATTGTTCCATTGAAGAAACGCAAATAACGTCTTTAAAATTTTTAGCTGCTGCTCTAATTAATGAAATACCACCAATATCAATTTTTTCAATGATATCTTTTTCTGTTGCATCACCTGCTACCGTTTTTTCAAAAGGATATAAATCAACTATTACAATATCTATTTCTGGAATTTCAAATTCAGTAATTTGCTCAATGTCACTAGGATTATCTCTTCTAGTTAAAATACCACCAAAAACTTTTGGATGTAATGTTTTAACTCTCCCTCCGAGAATAGAAGGGTAAGAGGTTAAATCTTCAACAGGAACTACATTTATTCCTAATTTTTTAATAAAATTTTCAGTTCCACCAGTTGAATAAATTGTGATTCCAAGTGCGTCTAATTTTTGAACAATTGGTGCCAATCCATCTTTGTGAAATACTGAAATTAATGCTGATTTTGCTTTTTTTGATGAGTTCATTTTGTGTGTTGTGCTGTTTCACGCAAAATTAGTTAAACTGAATAGCCTTTGCAACATAAAAAGGAGTAATAAGAATCGAACTTTTAAACAATTTCGGCAACTTGTTCACAAACGAATTCTAATAATTCAGTATCTAAATTTGTAAATGTGTTTTGAGTATGAGAATCAATATCAATTTGACCAATGTTTTCTTGATTTTTAAATATTGGAATTACAATTTCTGATTTCACTTTCCATCCACAAGAAATGTAATTATCTTGTTCTGTTACATCTTGTACAATAAAGTTTTTATTACTTATCGCAACTTGACCACAGATACCTTTTCCAAAAGGTATAATTGTATGTTCCGTTGATTCTCCGGCATATTGAGCAAGTTTCAACTCTTCTTTATCTCCGTTTTTAAAATAAAATCCAACCCAATCATAATGTGAAATTTCTTGTTTTAAAAAATCACAAATTTCCTGTAATTTAGATTCATTTTTTTTAGATTGATTAATAATTGTAATAATATTGTTTTTTAAGAAGTCGATATTCATTTCTTTTTTTAATTTTAAGCAAAATTAAAACCTTTTATTGAAAAAAAATAAAGTTGTCATATTATTTTTAACCAAGTTTTTTGTGGTTTATTTTTTATTGACTGGATTGTATTCAGTTTATTTAAATAATACTCAAGAAAAAGGAACTATTTTTGAGTGTTCGCCAGTAACAAAAATTGTTGCAAATCATTCTGAACAAGTTGCAAATTTTTTAGGCTATAATATATATACAGATCAGAGTTCTCAAGAGCTATCCATAATGGTTATGGTACATCAAAACTATGTCGTTAAAATTGTTGAAGGTTGCACAGGTATTAGTGTGATGATTCTGTTTTTGGCCTTTATTATAGCTTTTTCAGGTAGTATGAAAAATACAATTTTATTTGGAATTTTCGGCCTGATTTTTATTTATTTAACCAATATTTTTAGAATTATTACTTTATCATTAACAATGTATCACTATCCACAATATGAAGAAGTAATGCATTCTGTTTTTTTTCCTGCAGCAATTTATGGAATGGTATTTTTACTATGGATTATTTGGGTTAATAAATTTGCAATTATTAATAAGAAATAGATGAATAAAAGTATTAGAATTTTCCTACTTTTTTTATTATTTGCTTCTTTTTTGGCTATTAAAGGGTTTGCTTCAAAATTATTTTACGATCCATTCATTGAGTTTTTTAAAAATGATTATTTGGTTAATGGTATCTTTCCAAATTACAGTTCAATTCAACTGTTTATTGATATAGCACTACGCTATCTATTAAATGGATTAATATCTTTAGGGGTGATTTATTTGTTATTTCAAAAAAACACACTGGTATTGTTTTCAGTAAAACTCTATTTAATCCTTTTTGTACTATTGACTACTTTTTACTTTTTATTATTAAACACTGAATTTTCTAGCGGATACTTATTAGCGTTTTATACAAGAAGACTATTAATTCATCCGGTAATTTTAATAGCCTTATTGCCCGCTTTTTACTTTCAATATAAATTAAAAAAAGGGTAGTCTATTTATTTTAGCACTTATTTGATTTTTTTTTACTAGCCATACTTTAATTTTTTTGTTTCAATTTTATAAAAAAAATATTTTCAAGCATTGATTTAACATATTTTTTGGTTCAATTAAATGAAGTTTCTTTAATTTTGCGTTGTAAATGAAACAATTGATCCATAATTTTTTTTCAGGTCTATTAGCAATTATCGTGCTCTTATCAACCTTATCTTTTACGGTTGATAGTCACTATTGTGGTGAACGATTGGTAGACGTTGCTGTTTTTTCTGAAGTAAGAGGTTGTGGAATGGAAATGGAGAATGAGATGAGTGATGAGGTTTCTTTTTTTAAAAAACCTTGTTGTAAAAATGAAACTTCTATTGTAGAAGGAAATTCTATAGATCAACAAGTTCTGAAAAATTTAAAATTGCAACAAATTGATTTTGTGACTGCATTTGTTGTTTCGTATAATAATTTATTTCTAGATAACACTCAAACATCTTTACTCTATCTTTATAAGCCTCCACTAATTCACAAGGATATCATATTACTCTTCGAGAATTTTAGAATTTGATTTTTTTAATTATTACTTCGTTTTTTACGCTGATGACAGTGTGAATTAATAAAAATTTAAAAAATTTAAAAAATGAAATTAAAAACAATATACTTATTATTAGCTTTAATGCCAATAATATCATCAGCTCAAGAGACTTTCCGAGGAATGGTAATGGTACAAGGAAACACCCAAGTTAAAGGGCTAGAAGGCGCAACTGTTAGTTGGCAAGGCACTAGTGTTGGAGTAGTAACAGATGAAAAAGGATGGTTTGAAATTGAATACAAACCTGAATATAAAAAATTAGTAATTAGTTTTTTAGGATACCAAACTGATGTTGTGGAAGTGAAATCAAATGTTGAATTACACCATTTGTTGACAGAAGGAAACACATTAGATGAGGTTCAAGTAAAGGCAAGAAAAAAGACAACATCACTTTCCTTTTTTTCAACAGCAAATATTTCTAAAATTAGCAGTGAAGAGTTATTAAATGCTGCATGTTGTAACCTTTCTGAAAGTTTTGAAACGAACCCGTCAATTGATGTGAATTTTTCAGATGCAGTTACAGGGACTAAACAAATTCAAATGCTTGGATTGAATAGTCCTTATATTTTAATTGCGCAAGAAAATATCCCAACTGTTCGTGGTGCTTCACAAGCGTATGGCCTAACTTTTACTCCCGGAACTTGGGTTGAAAGCATTCAAATCACCAAAGGTGCTGGAAGCGTAGTTAATGGATATGAGAGTATTGCAGGGCAGATAAACGCTGAACTGGTAAAGCCATTAACAGATGATAAATTATTTGTAAATTTTTATGGATCTGATAATGGTAGATTGGAGTTCAATACGCATTTGAATCAAAAAATTTCTGATAAATGGAGTGCTGGTCTCTATATACATGGAAATAATCGTTCTAAAAAGGTAGATAATAACAATGATAATTTTTTGGATGTCCCTTTGGCAAAACAAATTAATATCATGAATCGTTGGCAATACCAAGATATACAAAAAGGTTGGGTTAGTTTTTTGTCTTTCAGATACCTTTCAGATCAGAAACAAGCAGGTGAAGTAGACTTCAATCCTTCAGTTGACAAATTCACAACCAATTCTTGGGGAAGTGAAATTAATACAAATAGAGTAGATGCAACCGCTAAAGTTGGATATGTATTCCCTGAAACTCCATATCAAAGTTTAGGTTTTCAAGCAGCATATAGCAGTCATAAACAAGATTCGTATTATGGACTTCAGACTTATAAAATAAAGCATGAAAGTGTCTATTCAAACTTGTTGTTTAATTCTATAATTGGTGATACAAGAAATAAGTTTAAAGCAGGATTTACCTTTACCTATGATAGATATGAAGAGTATGTCAATGCAATTGACTATAGTAGAGGTGAAAATTCATTTGGTGGGTTTTTTGAGTATTCTTATGATGATTTAGAGAACTTTAGTTTGACTGCTGGAGTTAGAGCAGATCAGCATAATAAATTAGGATTTTTTATTACACCTAGACTGCATGCGAGATATGCGCCATGGGAGAAAGCAGTATTGCGGGCATCTATTGGAAGAGGGAAAAGAAGTGCTAATATTTTTGCTGAAAATCAACAGTTATTTGCATCGAATAGAGTAATAAATATAGTGCAGGATGGTGGAGAGATTTATGGTCTTGATCCAGAAACTGCTTGGAATTATGGTGTTAGCTTTTTACAAGGGTTTAATTTGTTTGAAAAAAAAGGAGATATAGTTTTTGATTTTTATCGAACTAATTTTACGAATAAAGTAATTGTAGATTGGGAGGATTCTCAACAAATATCTTTTTATAATTTGGAAGGGAAAAGTTACGCGAATAGTTTTCAAACGGAAGTGAGTTACACACCCTTTGATAAACTAGATGTAAAATTTTCCTATAAATATTACGATGTACAATCAGATTATAAAAGTGGAACAAACGATAAGCCCTTGGTTCCAAAGCATCGATTTTTTGCTAACATAGGTTATGTTACCAAGCAAAATTCAGAAAGTTTTTGGAGATTTAACACGACCTATAATTTGGTAGGTAAACAACGTTTTCCATCTACATTAAATAGTCCACTAATTTATCAAAGGCCAGAATTTTCAAAATCAATAAACTTGTTAAATATTCAGGTAACTAAAGTATTTTCTCGTAAATTTGAGATGTATATTGGTGGAGAAAATATCACAAATACAACACAAGAGAATCCAATTGTATCAGCAGATAATCCTTTTGGTTCTTATTTTGATAGTACAATGATATATGCTCCGATTAATGGAGCAAATTATTACGTAGGTTTGCGTTATAAAATTTAAATTATAAAAAATGAAGAAAATATTTTTAACTTTTGGGTTGTTATTGTTGACAATTTCAATGACATCTCAAAATAAAAATGCAAGAGCACAAATAGAAGTAGATGGAGTTTGTGGAATGTGTAAGCAACGAATTGAAAAAGCAGCGTTGAACACTAAAGGTGTTAAAAGTGCAGTCTGGAGTATCGAAACACACATGTTGTCTCTTATTTTAGATGAGCGTAAAACTGATTTACAAACAGTACACCAAAATATTGCTGCTGTTGGTCATGATACTGAACAAATAGTGTGTACTCAGGAAGCTTACGATGGATTACATCCTTGTTGTAAATATAAAGAGGAAGCAGTAAAAGAAGATCATAAGAAAAAAGATGATAATTAAGATTTCTTTTAAATGTATAAAAAAACCGCTTCAAAAATTGAAGCGGTTTTTTTATCTGTGTCGATTCGCCATTACATCATTCCAGGCATTCCTCCACCCATTGGAGGCATTGCAGCAGAAGTATCTTCTTTAATATCAACTAAAGCACATTCTGTAGTTAAAATCATTCCAGCAACTGATGCTGCATTTTCAAGAGCAATACGTGTAACTTTAGTTGGATCTATAATTCCAGCTTTTAGCATTTTTACATATTCTCCTGATTTTGCATTGTAGCCAAAGTCTCCTTTTCCTTCCAGTACTTTTGAAACTACAACAGAACCTTCTTTGCCAGTATTTTCAACAATTTGGCGTAATGGTTCTTCTATAGCTCTATCAATAATTTTGATTCCTGTTATTTCATCTAAATTATCAGTTGTGATATTTTCTAATACAGATTTTGCTCTTATTAAAGCAACTCCACCACCAGCAATAATACCTTCTTCAACTGCTGCTCTTGTAGCATGAAGTGCATCGTCAACTCTATCTTTCTTTTCTTTCATTTCTACTTCACTTGCTGCACCAACATATAAAACTGCAACACCTCCAGCTAATTTAGCCAAACGCTCTTGTAGTTTTTCTCTGTCGTAATCAGAAGTTGTAGTTTCAATTTGAGATTTTATTTGAGCAACTCTATCTTTAATTTCTTTTGCATCACCAGCACCATTAACAACAGTAGTGTTGTCTTTATCAATAGTAACTCTCTCGGCAGTTCCAAGCATCTCTAGTGTTGTTTTCTCTAGTGATAAACCAAGTTCTTCAGA
>TARA_B110000090_G_scaffold12427_1_pt1 | contig 25466 bp, 27 predicted proteins | sample TARA_B110000090 | Tara Oceans TARA_B110000090 (sample SAMEA4397239) | marine metagenome | biome: Polar Biome; feature: [SRF] surface water layer (ENVO:00010504); material: water (ENVO:00002006), including particulate matter (ENVO:01000060) such as... | depth 5 m
CAATTAGCACAAATCGCTTGGGTATATAGATCAAGAAAAACACATGTTAAACCTCTTGTAGCAATTGAATTCAAAATTGCACAATAATAAAAGTAGTATGAAAGGAATGAAAATAGGCATCATCATCATATTTTACAATAATGAAAATGGCATTAATAAATATTTATTCAGTAAACAGATAAAAAAAACACAAAATATAAATTTCTGTTTGGTTAACAATTGTAGTAATGATAAAACGTATCAAATATTAAAAGAAATAAAAGAAGAGTGTGGATCGACGGTGTCAATTGTAAATGTTAAAAAAAAGAGTTCAGAAGCTTCTGCTAAAAGAGCAGGCGCAAGATATATGATTAATCAGTTTGAATTAAAACATCTATGCTATATAAACACAAAACCTATTGACCTTACTAATAATAGTTTCTATAATTTAATTAAAAACATTAGTGACTATCAAAAAGAAATTTTAGAATATAATATAGAAAATTTAAAGAAAAAGGAAATTAGGAAAATGAAGTACCAAAGTTTATTCTCGGTAATTGAAAATATAAAAAAAACACAATCAAAAAGGCAATTTTCAAACGTAGTCTTCAACTTAAAATAATTTTAAAACCCCTAATTGGTGTCAGCTGCAATGATCATTAGCATATTCTTCAAAATTTTTGTTGCAGTTGTTTTTTTTAATTAAAATATAAAAACAAAGAAAAATATCCAATAAAATTCAATCTAATAGTGGGAAAATGGATATTCACAATATAACGAATGGATTATACTTGATTAAATTTGAGGATGTGAATACTATTAAATTTATAAAAGAGAAAACATTTACTAACACTGTATATAAAAAATAGCAGCTAAGTTCAAACTATAAACTTTAATCATTCTCTACTATTTTTGTTTATATACCAAAAGAAACTGTATTTTTTATCTACTACTTTTATACATCAAACGCTGCATACACATTTAGCAGAACAGACAACTAAACAATTTAGTTTTTAACGAACTGTTATCTATTTTTTGCTCTAAACAATCTATTAATTACAATTGTATGAGGAAAAGTGATGGCTGCTATAAAAGAAAAAAAGATAGTGTAAATCAGGCTATTATCGTTAAATACTAAATATAAAACAACAAGCCCTATTATTGAAATAAGCCAATATGGAAAAGCTTTTTTAACATAATCTGTAGCGTTTTCTTTATTAAAATCGCCATAAATATAGATTATTTGTTCAAATAGAGATGGAATAGAATGCCAAAGAATAAAGTATATAGTAAATCCCCAAATTAGCGTAGATATTTCAAAAATTATCGCGAAAATCAAAAGTTTAAAAATTTCTAAGATAAAAATTTTGTATTTTTTTTTATTAATAATTAAATTGATAGCGAAAAATACAATCAGAAAAATCAATGTAAATAAAAACACATAATCAATCCATAGCGCTCCCATAGATGAACTTAAAATTGAAAGCGTAATATCTAAAACATCATTTGTATTAAGTCTAAACAATAAAAAAAGAATGAATAAGCCATAGGTAGTGTAAAAAATTTTTTTGTATATATTTTTCAAGTTTAAATTTATAGGCTCCCAATTTTGTTCTCCGAAGTGAAATGCACTGAACAATATGAATAGCATCAATCCGATAGAAGGAAAAACATAAAAAAGTACAATTGCAATTATAATTGTTAAAACGTATAATGCTATAACCTTGAAGAAATTTCTTTTATATTTTTCACTAGATAACTTAAGAATCAGTAGAATATCATTGGACCCATGTAAAACTCCAAAGGAAAATATAAAAAGAAACCCTAAAATAATTTCAAATTCTGGATTAACTTTTGAAACAATCCAAAGTCCTATAAAGCTTGCTACGATTGAAAAATTAAATAATTTATTCATAAAAAATTAATGAATTGTAAATATATATATTTTTTTTTTATATAAACACTTGCATTTGTCTAACTTTTTTGTAAATTTGAATGAACAAAAAACTTAACTATTATGAAATTTTTATTATTTATCCCATCATTTATGGGCAAAATGGATCCTTCTGATTACATTGGATTTACTTTTTTTATTGGATGTATGGCTATGATGGCCGCTTCCGTATTTTTCTTTTTATCACTGAGTCAGTTTGATAAAAAATGGAGGACATCAGTCCTCGTATCTGGGATAATAACATTTATTGCAGCGGTCCATTATTTTTACATGAGAGATTATTGGGCTGAATTTGGTGAATCTCCAACCTTCTTTAGATACGTTGATTGGGTTCTAACTGTTCCTTTAATGTGTGTTGAATTCTACCTTATTTTAAAAGTAGCAGGTGCTAAAAAACCTTTGATGTGGAAATTAATATTCGCTTCAATGATAATGTTAATTGCAGGTTATTTTGGAGAAGCTGTTTATACAGGACAATCTGCCTTGTGGGGAACAATTTCAGCTTTAGCTTATTTCTATATTGTATATGAAATATGGCTTGGAAGTGCCAAAAAATTAGCAGTTAGTGCTGGGGGAGATGTTTTACATGCCCACAAGATTTTATGTTGGTTCGTATTAGTTGGATGGGCAATTTACCCTCTAGGATATATGCTTGGAACTGATGGATGGTACAGTAGTCTTTTAGGTTCTGGATCTGTAGATATAGTTTACAATATTGCGGATGCAATAAATAAGATTGGATTCGGATTGGTTATTTATACTTTAGCTGTTAAAAAATCACAATAAATAATTTAAGTTATTATTAACTTTGAATAAACCTAAAAAGGTAACCTGTATATTACAGGTTACCTTTTTTTATTTAAATACGATAAGAGAGATTATTTATTAAAGGATTTAAAATTCATTTTTAATTGAACTTAACTTTAAAGACTAGATAAGAAGATCTCGCACAAGTTTATAAGAAATGCTAGAGGGAAATTCATAAAATGATTAGCAATAAAAACTTAGAAAAGAATACTTTAGAGTTCTTATGACGAGTTAAGCATTATTATATAGAGCGAAAGTCGTTCAGCTTTTGTAATAACGAATATACAATCACATGATTATAGCATTTATTTTGATAGCTCAAACTGCGCCAAAAAGCAAAGATTGATTTTGAAATAGAGCGCTATTTTTGTTATAAAAACAAAAGATTTAAATTTGAATAATTGCTAAAGATTATGTTTATTAGCGATCCCTAATTTTGCACGACTCCTCTTACTGTAATTTTTATACCCCTTTTTATTAAAATCAACCCTACGATTTTTTTTAAAATTAAATTAGTATGCGAATTAAAATTTTAATTTTGATGGGGCTATTTTGTCTTTCTACATCAATTTTTGGACAAGAAATAGGAAGTGTTATTATTGGAAATCATTCTGTTAAACTTTTAAAATCTAACGATTTGTTTGCTTGTGTATATTCAGATCTTAATTCTACTTCTAAAGATATACATCATAAAACTTTTAATTTTCCCATCAAAGAAACCATATATCAAATAATTATGGATGGTTTTAAAACTAATAGTAGTCGCCAGATATTTGTTAAAACTGATGAATATACAATTGTAAAGTTTGACTATAAAATTATTGATGGCCAATTAAAATTAGCCATAAATCATAATGATTTATATACACAGTTAATAGGTGTAAGTACTTATTTAACCCAAAAACAAGTCAAAAGTCTCTTCGGTATTACTACTAATTTCGGTTAAAGTCTTACTTTATGTATAATTTTTATTAGCCTTTTTGAAATAAACAAGAGCTAAAGTTAGACGTTAACTATACATTAACTATACATGTGTAAATTAAACGCTATTTAAGTTAATTAGTAGTTGTTTTATTAAAAAGAACATCGTATATTTGTACCTGTAGGTGTTAAAACCTACTTCTTTTTCATAGCAATTTTCCCACTTAAGAAATTAAGTGGGTTTTTTTATGCTTTTATTTTTTATGAAAACTTTAGGGAGGTTTATTTAATTAGTCATTCAGTTTTAAAACAGCCATGAATGCTTGCTGAGGAATTTCTACATTCCCTACTTGTCTCATACGTTTTTTACCTTTCTTTTGTTTTTCAAGAAGTTTTCTTTTACGAGAAATATCTCCACCATAACATTTAGCAGTAACATCTTTACGAAGCGCTTTTATAGTTTCCCGAGAAATAATTTTTGCACCAACTGCTGCTTGAATAGGAATGTCAAATTGCTGTCTTGGAATTAATTCTTTTAATTTCTCACACATTTTTTTACCAATATTCTGCGCGTTATCAGCATGTATTAATGCGGAAAGTGCATCTACAGATTGGCTATTAAGTAGGATATCTAATCTCACCAATTTTGATTCTCTCATTCCTATTGGAGAGTAATCAAATGATGCATATCCTTTTGAAACAGTTTTTAATCTGTCATAAAAATCAAAAACAATTTCTGCCAATGGCATGTCAAAAGTCAATTCTACACGATTGGTGGTTAAGTAGGTTTGATTGGTAATCATTCCACGTTTTTCAATACATAAAGACATAACATTTCCTACGAAATCAGATTTTGTAATAATAGTCGCCTTGATATATGGTTCTTCAATTCTATTGATTGTTGAAGGATCTGGTAAATCTGACGGATTATTTAAGATAAATACATCGTCAGGATTTTTATGGGTATATGCATGATAAGAAACGTTTGGAACTGTAGTAATAACAGTCATGTTAAATTCACGTTCTAAACGTTCTTGGATGATTTCCATATGCAGCATTCCAAGGAATCCACATCGAAAACCAAATCCTAATGCAGCGGAACTTTCAGGTTGAAAAACTAAAGAAGCATCATTCAATTGAAGTTTTTCCATTGAGTTACGTAACTCTTCATAATCTTCTGTATCAACTGGATAAATACCTGCAAACACCATTGGTTTTACATCTTCAAATCCTTCTACAATATTTGTAGTAGGGTTTAAAGCATCTGTAATTGTATCTCCAACTTTTACTTCTTTGGCAGTTTTAATTCCTGTAATTAAATAGCCGACATCTCCTGCTTTCACAGATTTTCTTGCTACTTGTTCTAGCTTTAAAGTACCAACTTCATCAGCAAAATACTCTTGTCCTGTTGCAACAAATTTAATTTTTTGTCCTTTTTTAATTTCGCCATTAAAAACCCTGAAATAGGTTTCAATTCCTCTAAAAGTATTGTAAACAGAGTCAAAAATTAAGGCTTGTAAGGGAGCGTCTACATCTCCTTTTGGTGCCGAAATACGTTCGATGACTGCTTTTAAAATATTTTCAACTCCAAAACCTGTTTTTCCACTTGCATGAATCACTTCTTCAGGTTCACATCCTAGAAGGTCTACAATGTCGTCAGTTACTTCTTCAGGATTGGCACTTGGTAAATCTACTTTATTTAATACAGGAATAATTTCTAAATCGTTTTCTAATGCTAAGTATAAATTAGAAATTGTTTGTGCTTGTATGCTTTGAGCAGCATCAACAATTAATAATGCGCCTTCACAAGCAGCAATAGAACGAGAAACTTCGTAAGAAAAATCTACGTGTCCAGGAGTGTCTATCAAATTTAAGATATATTCTTGGCCTTCATAAGTATATTCCATTTGGATGGCATGTGATTTTATGGTAATTCCACGTTCACGCTCCAAGTCCATAGTGTCCAACAATTGATCTTTTTTTTCTCTGTCAGTAACAGAGCCAGTAAATTCAAGTAACCTATCTGCTAGTGTACTCTTACCGTGATCAATATGTGCAATTATGCAAAAATTTCTAATGTGCTTCATTCTAAAATATTCGTTCTATCAAAAGTGCAAATATATAGGTTTTCTGTTTTAAATTTATACTTAATAATTAAATCAATCAGAATATATTTACTAGTCTGAAATAAAACTGAATAAATCCTATTTTTATTTTAAATTTGTTCGGTAAAAAAAGGAAAAATGAAGAAAGTTACATTTTCTATTCTACTATTAGTTTTAGGAATACTTAGTGGTATAGGTCAAATAATAAATCCTACAGAAGAGTTTGCACTTCCTTCTAGTCTAAGCGAATCCTCAGGGCTCATTTATTTTAATGATAAGATAATAACTCACAATGATTCTGGAGGTGAAAATAAATTATATGAATTAGACTTAGTTACAGAAACCGTCACTAGAACTGTGACTATTACAAACGCGACTAATATTGATTGGGAAGATATAACACAGGACGACACTAATATTTATGTTGCCGATATAGGCAATAACTATGGAAGTAGAACGAACTTGGTTATTTATAAAATTAATAAAAATGATTACTTAGCATCTACAAACGTAGCGGCAGAAACAATTGAAATTAGTTATTCTGATCAAACTGATTTCACACCCAATTTAAATAATAATGTATGGGATGCTGAAGCGTTAGTTTCTTATAATACAACAGATTTATTATTGTTTACCAAAAATTGGGTTGATGGAATAACCAAAGCCTATGTAATTCCTAAAACTCAAGGTGTATATTCAATATCTTCCTTAACAACACCTCTAGATAGTGGTGGGCGCATCACAGGAGCAACTTTTAATTCAATATCTGGAAAACTCTATTTAGTAGGTTATACACCTATTCTTATCCCTTTTGTATGGGTTAGTGAAGGATTTACAATCAATGATGTCTTTTCTGGCACCAATACAGAAACATCACTTTCTACGTTTAGCTTTGAACAAACAGAAGGTATTACATTTCTTGATGAAGATGAATATTTTATTTCTTCAGAATCATTCAACAACCCACCGTTTTCAGATTACGCAAAATTAATTTCTTTTACTACTAATGATGTTTCGTTGTCAATTGAAGAATTATTAACCTATGAAAATAATGTTATAGTGTATCCAAACCCTGTAAAATATTTCTTGCAAATTGAAAGTGAAAGCATAACATCTATAGAATTATACAATACTAATTCTATACAATTATTGAGTAGCCAAACTTCAATTATTGATATGCGAAACTTGTCAAAAGGGATCTACTTTCTTAAAATTAATTTTGAAAGAGATACTTCCGTCTTAAAAAAAATCATAAAACAATAAGATTTTTAATCTTGCCACTCAGCAATAAAAAGATTTGTGTCTTTTCCACCACCATTATTTCTATTAGAAGAGAAAATTAATTTCTTTCCATCATTAGAAAATACTGGAAAGGCATTGAATGATTTTCCATACGTAATACGTTCAAGATTTTTCCCATCAATATCAATCATGTATAGATCAAATGGAAATCCTCTAGGGCTTTCATAATTAGATGAAAAGATGATTTTTTTTCCTGAAGGATGAAAAAATGGACTCCAATTTGCATTTCCCATTTTTGTTAATTGGCGTAATTCAGAACCATCAGCATTACAAATATATAATTCCATTTCTGTTGGTTGAACTAGGCCTTGAGCCAATAAATCTTTATATTCTTTAATTTCTTCTTCAGTTTTTGGCCTAGAAGAACGAAAAATTAATTTAGTCCCATCTGGAGAGAAAAATGCGCCACCATCATATCCCAACTCATGTGTTATTTGTTTCACATCAGTTCCATCAATATTCATCGTATATAATTCAATATCACCGCTTCTTGTTGATGTGAATACTATTTTGTCTCCTTTTGGAGAGACTGTAGGTTCTGCATCATATCCTATTTCGTTGGTCAATTGGTTTACAATATTACCTTCTAAATCTGCAACAAAAATATCGTACGAATCATAAATTGGCCATATATATTTTCCATTAACTTTCATAGGAGTTTCAGGACATTTTTCATCACCAAGATGAGTTGATGAATAGATAATGTGCTTATTGTCTGGTAAAAAATATGAGCAAGTTGTTCTTCCCTTCCCAGTACTTAACATCGGTGGAATTTTATCTTCAAATGTTTCACCAACATTCATTAGAAACATTTGATCACATTCTACACCCCATTCTTTATTGTTAGACTGAAATATGATTTGAGTATCGTCAAAACTCCAATATGCTTCTGCATTATCACCTCCAAATGTTAATTGTTTAAGTGATTTGAAATGTTTTTCACCTTCTAAAATCAGTGAATTTTCTTGAGTAGTTTCGTTAGGGATTTCTTTTTCAATTGTTTTTTTACATGATATTAAAACTAATGCAAAAGAGATTATAAATATGCGCTTCATTTCCTATTAATTTCTAAAATTTATTGATATTAAAAAATAATTTTGTTTTTGATTATTTCTTAAGTTTATTATTAACTAATTTTGCACAAAATTAAACCGATATACTTATGAAACAATATTTTGTATTGATATTTTTTTTAGCATTAATTTCTTGTAATAAAGAGAAGTATGACTTAAAAATTCAAGAAGATGTAGCTTTTTTAGCTGATGACAAGTTAGAGGGAAGAGGTACAGGAACTGAAGGAGAACGTTTAGCATCAGAATACATAGCGAATCGATTTAAAAAATTAGGAATTGAACCAAAAGGTGAAAAAGGCTATTTTCAGGAATTTAATTTCAAGCCAAAGGTAGGTCCGCATTCTGAAGTTAAATTTATAAATCAAGAAGAAGATGGATCCATAACTGGAAGAAATGTTTTAGGATTTATAGATAATAAAGCTGAAAACACAGTTGTAATTGGTGCTCATTATGATCATTTAGGTTATGGAAATGAGGGTTCATTATATAGAGGTGAAAAAGCCATTCATAATGGTGCTGATGATAACGCTAGTGGAGTAGCGGTGATGCTAAATCTTGCAAGTAAATTAAAAAAAGAAAACACAAATAATAATTACCTTTTAATGGCATTTTCTGGTGAAGAGATGGGCCTTTTAGGGTCAAATTATTTTGTAAAAAATGCGACCGTTAATACTAAGAAAATCAACTATATGATTAATATGGATATGGTTGGTAGATTAAAGGATAGCATACTTGCTGTCTATGGAACTGGAACTTCACCTATATGGAGGCAAACAATAAGTTCATTAAATGATAATTTTAATTTAGTAGAAAAAGAGTCAGGAGTTGGGCCATCAGATCACACATCTTTTTATTTAAACGATATTCCTGTATTGCATTTTTTTACAGGCCAACATGAAGATTATCACAAGCCTTCTGATGACCAAGAGTTATTAAATTATGAAGGAATGTATCAGATTTCAGATTATATATTTTCTATTGTTTCTGATTTAGATAATAATGGAAAGTTGGTATTTAAAAAGACCAAGAATGAATCAGAAGATGCACCGAGGTTCAAAGTGACTTTAGGAGTTATTCCAGATTATTTATATGAAGGAAAAGGAATGCGAATTGATGGTATTTCTGTTGGGAAACCAGCAGGAAAAGCAGGAATTGTCAAAGGAGATGTAGTTGTGAAAATGGGAGAAATCGACATTGTAGACATGATGAGTTATATGACTGGATTATCAAAATTCGAAAAAGGAAATACAACAATAGTTGAAGTTTTGAGAGAAGGAGAAATTATTGAGGTTAAGGTGACGTTTTAACTAAATACCCAATATTTCTGCATCAACTCTGAATTTAGTATCAACTGTTATGTTATGGTCTTGGCTTAAAGTTTCATCTGTAGTAGATTCAACTCTAAGGGTATAACTTTCATCTTTGATATAATCTTTAAGCTCTTGATTAGATGTTGTTAATTCAATTATTTTAGAATTAGTATTCTCTAAATCTATTAAGTAAGCAATTTCAACCTCACTAGTGTTTTCTGATTTAATATATATATGAATTTCTCTTAAAAAATTAAAACTCCCTTCTTCAGGAGAAGTCAATGTAAGTTTTATAGTCTTTAGTTTTATACTTTCAATTAAATCTTTACGAGTATCATTTTCTTCAAATGTAGATTCTGATTCTGTAGTAACTTCTGGTGTGAAAAGATTAAAAGGAGCATCAATTAATGTTGTTGATGATACTGAAAAAGTAGTTTGATAATCTACATCAAACATAGTTAATTTATCAATTGCTTTACAACTAAATAAGAAAAGAAAACTAAAGAATAGAAGGGGGAATTGTTTTGACATTATTTTTTTTTATAAAGTTAATTATAAAAATCAGAGGTGGTTGCATTATTTTGAGAATATATAATATTGTTGGAAATAATAAATCCTTATTTTTGCAAAAATTAATAATAATTGATAAAAATAGGAAACATAGAATTGCCGGATTTTCCATTGCTGCTTGCACCAATGGAAGATGTTAGCGACCCGCCATTTAGAGCCTTGTGTAAGGAGCAAGGTGCAGATGTTGTGTATACTGAATTCATTTCATCAGAAGGGCTAATAAGAGATGCTGCAAAGAGTATTAAAAAACTTGATATTTACGAAAAAGAACGTCCTGTAGGAATTCAGATTTTTGGAGCAAACTTAGAGAGCATGCTTCAAACAATTGATATTGTAGAAAGGTCTAAGCCAGATATTATTGACATCAATTTCGGATGCCCTGTCAAAAAAGTCGTTTCTAAAGGAGCAGGAGCAGGGATTTTGAAGGATATATGTCTTATGGAACAGTTAACTGCAGAGATGGTAAAAAGAACAAATTTACCAGTTACTGTAAAAACACGATTAGGATGGGATCACAACTCTATTAAAATAGTTGAGGTTGCTGAAAGATTACAAGATGTAGGGTGTGCCGCAATTTCAATTCATGGGAGAACACGTGCTCAAATGTATAAAGGAGAAGCGGATTGGAAGCCAATTGCTGCTGTAAAAAACAATCCACGAATGCATATTCCCGTTTTTGGAAACGGAGATGTAAATACACCGGAAAAAGCGATGGAGATGAGAGATGTTTTTGGACTAGATGGCGCAATGATAGGGAGAGCAAGTATTGGAAATCCATGGTTTTTTAAGCAAGTAAAACATTTTTTTGAAACTGGAGAGCATTTGCCAGAAGTAACAATTGCAGAGAGAGTTGAAACGGCCAAGAGACATCTTCAAATGGAAATAGATTGGAAAGAAAGTGAGATGCAAGGGGTTTTAGAAACAAGACGTCATTATGCAACTTATTTTAAAGGAATTCCACATTTTAAAGAATATAGAATGAAAATGGTCACTTCTAATTCTTCACAAGAAGTATTCGATGCATTTGATGAGGTTTTGCAAAAATTTGGCTAATGATTTATATCTTTTACATTCTTATAGGTTGTTTTGTATAGAATAATAAGAGAAAAAAAGCAAATCAATTTCAAAAAAGATATTTTAATAGAAAAAATTCAAGGAAAAGATAATTTTATTCTAATGCTTCTTTCGTAATTCTACTACTTGCAATTTTTGAGGCCAAGTAACCTAAAACTACTATGGTTACTATTACTGTTAAGATATTTTCTAATTTCAGTTCTACAGGAAAAGGGAGAGAATAGGTAATCATAAAGAAGCCAAATTGCTGCTGTAAATAGACTAGTAAAATCGCTAAAGTTAATCCGACAAATAGGCCAAAGAGAGAGAGTAAAAACCCTTGTAAAATAAATATTTTTCGAATATCTTTGATAGATGCTCCAATATTAAAAAGGGTTTTTAAGTTATTTTTTTTATCAAAAATCATCATAATTAAAGCTCCAATCACATTAAACAATGCAATAATAAGAATAAGTGTGAATATCAAATAAGACGCTAAATTTTCAGTGTTTAGCATTTTATAAAAAACAGCATTTAATTGTTCTCGAGTTTGAATTTTATAGTCTGGTCCAAAAGATTCTTGAAGGGTTTCTATAATTGTACTTCGTTCATCAAGATCAGAAACTTTAAGTTCAATAGCGCTAATTTGGTTTGGAGAATAGCTCAATAGTTTTTGTGCTAATTTAATAGGTATAAATACAAATTTCTTATCAATTTCTTCACTTAGAAAAAATACACCTACAGGTTGAGTATAAATAGAGCTAACGTCTTTTTTTACACTTTCTACATATCCACTTCCAGGTTTGGGCACATAAATTTTGAGAGGCTCTATGTAATTGTTAATTCCGAGTGAAAGTTTGTTTGAAATGCCGTTTCCAATTACAGCATTGTCATCTAACTTAAAATCAATCCAATTTCCATCAACAATTGCAGAATCAATTCGATTTACTTTGATAAAATTTTCTTCAACGCCTTTTATATAGGCTAAGTGTGTTTTATTTTTAAATTCAAAAAAAGCTCTTTCCTCAATAACTTTAGTATAGTGAGCAATACCTTCAGTATGTTCAATTTTTGAGTGTAAGATATCGGTAAAATCAAAAGATTTACCTTTAATAGCGGTTATTTTAAAATCTGGATCAGAAGCTTTTAAAAAGTTAAGGCTAAATGTTTTAAGGCCATAAAAACCTGAGAGAACAATAAATAAAGCCATTGTACCTACAATAACACCAATCGCCGCAATCATTGTAATGATATTAATGGTGTTGTTACTGCTTTTTGAAAACAAATAACGTTTTGCAATGTACAGCGGAAAGTTCAAGATTATCTTTTTTGGCGTTTGTCTAAAATTTCAGGGTTGGTAAGCGGGTTGTCTAAATCTCCTTTTAGTGCAGCATCTATTCCTTCAATATAATCTAAAGAATCATCACCAAAGAATAATAAATGTGGCATTCTGCGCAATTGATTTTTTGTTCTTCGAGCCATTTCATGACGGATGATTGCCGTATTTGAGATAATACCTTTCAGTAATTCTTCTCTTTTTTCTGATGGGAAAACACTTAAAAATACTTTAGCTTCCGATAAATCAGTTGTAACACGAACTTTCGTTACCGAAATTAAAACACCTTTCATTCCATCACGAGCAGCCTTTTGTAATACATCAACTAAGTCTTTTTGTAAAACGCCTGCAATCTTTTTCTGTCTGTTTGTTTCCATAGTGCAAAAATAAGTTTATTTTTTGGGATAAAGATTCAAAAATAGCGCCATAAAAGAATGGTAATAAGAATTAAGGGATATAAACCTTATTCTTGATAGCGTATATTACCAAACCAATTCTATTCCTCACATTCAGTTTTTCAAATAAACTAGCTCTATATCCTTCAATAGTTTTAGGACTCAAATTCATTTTTTCGGCTATTTCTCTATATGTAAGTTCAGAACAAGCAAGTTTTATAAATTTAAGTTCTCTTTCTTTAAATTGGATGCTTTTTTCAGTTTCTTTTTCACTAAAAGATTTTAATAATAAGTTAGTTACATTTTTTGTGTGATAAAAGCCGTTTTTTATGACATCTAATAATGCACTTTCTAAAATAGATTTTTCAGTATCTTTTAATAAATAACCTTTGGCACCAGCACGAATCATTTTTAAAACTGTTGTTTCGTGATCTTCTACAGATAATGCCAAAACATTTACAAGAGAATGATTTTTTGAAATCCATTCTGTAGTTTCTATACCATTCATTATTGGCATATTAATATCCATTAATACAATGTCTGGAATGTTTTGAGGTGAAGAAAATTTTTCAAGAAGTTCTTTGCCATTACCACAAAGATAAAGCACTTTAAATTGACCAAAGGAGTCAACAATATTGCCGATTGCTTGTGATAGCAGTAGATGATCTTCTACTATAACGACTGAATAATTTTCCATTACTCAAATATATGAATAATTTTTAGAGTGGTTCCTTTTTCTAATTCAGAAGTCATTTCAATTTCAGTATTAATTAGCTTTGCTCTATTTTGAATATTATTTAATCCAATACCATTATTTGTATCAATAGAAGTATCATAACCAACACCATTATCTTTTGCAATTATTTCTAATTGAGTATCAAAATAGTTCAAGTTAACTTCAAGTTCTGTTGCTTTTGAGTGTTTAATTGTATTAGAGAAAAATTCTTGTAAGATTCTAAAAAGAATAATTTCAGATTTTGGGTCTAACTTCTTTGTATCACCTTGAATAGTAAGATTTGATTTGATAAAATTTAAACGATTAAAGCGGTCAATTTCTAATTGAACAGCCTCACACAACTTGATGTTTTTTACTACATCAGGATTTATTAATTTTGATAAAGCACGTACTTCTTCTAAACCTTTACTTATGGTGTCTCTAACTTCAGCAATATTCTCTTCAGTTGCACTTTGTAGCTGTATTTTGGCAAGTGTTAATAATTGACCAATATTATCATGTAGTTCCCAACTGATATTCCTTAAAGTTTGCTCTTTTATTTCTATTTGAGTTTCAGCAATCTCTTTTTCAAACTGCTTTTTAGCATCTACTTGATCTTGTAGTAGATTGTTTTTTCTTTTTTGAAAAATGATAAATAGCCAGACTAGTGATAGTGTAATTATCACTACAATTAATGTGGCTAAAATAATGACTATTTCGTTTCTTTCTTGCTCCATAAAAAACCTATAATTACACAAACTTGAGCAAATACTGCCAAAGAAATTTGCAGATAAATTAAGTCTCTATTTTTAAGATAATTTGTCATTGCTTGAAAAGGAACAGAACCTAAATAATACACCAATGAGCCTAAAGTTATCCAAAAATAGAGAGATCTAGAATAGTTTAAAATTTTATCAGAATATAAAAACTCTTTTAAATAAAGAATTAAAACAATACTCAAGAAAATTGAACCAACAACTGTTGTTATAGAAGTATTTATAGTAAGGCCTTGTTTGTAGACTTCAACAAAATAAATAATATTAATTAAAACTATAAATAGTAAAATAATTTTTTTGGTAAATTTAAGTTTCGTTATAGATTTATACATTAATAGAAGAATATTAAACTCTAAAAAAGTATAAACTACATATATCCAAGTATTAGAATACCCATATTTTTTGAGGATTACACTTGTGGTTTCAGCAAGAACGATATACCATAGGAAAAACAAGAAATACGCTGTATATTTCGAAGCAAATTTCTTGTAATTTATTGTGCCAATAATTGCTGATATTAATTCTAATGCAATAAAAAAACTACCCATTCTTTTTTTTATTAATATGGAGGTGTAGTTTCCATCTTGTTAAATGCTGAACTTTCGGTATCATTTAGTTCATCTAGCATTTTTATTATATATCGTTTCACATCTTTTTTGTTGGCTATTAAACTATCTATTTCATTTAAATAGGGTAATAATAAATCGCTTACAAATGCTGGGTTTCCATTTTCAGAATTTAAAGGGTCAAACGATGTTCTTGGATTGTCTCCTTTATTAGTTGTTGGATTTAAAATTAAGGTTTGATAATTTTTTTCTTTCCCATAAATTATTTGGTTTGGATAAGCGCCAGATATAATGTTTATACCAGTAATTTCAATGTTATTATCGTTTGAAAGTTTCTCTACATAAGCTAGATACTTTTTCAAAGAGTCGATTTGTACCCAATTAGTGTGTGTGTCTTCAAAGCCTAAAGCATTTTTTAAAACATTAGCTCTCGTTGCTTTATATTGGGTAATCATTGTAGCCATTTCTTTATAAGAAATTGATTGTTCAGGTCTACCATTATATGTAGTACAAAAAGCATCTATATTTTTTTTATCAGTTTTTTTCTTACAAGAAGAAATTGAAATAATAAGAGTGATTAAAAAAAGGGACTTAAATAGTAGGTTGAAGATTTTCATAATTTTTGTATTAGATACGTTATATTGCTAATATACATATTAATAGCATATCCTTTTTTGTTAAAAATCCACAAATCATTTAACAGTTTGAAAATCAATTTTTTAATAAACAAAAAAAGAATTTTAAATAAAAGACACACTGTTTTCCGCTATAAAAAAAAAGGGTTTTTCCCTAAAAAAAAGGTGATTTCTCCTCTTGTGAGAAGTATTGATTATGCTGAGTTTTGTAACTAAGTAATTTAAACATTACTTTAATATATCGAGGGGAAATTGCTATTCCAAATATATACATCTCATCAAATCATTGATGGGATGTTTTATTATTATAGATGTTTTATATTTACATCATGAAAAAAATTGAACACATAGGTATTGCAGTAAAAGATATTGAAGCTTCCAATGAACTGTTTGCCAAACTCTATGGTAAATCACATTATAAAATTGAGGCTGTAGAAAGTGAAGGAGTAAAAACATCTTTTTTTGAGGTTGGTCCAAATAAAATAGAATTATTAGAAGCAACAAATCCAGAAAGTACTATTGCGAAATTTATAGAAAAAAAAGGGGAAGGTATTCATCATATTGCTTTTGCCGTGACTGATATAAAAGCCGAAATAAAAAGATTGAAATCTGAAGGTTTTATTGTTTTAAATGAAACTCCTAAAAAAGGCGCTGACAATAAATTGGTCGCGTTTTTACATCCAAAAACTACAAATGGAGTTTTAATAGAATTGTGCCAAGAAATAGAATAATAAAATAACACTCATTACCGTTAATGATAATTTGTATCTTGCACTAAATTTATAACTACCCTATGTCAAAATCATTTGAAAAATATCAAAAAAGACGTTTAAGATCGTCTTATTTTTCTGTAATTGTTAGTGTCGCATTAGTTTTATTTTTACTTGGTCTATTGGGCTTGTTAATATTAAAAACAAAAACAATCTCTGACCATTTTAAAGAGCAAGTAGCCGTTACAGTTTTTTTAAATGACAGTGCCAAAAAGAAAGACATCCAAAAACTTCAATCTGATTTAGAAAAAAAGGAATATACGAAGGCAGTGATTTTCACTTCAAAAGAGAATGCTGCCAAAGAATATAGTGAAGATATTGGAGAAGATTTTATTGAATATTTAGGGAAAAATCCATTAAAAAATGCAATAACAGTTTTTGTGAAATCTGATTTTGTAACACCAGAAAAAATGTCAGAAATAGATAAAGTAATCTCTAAAAATAAATTTGTTTTTGAAGTTTCTTATGACAAACCTTTAATAGATTTATTGACCAAAAATATTCAGCGGATTAGTTTATGGGTCTTAGTTTTTAGCGGCTTGTTTATGTTAATAGCAATTGTATTAATTAATAGTGCTATTCGTTTATCGGTATACTCAAAAAGGTTTACAATTAAAACCATGCAAATGGTAGGTGCTACAAAAGGATTTATTAGAAAACCCTTTATTTGGAAAGGAGTTCAGTTAGGTGTTTTAGGCGCTATTGTTGCTGTATTAGGAGTGTTTGGAGTGATGTATTATATTCATAAAAACCTTCCTGAAATGGCAATTTTTGATGATAAAGTTTTAGTAGCTACCTTGTTTGGGTCTATTTTAATTATTGGTATTTTAATTACTTTGCTAAGCACATTTTTTGCTACCAAGCGATTTTTAAATTTAAGGACAGAGGATTTATATTATTGATTTCTCAACATAATAAATTTACAAATTAATTTATTAGGATTCATTTTTCTTCTTGTATTTAGTGATGCAGAAGTAGATCAATCGAGGTAAAGAGAAGAGGTTAAATATTGCTGATTTTAAAGAAAAAGTATTAAATAAAACTGTTACTTTGTGTTTGCCTAAATCGTGGTTTTTCACTTCATAACAGATTACGTAATTATAGGTTAGATAAGAAATAAATTATACAGAATTCAAATAATTATGAAAGATAAAAAGAGTAACGAAAAATTTCTTTTTGAGAAAAAAAATTATATGATTATGATAGTTGGACTTGCTATAATCACCTTAGGATTTATATTAATGGCTGGAGGCGGAAGTGATGATCCAAATGTGTTTAATGAAGAAATATATAATTTTAGAAGAATTCGTTTAGCTCCAACATTAGTAATTTTAGGTTTAGGAGTTCAGATTTATGCAATTCTTATGAAATCTAAGAAGTAAATGAATTATTTAGAAGCTATTATTTTAGGCCTAATTCAAGGTGTAACAGAGTTTTTACCAGTTTCTTCAAGCGGACATTTAGAGTTAATGAAAGCCATTTTGGGTGATAATTCTTTAGCTGAAGAAAGCCTAGCATTCACAGTTATTTTACATTTTGCTACAGCATTGAGTACGATGGTAATTTTTAGAAAAGAAATTATTGAAATTCTCAAAGGATTATTCCAATTTAAATGGAATGAAGAAACACAGTTTTCTTTCAAAATTTTAGCATCTATGATTCCTGCAGCAATGATTGGTTTCTTTTTTGAACAGAGGTTAGAATCTTTTTTTGGAGGTCAAATACTACTTGTTGGCTTTATGCTATTAATTACGGCACTCTTACTTTTATTTGCCGATAAAGCCAAAAATACAGATAACAACGTAAAATTTGGTAGTGCTCTAATTATAGGGGTTTCACAAGCAATTGCTATGTTGCCAGGAATTTCAAGATCTGGAGCAACAATATCTACAGCAGTCTTATTAGGAATTGATAGAACTAAAGCTGCAAAATTTTCTTTTTTAATGGTTGTACCGTTAATTTTTGGGAAAGTTTCTAAAGACATTCTTTATGGCGGAATCAGTTTTGAAAGTTCGCAAATAGGAGTATTTACTGTAGGTTTTATAGCAGCCTTTATTTCAGGGTTATTTGCATGTACTTGGATGATATCATTGGTTAAAAGAAGTAAACTTTCATATTTCGCTATCTACTGTGCTTTAGTTGGTGCTATTGCGATTACATATGCTTTAATGAATTAGAATGACTGAAGATGATTACAAAAACGGACAAGTTTTATTGATTGACAAACCTTTGACTTGGACCTCATTTCAAGTGGTAAATAAGTTGCGATGGCAAATACGGCAACGTTTTGACATAAAAAAAATAAAAGTTGGTCATGCAGGAACTTTAGATCCCTTAGCAACAGGTTTGTTGATATTGTGCACAGGAAAGTTTACCAAGAAAATTGACACATACCAAGCACAAGAAAAAGAATACACTGGTACTATAGTAGTTGGTGGAACTACACCAAGTTATGATTTAGAAACTGAGATTAATGAAACATTTCCAACAGTTCATATTTCAACAGAATTAATTCATAAAACTACAACACAATTTTTAGGTGAAATTGACCAAAAACCACCTATTTTTTCAGCTATTAAAAAAGGCGGAAAGAGATTATATGAATTGGCTAGGGCAGGTGAGACAACTGAAATAAAGACCAGAAAAATTACAATTTTTAAATTTGAAATCACCAATATTGATTTGCCAAATATAGATTTTAGAGTTGTGTGTAGCAAAGGAACGTATATTCGTTCGTTGGCCTATGATTTTGGAAAAGCATTGAATTCTGGCGCACATTTAAGTGCGTTGAGAAGAACAAAAATCGGAAGCTTATCTGTTGATGATGCTCTAAGTATTGAGGAGTTTATTGAAGGCTTAATTTAGTTGTGCGTACTTTTTATTTATGAATTTTAATTACTTATCACTTATTATACTTTTTTAATAATTAATTAATCAATAATAATTGTCGAATTATCAATATATCTAAAAAATAGTCTACATTTGTAAAACAAGGCGTTTTTTTCATTAAGAAGCCAGTACAATCAATTAAAACTAATTGGTACTTGTAGATTTAATGTCTTTATTTTTTTGTATGAATTCATAGAAAATCACCTCTCACTATACTATAAATAAATTAATCAATATAATATCTTATACATCTATTTGTATAAGTTACTCACACAGTATTTCAGTTTTTCTGCTTAAATTATTTTAACCTAAAAGCGATACTTAATTTTTTTAAAAAAACCTAATGAAAATTATATTAAAATATTTCTTAATACAACTTATTTTATTGATATCGATCAATATTTATGCTCAGGTTGGTGTTGGAACAACAACACCTGATAACTCTTCTGTTCTAGATGTTTCTTCCACCAATAAAGGGCTTTTAATGCCGCGACTAACTACAACAGAAAGAGACAATATTATACTCCCAGCAACAGGCTTAATGATTTACAATACATCATTGAATGATAGTCAATTAAATATTGGAACGTCCCTGTTACCAAGTTGGATAGGAGTCATAGGGCAAGATGGACTTATGATTGATTCTGTTAATGAAGGCGATAATATTAATACTACATCCACTAGTGATATCTTGGTGCCAGGTATGACGCTGTTATCTCAGCCGGGAACTTACCTTGTTTTATTTAATGCCCAGCACAAAACCATAATCAGTAGTCCGTCATTTAGTTCAGACCAAGGAGTTATTGATGTGGATAGTATATACCAAGCCCTTACTGCTATGACAGGGGGTACAAGTCACGCTCTTGTTTTTGGTGATGGAGAGGTTTTGCTTCCAGGTGTCTACGACGTGACTGGAGCAACATCTATTTCCGGAACACTTACTTTGGATGGTGGTGGAAACCCAAATTCCGTGTTTATTGTCAGAAGCACTGGTGCTTTTACTGCTGGACCTGGTACAACTGTAGTTTCTACTAATGGAGCAAGCCCGAATAATATATTTTGGATGTCTGAAGTGGCCCTTTCTGCAGACGATAACTCTACACTGGAGGGGATTTTAGTTTCTCCTGCCGGAGCGATTGTATTGGGAGACAATGCGAGCCTTATAGGAAGGATGTTTACAAAGTCAGGAGCATTAAGTCTAGGAGCAAATAGTACTCTTACTGCTCCATCTGGTGTTTCTTCTATCGATTTAGGCGTCCTTTCTTCATTTGTGATGTTTACCTCTAATGGTGCGGTTTCAGATGTTGCAACTTCTACGATTACCGGAGATGTGGGTACTGCATTAGGAGCTTTGACAATCGTAGGTACACATATTGGAGAACAATATCCTGCTGGCACAGCAGCTAAACCGAATCCTAATACTACTTTTGGTATTTATCAAAATGGAGTTGAATTAGCAAGTTCAAATAGAACAGTTAATTCACTAAGTTCAGTGGTGTCTACCCAGGCAATGGTTACTATTGTAACTGCAGGGCAAGCTATTGAAGTGCGTTGGAAAGTCGATGCTGGTGAAGCGACGCTTGACCATAGAATATTATCTTTGATTCGTTCTGGACATTAGTTATTTTCAATTTAAAACTAATAAATTCAGTTAGATCTCTTTTTCCATATTTAATTTATATACAATACTTAATTATATTAAAAAAGCCCTCATGAAAATTATATTAAAACATTTCTTAATACAACTTATTATATTGACTTCAAGTAATCTTTTTGCTCAAGTTGGTATTGGGACAACAACACCTGACACTTCTTCCATTCTGGACGTTTCTTCTACCAACAAAGGACTTTTAATACCTCGATTAACCACAACAGAAAGAGATAACATCACACTCCCAGCGAAAGGTTTAATAATTTACAATACAACATTGAGTGATAGTCAGTTAAATATTGGAACTCCTCCGGCACCAAATTGGATTGGTATTAAATTACAAGATGGACTTGTGATTGATTCTGTTACTGAAGGCGATGATGTTAGTACCGTATCTAATAGTGATTTGTTAGTGCCAGGTATGACGGTGTCACCTACTCCGAGTACTTACATTGCTTTGTTTATTGCCCAGATTAGGACACCATTTAGCTCAGATCAAGGTGTTATTGATCTCGACAGGATATACCAAACTTTAACCGCTATGCCAGGCGGCACTTCTCACGGTCTTATATTTGGTGATGGAGAGGTTTTGCTTCCAGGTGTCTATGACGTTGCTGGAGCAACATCTATTGCTGGAACACTTACATTAGATGGTGGTGGAAACCCAGATTCTGTCTTTATTATCAGAAGTGCTGGTACATTTACTACGGGAGCAACTACCACAAATGTAGTTTTGACTAATGGAGCAAACTCTAGAAATATATTCTGGATGTCTGAAACAACATTATCTACGGGTGCTGGATCAATAATGAAAGGAACCTTGGTTTCTCCTGCCGGAGCGATTGCATTGGGAGCAGGTACAGACCTTGAAGGAAGGTTGTTTTCAAAGGCAGGAGCATTAAGTATAGGTGCGAATAGCATTCTTAACGTTCCACCAGGTGACTCTCCGATTGATTTAGGGGTTCTTTCCTCACTTGTGATGTTTAGTTCTAGTGGTGCAGTTTCAGATACCGCACCCACTTCGATCACTGGAGATGTGGGTACTGCATTAGGAGCTTTGACAATCCTAGGTACACATATTGGAGAACAATATCCTGCTGGCACAATATCGAGTAATATAACTGCTACTTACAGTATTTATCAAAATGGAATTGAAGTAATAAATTCTAGTAGAACAATTAGTTCTGAGAATTCAATGGTCTCTCTCCAGGCAATGGTTACTACTCTAAACGCAGGTGAAGCCATTGAAGTAATGTGGAAAGTTAATACTGGAGAAGCGAAGCTTGAGAATAGAACCTTATCGTTGATTCGTTCGGGATATTAGTCACCTTGAATTTTAAACTAATAAATTCGGTATTTTAAAGAATTTCAATATGTCTTTAGATCAAAGTTACTGATGAATCTATATATAGTATTTCTGTAGTGTCTTAATTGATTACTTGATCTTCCATATCTATAAAAAAGAGTGAATCACGATGAATTAAAAACCACACATTGTCTAGTTTTCTATTCCCAAGTTTCTCACACAGATTTGCTTCTTAAAGTGTTGCTGTTATTTCAGAAGCTTTGAATGTATTAGTGTCACTACTTTTTTTGTCGGATTCTATAAGTAAAATTGAAAGGGTTTTGTCTATGTTATTTATTTACTCTTTTATCGAGAAGCCTATAAGTGTTTATCTATAAGATTTATAAAGCATAATAGTGCTGTATTCATAATAATAGTTAACTTTGACAGCAAGGCTTTTGTTTTAATTAGAAATTATGAACTCCCAATCAAAATGAATTTGTACTTGTTGATTTTTTGCCTTGAATTTTTGTAGTATATTGCGTCAAACACATCACTAGGTTTATTTTTTAGATATCCCCCCTCTATATTTAATTTATATACTATACATACTTAATTGTATTAAAAAAGACCTCATGAAAATTATTTTAAAATATTTCTTAATACAGTTTGTTCTATTGATTTCAAGTAATCTTTATGCTCAGGTTGGTATAGGAACAACAACACCTGATGTTTCTTCCATGCTGGATATTTCTTCCAACAATAAGGGGCTTTTAATGCCACGATTAACGACCACAGAAAGAGATAATATTACACTCCCAGCGACAGGTTTAATGATTTACAATACAACATTGAGTGATGGTCAATTAAATATTGGAACTTCTTTGGTCCCAAATTGGATTGGTATTAAATCACAAGAAGGGTCTGTTACTGAAAGCGATAATATTAGCACCACATCCACTAGTAATTTGTTGGTGTCAGGGATGACAATGTCTCCTCAAACGGGGACCTATTTAGTTTTATTTAATGCCCAGATTACAACACCATTTAGTTCAAGCCAAAGTGTTGTTGATATGGAAAGTTTATACGAAGACTTAATGGCTATAACGGCCACTAGCATAACTCACCCTCCCGTTTTTGGTAATGGGGAGACCTTGGGCCCTGGTGTCTATGACGTGACTGGAGTATCATCGATTACTGGAACACTTACATTAGACGGTGGTGGAGACTCAAATTCTATGTTTGTTATCAGAAGTACCGGCACATTTAGTACAGGAGTTGGCTCAACTGTAGACTTAATCAATGGAGCAAATTCCAGCAATATATTTTGGGTGTCTGAAGTGGCTTTATCTACAGCAGCTAATACAACAATGAAAGGAGCCTTGGTTTCTTCTGGCGGAGCGATTTCGTTGGGAGACAGTACAAACCTTGAGGGAAGGATGTTTACAAAGGCAGGAGGATTAAGTATAGTGTCAGGCTGTATTCTTACAGCACCATCGGGTGATTCTATTATTGACTTAGGAGTGCTTTCATCACTTGTAATGTTTACTTCTGGTGGTGCGGTTTCAGATGCTGTAACTTCTATAATAACAGGAGATGTCGCTACTGCATCAGGAGCTCTGGCCATTGCAGGGACACATTTTGGGGAGCAATATCCTGCGGGTACAATAGGGGCTAACTCTGTTACTTATACTACTTACAGTATTTATCAAAATGGGGTTGAAGTCGTAAATTCTCGTAAAACAATTAATTCGGAGAGTTCAATGGTATCTCTACAAGCGATGGCCACTAATATAACCTTAGGTGAATCTATTGAAGTACACTGGAAGGTTAATACTGGTGAAACAAAGCTTGACAATAGAACTTTATCTTTGATTCGTTCTGAAAACTAATGATGCCAAATAAATTATAAAAATCGATTGTGCCAACTTTCAGTAATAGGAATTTCCCAATTGTTTTCCAGTTCTTCTTTGGTATTTATCAAATTATTAAAAACAATGGTTTTCTCTGAAACAGCTTTCTTTTTAACTAGTTTTTGAAATTCTTTTAAGTCTTTATATTGCACAAATTCACCTTGTTTAAAAGATACATTGAGTTTGTCTAACAGTTCTACTTCATAAGTATTTTGTAGCGTGAAAATAAAACCGACAGAATCATCAATTGCTGCAACAGAAAGTGCTTCTAAAGTTTGATCTACTACAAAAATTAGAAACCGGTCGTAAAATATTTTATAGGATGCAATTATTGGGTTGCCTTCATCTTTCCAAGAGTTCAAAAAGCCTTCAGTTTTCTGTGTTATTTCTGCTATTTCTTCAGGATAAAATTTTCTGCTAGATTGGTAAATCCAAATTTTTGAAGTGTCAGGGAGTTTCTCAAAATCAACAAGCATAGAAAATACATTTAAGTGTATCATACAAAAATAGACAATCAATTGTTAAAATTTTTAGAAAGAGTAGAATAATCGCTATTTTTACAATCTTCAAAAAAATGATGAATAGACATATCCTGTATATATTGTTAATAACTGTTTTACTGACTTCATGTAAGCCAGAAACTAATGGTGTTGATGAAACTGAAGGTGCTTTAGAAGTTGCTCAAGATGAAGATGCAACGATTAGTAGTATTGGAATCACATTATCTACAAAATCAAAACAAGAAACAGATGTTTGGATGACCTATCAAATGGTACAATCTAAAATAAATGGATATTATAGTGTTACTAAGAGTCAAGCGTTACAAAATGCAAGAGAATTGGCAGACCTAGTTAAAAATGCTTCTGACTCTATAAAGATTAAAAAACTAGATAGGCCAGACATTAAAATTAGATTTAATGTACTCTCCAATCATGCTTTAAGATTGGATGATATGTCTACAATCAATAAAATTTCTGATGATGAAGTAATGAATGAAGTCACGAGTATTTTAAATGCATTTTCTGCAATTAATGAAAAGATCAATGTTATTTATAAGATTGAGCAATATGAAGAAGAACTAGAAATAACTTCAGAAAAAACAGAATTCTTAGAGATTAGCACATCAAAAAAAGTAAAGGTTGTTAAAGAGCCAATTAAAAAGAAGTCTCAAAAAAGGAGTAGAATAGGGCTTCCGTTATTGAAAAAAGAGAGTTTAAATAAAAAATCTTAAATAAATATTAATAAAAAGAGTGAATATTTTAATTAACAGAGAATTAAACTAAATTAGCAAACCAAAAACCAAATTTATTTATAAATGAAAACAAACTATATCAAAGCAGGATTGCTCACAATCGCAGTTTCTGTAGGTGTCACTTTAAATTCTTGTAAAAAAGAGGTGGAAACACCAAAAGTTCCAGGAATCGATTTAACAAAAATGGATCCTAACGTAAAACCAGGAGA
>TARA_B110000090_G_scaffold75405_1_pt1 | contig 24401 bp, 18 predicted proteins | sample TARA_B110000090 | Tara Oceans TARA_B110000090 (sample SAMEA4397239) | marine metagenome | biome: Polar Biome; feature: [SRF] surface water layer (ENVO:00010504); material: water (ENVO:00002006), including particulate matter (ENVO:01000060) such as... | depth 5 m
CGTATAGAGACTATGGACAAAGCTCCACTTTCTGAAGGGCAAGAAGTAACTGTTAAGTTATTAGCTGTAGACGAAAGAAGCGGTAAACTGAAGTTGTCTATGAAAGTTCTTACTGAGAAACCAGAAGGATATGTAGAGCGTCCACCAAGAGAGCGTAGAGATAACGACCGTAGAGGTGGTAATGATAGACGTGGTGGTGGAAGAGATGACAGACGTGGCGGAGGTAGAGATAACCGAAGCGATAATAGAGATCGTCCTGATAATAGAAATAGAGATAACAAACCAGCTACAGACTCTAACGATGACGTAGGTTAAATTGTGCTATTCCCCTCAGCGTAGTCTGAAGGTAAAGACAAGTTAATTATTAATGAATAAATGAAAGGCGAGCCGAGAGGCTCGCCTTTTTTTGTAATTTGGTTAAGTCATCATGAATACTTCGACTATGTTCAGTACAGGCTCAGTTGAAGGGTGAGTAAAGACCCTTCTTATGCTAGTTAGTAACCACTTGTTGTATATTCTCTCACTCCCCCACATTCTCCCCTAATCTTAGAAATATCCACTTTTTATCCGTCCATAAACGCTAATTATGACATTTTAAGGGAATCTGCACCACCTTTTAGGTGTCTGATTATCAATTAGATAACATACAATGTGGAATACTTATGTCAAAAAGTGGGAGATAGTGGGATATAGTGGGAAAAATCCTTTTACTTTTGTCATCAACAAATCATTTAAGTGACTAAACCGCTATACATAGGAGAATTTGAAGTTAAGCTAGACGATAAGGGTCGAGTGGTACTTCCTGCTGGCTTGAAAAAGCAGCTACCTAAGGATACCGTAGGTAAGTTAGTGGTGAATAGAGGCTTTGAAAAATGCCTCACCCTCTATACCAGAAAGGACTGGGATGAAGAGTTGAGAGGTTTAGGTACGCTGAATCATTTCAATAAAAAGCATAGAATGTTCATACGCCAATTTAGTAATGGAGCTACAGAGATACAGTTAGATAACTCTTCTCGTATGCTCGTGCCTAAAAAGCTGTGTGAATATGCTGAGATTAAGAATGAAGCTATCTTCTATGCCTATGGCAATAGAATAGAAATCTGGAGTAAGCACCTCTATGAAGATATGATGGATGTGGATGCAGATGATTTTGCAGATCTAGCTGAAGATGTGATGGGTGGTTCTAAAGGAGATGGAGGTATTGATGAGTAATTATCACGTACCTGTAATGCTCCAAGAGTGTATCGATGGACTACAGATTAATCCTAAAGGAACGTATGTAGATGTCACTTACGGCGGCGGCGGTCATTCGCAGGCTATACTGGATCAGTTAGATGAGGATGGCGTGTTAATAGTTTTTGATCAAGATGCAGATGCTATCAAAAACAGAATTGATGATAAGCGTCTTCGGTTTTGCGAAGCAAATTTTAGGTATCTAGAAAATTTCTGCTCCTACCATAAAGTAGGTAAAATAGACGGTGTGTTAGCAGATTTGGGAGTAAGCTCTCATCATCTAGATGCTAAGGATAGAGGTTTTTCTTTCAGGTTTGGTCAAGCTGAGCTGGATATGCGTATGAATACGGATGCTGATTTCTCTGCTATCACAGTGCTAAACACCTATGAGCAGCCCAAACTGGCTAAGGTATTACGCAGTTACGGTGAGCTTGATAAGGCTTCTCCTATGGCAAATGCCATCATAAACTATCGTACGGTTAAAAAAATAGAAACTACAGCAGACTTAGAAGCGGCAGTAGATAAGTTTTTTTATGATAAAACAAAGAATAAGACGCTAGCTAAGATCTATCAAGCTGTGCGTATAGAGGTGAATGCAGAGATCAGTACGCTAGAGCAGATGCTGGAGCAAACTACTAATCTGCTGAAGCCCGGAGGAAGACTAGTGGTGATGTCATATCACTCACTGGAAGACAGGCTCGTGAAAAATCTAATCCAAACAGGCAATACTGCTGGAGATCGAATTATAGATCAGTTTGGAAATATGGCTTTGGTTTATAAGGCGATATGTAAGAAGCCTATAATGGCATCAAGTGATGAGATAGCTGTAAATACACGAGCGCGAAGTGCAAAACTAAGAATAGCAGAACGTATCTAATGGCAAAAGAGAAACGGTCTATTTCTGCACCTGAGCTTAAGCTAACTACGGAATGGATAAACTACCTTCTCTTCCTTTTTGTAGCAGCATTACTCTATATCTATCTGGCCCATCGTACGGATAATATAGTACGAGATATAGAGCGTACTAAAAAGAACTTGGTAGAGTTGCGTGCCGAAAATATCACCCTTAAGTCTGAGATAATGAAAAATCGCTCTAGAGCTAATCTGGAAGAAAGACTGGCAGACCGTGGAGTGAAAGAACCGAACCGAGCAGTAAAAGTAATTCGAAAGTCAAATGACTAATATCAAGCGAGACATAATGTGGCGTGTAGTTTTTGGGATGACTGTAGTAGTGCTTTTAGCTTTTGTTATTCTGTTTCAAATGTTTAAAGTGCAGATAGTAGAAGGGGAGAAGTGGCTTAGTCTTTCAGATAACGCTACCATTCGCCATCAAGATATCACGCCTGCTAGAGGAAATATATATTCAGACGATGGGAGCTTGCTGTCTACATCTATGCCTATATATGAGATGCGTTGGGATGCTACCGTGGTAAATAAAGATACGTTTAAGACCTATGTAAACGATTTGGCCATTGAGCTCTCTGAGATGTATCCTGAGCATACAGCCAGTTATTTCCGCACACTACTAAAAAAAGCACGAAAGGACAAAAACCGCTACAAGCTGATTCGAAGAAGGGTCACCTATCACGAGCAGAAAGCTATTCGTACTTTTCCTATTTTCAATAAAGGAAGATATGCAGGTGGAATACTCGCAGAGTTGAATACTAAGCGGGTAAAACCAGCTGGAAATCTAGCATATCGTACGATAGGTTACAGTACTAAGGATAATCCTGGAGTAGGACTAGAGCGTGCCTATGATACAGATCTAGGCGGAGTCAAAGGACAAAGATTAGTACAGCGTATCTCAGGGGGTTATCGTCCACTAAATGATGAAAACCTCATAGAACCACAAAACGGCAGAGATGTGCATACTACCATTAATATTGATTTTCAAGAGATAGCTCAACGCTCCTTAGAGAAAGCCTTAATACAGCATAATGCTAAAAATGGATGCGTAATAGTAATGGAAGTAGCTACCGGAAATATAAAGGCTATTTCCAATCTAAAGAGAAGAGAGAACGGTACGTACGGTGAGTTGTATAATTATGCAGTAGGTTTCAGTTATGAGCCAGGCAGTGTATGGAAAGTATATTCAGCTATGGCTGCTTTTGAAGATGGACTAATAGAGCCAGGAGATAGTATGAATATCTATAATGGTGAGCGGGATTACTTCGGTAAGCCTATGCGTGATTCGGATAGGGGGAGATATGAAAAAATGAGTTTTACTCAGGCTTTTGCTCGCTCCAGTAACGTAGCATTTTCGTCTATCATTTTTGATAATTATGCGAGTCAACCGGGTAAATATATCGCTCATCTTAGAAATTTAAACCTTGATAAGAAGACAGGATTAGAGATACAAGGAGAGCCAGAACCATTTTTAAATCATCCTCAGAGCAGCACTTGGTCTCAGCTTACGCTTCCTTGGTTAGCCATAGGGTATGAGAATCAGCACACTCCGCTTCAACTACTTACAGCATATAATGGAGTGATTAATGACGGGATACTAGTATCGCCTAATGTAGTCCGTAAGGTGACTGATGCGGGAATAGTAGTATTGGATAAAGAGAGTAAAGTAGGGTCTAAGCGGGTTTGCTCTAAGGAGACTAGCGATAAAATAAAAAAATTAACAGCTGCTGTATTTACTGAAGGGACTGCACAGAATGTACAGAGTACGGTGGTGACCATGGGCGGTAAGACAGGTACAGCACAGATAGCTACGAAAGGGCATTATCAAACCTCTAGAAAGTACAATGCCAGTTTTGTCGGGCACTTCCCAGCTGAGAAACCAGTATACAGTATCTATGTGATGGTAAATGAACCAAGCAACGGCATATTTTACGCTTCATATGTAGCAGCTCCTGTATTTTCAGAAGTAGCAGAAAAGATATTTACTATAAGTGTAAAGCAAGAAGTAGATCAATCTGAGAAAAAAGTGCCTGCTTATGTAGCGGGGTATTATACAGACTTCAAGGAACTGAATAAAACGCTAGGGGTAAAACTTACGGAAGAAGTAAATACAGATTTAGTACGTATAGATGCTAAGGGCGAAAGAGCTGTAGGTATAACATCTGATGCAGGTAAAATGCCAAATTTAAGAGGTCTAGGTGCTAAAGACGCTGTATACGTAGCAGAACTGAACGGTCTGCGAGCTAAGATCAATGGCTATGGTAGAGTAATGGAGCAGAGTCCTAAACCAGGCGAGAGAATTTCTAAGAATCAAATTATTTACATCAGACTAAATTGAGAGTGCTAAGCGATATATTGATGGCTATCAAGCCGGTGATCATACACGGAGATGAGGATGTTCAGATAGCAGGACTCACGCTAGATTCAAGAGCAGTAAAGTCAGGATTTCTATTCGCAGCTACTCGTGGAGTTAAGACGGATGGACATCTTTATATAGCTAAAGCTGTAGAGCTAGGAGCTACAGTGATTCTGTGTGAAGAAGCACTAGATATTCAAAAAGGAGTGACATATGTAGTAGTAGAAAACGCTTCAGAGGCATTGGGTTACTTAGCTTCTGAATATTACGAAAATCCAAGTAGAAATATCATATTAATAGGAATAACGGGCACGAATGGAAAAACTTCTATAGCTACTATGCTATATCAGTGCTTTATGAATTTAGGGCATAAGACAGGATTGCTTTCGACTATAAAATACAGCATAGCAGGAGTAGATACTGCTAGCACACATACTACACCTAATAGTGTACGGATCAATGAGCTTCTTGCTGAGATGGTAGACGCAGGTTGCGAATATGCATTCATGGAGGTGAGCTCGCACGCACTTCACCAGTACCGTACAGCGGGTCTAGAATTTAAAGGAGGTGTATTTACCAATATTACACATGACCATTTAGATTATCACACAAATTTCAAAGAGTATATATATACTAAAAAGAGACTATTTGATAGCTTGTCTTCAGATGCTTTTGCTCTGGTAAATAAGGATGATAAAAATGGAGCCACTATGGTACAAAATACCAAGGCTACCAAATATACATATAGTCTAAAATCAGTATCTGATTTTAAGACGAAGGTTATAGAGAGTGATTTTGATGGGATGCTTATAGAACTAGGCGGTATGGAGGTATGGCTCAGACTGGTGGGGCATTTTAATGCATATAACGTACTCGCAGTATACGGAGTAGCTTTTTTACTAGACAAGGACCATTTGGATATAGTAACTGCACTCAGTGCTATCAATAGTGTAGATGGTCGTTTCCAAAATATAAAAGGAGGAGGAGTTACTGCTATAGTAGACTATGCTCACACACCTGATGCACTGCAAAATGTGGTAGATACTATCAATGCTATCCGAACTAAAAATGAGCAACTAATCACCGTAGTAGGCTGCGGAGGAGATAGAGATAAGACAAAAAGAGCGGTAATGGCTCGTATAGCTTGTCAGGCTAGCGATAGAGTGATTCTCACCTCAGATAATCCGCGTACAGAGGATGCTAACGCTATCCTAGAGGAGATGATGGTGGGTGTAGAACCTCAGCAATATAAAAAAGTACTTAAAATAGTAAACAGAGAAGAAGCTATAAAGACTGCCATCAACCTAAGTCAGACTGGAGATGTCATTTTAGTGGCGGGAAAAGGTCACGAAACCTACCAAGAAATAGATGGAATACGCTACCCTTTTGATGATAAAGAAGTAATAATCAAAAACTTAAAACTACTCAAAGAATAATGATATATCACTTATTTGACTACCTACAAGATATGTATAACCTGCCAGGTGCGGGGGTATTTCAGTACATCACATTTAGAGCATCACTCGCAGTTATAGTATCACTTATTATTTCATTAGTCTTTGGTAAAACGCTGATAGAGAAACTGAGAAACTTACAAGCAGCAGAGACTATCCGTACACTTGGTCTAGACGGTGAAGAAGCTAAAAAGGGTACGCCTACTATGGGTGGCCTTATTATTATAGCAGCGATACTTATTCCTACATTGCTTTTTGCTAAGTTGGATAATATCTATATACAGTTGATGATATTTAGTACTGTTTGGTTAGGTGTCATAGGATTCGTAGATGATTATATTAAGATTTATAAAAAAGACAAAGGAGGACTAGCAGGTAAATTTAAGGTCGTTGGTCAAGTAGGTCTGGGTGTCATAGTCGCTTTAGTGCTTCACTTTAATGATGACGTAGTAGTGCGTGAGCAGTATAAAGTAGCTACAGTAGAAGAAGCACCTGAAGGAGTCGAAGTGAAAAATATCAACGGTCAGTTGATGTATTTCAAAGATGTAAAAAGTACAGCAACTACTCTTCCATTTATTAAAACGCACGAGATTAATTATGCTAAGGTTCTTTTTTGGATGAGTGATGAGGGCGCTAAAAGATGGTCTTGGATTGTTTTTATGCTAGTAGTGATCGTAGTGGTCACCGCAGTGTCTAATGGAGCTAACCTTACCGATGGGATAGATGGACTAGCTGCAGGAAGTTCAGCTATTATCAGTGTGACCCTAGCAGTCCTAGCCTTTATCAGTGGTAATCTTATTTTCTCTGATTATCTCAATATTATGTTTATCCCAAATCAGGGTGAGCTAGTGATTTATGCAGCTGCATTAGCAGGAGCATGTATCGGATTTTTATGGTATAATAGTTTTCCTGCTCAGGTATTTATGGGAGATACAGGCAGTCTAGCACTAGGAGGCGTCATAGCAGTATTAGCTCTTATGATTCGCAAGGAGCTCGTGCTACCTATTCTCTGCGGTATCTTCTTAGTAGAAAACCTAAGTGTCATGATGCAGGTCAGTTACTTCAAGTATACCAAAAACAAATACGGTGAGGGCAGAAGAATATTCAAAATGTCACCATTGCACCACCATTATCAGAAACTAGGATATCCAGAACCTAAGATAGTAGTACGCTTCTGGATTATAGGCATTATGCTGGCCATATTCACCATCATTACTTTTAAGCTTAGATAAGAAATTGAGTAAATTGATATCCATATTAGGTGCTGGAGAGAGCGGTGTAGGAGCTGCCATCTTAGCTCAGAAGCAAGGCTTTGAAGTCTGGGTTTCTGACTATGGTTCTATCAAGCCTCAGTATAAAGCTGAGTTAGAGGAGTATGGAATTAGTTATGAGGAAGGAAGTCACGATACGGCTAAGATTCTTTCTTCATTTAAAATAATAAAAAGTCCTGGTATTGCAGATACAGTAGCTATAGTGTCAGCAGCTAAGGAGCAGAAGATCCCGGTAGTAGGCGAAATAGAATTTGCCGCAGAATATACAGATGCTACACTTATAGGTATTACAGGGACCAATGGCAAAACGACTACTACCATGCTCACTTTTCATATCTTGGAAAAAGCAGGACTAGATGTAGGAATGGCTGGAAATATAGGCATCAGTTTTGCTAAACAAGTAGCACTCACGGATAAGGAGTATTACGTCCTAGAGATCAGTAGTTTTCAGCTGGATGGTATGTATACGGTGGCGTTAGATTATGCCGTATTACTCAATATTACACCAGATCACTTAGATAGGTATGATTCATATCAAGGATATATAGACGCTAAGTTTAAGATCACCCAAAATCAGAATAAAAACCAACGTTTCATTTACTGTGCAGATGATGAAGACGTGGTAAATCAATTAAAATATCACACTACCGATGCTCAGCTTATTCCATTCACCTACTCAGGTGGCCCATTGGAAGAAGGAGCTTGGGTAGAAGACCACCAAATCAATATTAAGTTAAATAAATCAAAAATCGAATTCACTATGTCAGTAGAACAATTAACTATCGCTGGAAAGCATAACACGTATAACTCGATGGCAGCATCTATCATCGCTAATTCTTTACTTATCAGAAAAGAGAGTATCAGAGAAAGTCTCTCAGACTTTAAAAACGTAGAGCATAGACTAGAGTTTGTGGGCAAAGTAAAAGGTATAAATTTTATCAATGATAGTAAAGCTACTAACGTGAATGCAGCGTGGTATGCACTAGAGAGTACCCAAAACCCAATTATTTGGATAGCGGGTGGAGTTGATAAAGGGAATGATTATGAAGCTCTTAGTCCATTAGTAAAAGAAAAAGTACGCATCATCGTATGTTTAGGGACAAATAATATGAAGCTACATCAAGCATTTCGTAAGGATGTAGATATGATGATAAATGCAAGCAGTGCACAGGAAGCTGTGAGTATAGCTTATGGACTAGGTGAGACTGGTGAGACTGTACTTCTTTCTCCAGCATGTGCTAGTTTTGATTTATTTGATAACTACAAAGACAGAGGTAACCAGTTTAAAAGAGCTGTAAGGGACTTGTGAGAGAATTCGTAGGGAAATACCTAAAAGGCGATCTATACATCTGGTTTGTCGTATTCGCACTGTCTATATATGGTATACTCGCAGTATATTCGTCTATAGGTGCTTTAGCCTATACGGATAGGGAAGGTAATACTGAGTATTACTTAATTAAGCACGTCGTATTGTTGTTTTTTGGTTTGTTTACGATGTGGCTTACGCATATGGTGAATATTCAGTATTTCTCTCGTATCGCTCAGATAATGCTTTTACTAGCTATACCTCTACTTATTTATACTCTTATTTTTGGGGTTGAGATTAATGATGCTCGGAGGTGGGTGATGCTGCCAGGCATAGGACTTACCGTGCAGACGTCAGATTTTGCTAAGTTGGCGTTAGTGGCATTTGTAGCTCGCTTTATGGCAAAACATCAAGGCGAAGTTCATGATTTTAAGAAAACATTATTGCCTATACTAGGAATTATACTACTAGTATGCTTGCTTATATTTCCGGAAGACTTCTCTACATCAGCTGTACTTTTTCTTACGAGTATGTTGGTGTTATTTTTAGGTAGAATACCACTGAAGCAAATAGGGTTATTAGTTTTTATAGGAGCCACAGTCTTGGGTAGTGCATTTGCTTATGTTATGACGAGTGATGTACAGTTTGGGCGTATAGCTACTATGAAGAGTAGGATAGAGGCTTTTAGTAGTGGAAGTGATGATGGAGGAACTTATCAGAGTAGACAAGCTAAAATAGCTGTAGCTCGAGGTGGATTCACAGGAAGAGGAATAGGTAGAAGCAGACAGAAGAATGTGTTGCCATCACCGTTTGCAGATTTCATATATGCTATTATAATAGAGGAATATGGGAGTATTTTTGGAGGCTTAGCATTGCTTATACTATATATGCTATTACTCTATCGTTCTTTTAGGATAGTGCTACGGTCAGAGAATTCACTAGCCGCACTTATGGCTATTGGATTATCTTTTAGCCTAGTAGTGCAAGCTCTTATAAATATGGGTGTAGCAGTAAATTTACTTCCAGTCACGGGTCTTGCTTTACCTATTGTGAGCAGAGGTGGTACGTCTATCTTATTTGTGAGTATTGCATTTGGGATTATACTCAGTGCCAGTAGAACTATATATCCAGAAAGAGAAGATGCCAAGTAAGTATAGAGTTCTCATATCAGGCGGAGGTACAGGAGGACACGTTTTTCCTGCTATAGCCATAGCTAATGAGCTGAAAGCTCAGTATCCTGAGAGTGAAATAGAATTCGTAGGAGCTAAAGGAAAAATGGAGATGGAGAAAGTGCCTGCTGCAGGGTATAAGATTCATGGATTATGGATCAGTGGATTACAGCGAAGACTTACGCCTAAGAATTTAAGCCTTCCATTTAAAGTGATTTCTAGTTTATGGAACTCATTCAAGATTATTAAAAAATTTAAACCAGATTTTACGATAGGAGTAGGTGGCTATGCTAGTGGTCCGTTGAATTACATGGCGAGTAAAATCGGAGTGCCTGTATATCTACAGGAACAAAATTCATTTCCTGGAATCACGAATAAACTTATGAAAGATGCTGCAAAAAAAATCTGTGTAGCATATGATGGAATGGACCGATTCTTTCCCTCTTCTAAACTCGTAGTCACGGGTAATCCTATTCGACAAGACATACTTGATAGTGCAGTCGCTAGAGAAGAATCGCTAGCGTACTTTTCATTGAAAGAAAATAAAAAGACAATACTCATAGTAGGAGGTAGTTTAGGTGCTCGTACTATTAATGAAGCTATAGAAGCGAATCTTGGAGAGTTGCAAAAAGAAAACATTCAACTTCTCTGGCAGACAGGTAAGAATTATAAGGGCGAGTTTGGGAAATTTTCGTGGGGTACACGCACTGCTTTTATCCAGAGGATGGATATGGCGTATAAAGTAGCAGATGTGGTAATTAGTAGAGCCGGAGCTATGTCGGTTTCTGAGCTTTCGGCACTAGGGAAGGCTACCATATTCGTCCCTTCACCTTTTGTGAGTGAAGATCACCAAACTAAAAATGCCATGAGCTTAGTAGATAAAGGAGCAGCATTACTCTGTAAGGATACAGAAGCTTCTGAAAAACTTGGCCAAGACGTCATAGCATTGTTCAATGACGAAACGCAATTAGCGACATTACAACAGGAAATTAAAAAACTGGGACTGCCACTCGCAGCTCAAAACATAGTAAAAGAAATAGTAGCAGACTTTGGTTCATAAGAAATACATATACTTTTTAGGAATAGGTGGTATAGGCATGAGTGCCTTAGCTCGTTATTTTCATACACAAGACTATGTGGTGGCGGGGTATGACAAAACGCCAAGTGTGCTGACTAATAAGCTACAGGAGGAAGGGATAAACGTATCATTTGCAGATGATGTAGCAAAACTGCCGCTAGAATATACAGTTGATAAAAATGCTACTATGGTAGTGTATACGCCAGCCATCCCAGTGGAAAATATACTGTTTAATTTTTTCAAGAAAGAAGAATATAGTCTTGCTAAAAGAGCAGAAGTACTGGGTATAGTGACTGAGCAAACGCTCAATCTAAGTGTAGCTGGTACGCACGGTAAGACCACCACTAGTAGTATAATAGCTACTATACTACACTATTCAGAGAAGCAGTTTTCCGCGTTTTTAGGTGGCATTAGTACGAATCTAGGGAGTAATTACTTCTACCAAAAAGGAGATACTGAGCATTTCAGTATTACGGAAGCAGATGAGTTTGATAGGTCATTTCTCCATCTCAGTCCAGACTATGCTATTATTACGAGTACAGATGCAGATCACCTGGATATTTATGGAAAGAAAGAAGTCTTGGAGCAATCGTATATCGATTTTTCAGAACTAATTTCGGATACTTCACATCGTTTTTATGCTAAAGGCTATGCACATAATATAGCAGGAGTCTCTTACTCAGCTACAGATAAATCTGCAGATTACTATAGCGTAGTAGGAAGTAGGACGCCACGGGCTAGTAGGTTTGTAATAGAAAATAATGTTGGTTTGGAGAGGATAGACGATTTATATTTAACTATTCCAGGTACGCATAACTTAGAAAATGCTATCGGTGCCACTTTGATGTGCCTTAAAGCAGGAGTTTCTATAGAAGCTATCCGCAGTGGTTTAGCTAATTTTAAAGGGATAAAACGTAGATTTGAATATGTACTAGAAACAGAGAGGGTAACATACATAGACGATTATGCACATCACCCTAGTGAGCTCAGAGCTATTATATCTTCAGTGCGAGAGTTGTATCCAGATAAGAAAATTACTGCAGTATTTCAACCGCATTTATTTAGTCGTACTCAGGATTTCCTTACGGAGTTTGCATATGAACTGTCTCAGCTAGACGAGTTATTGCTTATCCCTATTTACCCAGCACGGGAAAAACCAATAAAAGGTATCACTAGTGAATCGATTTTAGAGAAAGTATCTTTGAGTAATGCCAGATGTGTGCTTAAAGAAGACGCCCTCAATGAACTTAAAAGGAGTACAATAGAAGTGTTGCTCACTTTAGGAGCCGGAGACATAGATAGACTGGTGCCAGAGATAAAAGAATACTATGCGTAGCATTAATCCATATATACGTAAGTCACTGTATCTGCTCTCCTTAGGGCTATTAATTGGACTTTTAGTGTTCTTAAAAAAAGATCACAAGCTTCAAACATGTGAAAAAATAATCGTGCGGATAGACGCAAAAGTAGAACAACAACTGGTAACTGAAAGACTGATAAATGAGCGTATTAGTAGTTGGTATATCGGAGGACTGATAGGGATTTCACAGGCTGAGTTATCACTCGAAGACGTAGAGCGTAAGATCGAAAGTATGCCTGCTGTACTTAATGCAGAGGTAAGTTTTGATCTACGAGGGACTTTACTCATAGCCGTAGAGCAGCGAGAACCTTTGGTCAGGATCATTCCTGCATCTAGAGAGTCTTATTACTTAGCGAGTGGCATGATTAAGATACCTGTGGCAGGCACAGATGTGGCCCGTGTACCTATAGCAAATGGCCGTTTAACAAACGCTATGATTAAGAAAGTGTACACACTATCTACCTATGTGCATGAAAATACATTTATGAAGGCCCTTACTGAACAGATATTTGTAGACAATACTGGTGACCTTGTTATCATCCCAAAAGTGAAAAACCAAAGACTTATCATCGGTGATACGATGCAGCTAGAGGAGAAATTTTCGAAGCTTATAGATTTTTACTCAGAAGGACTAAACCACATAGGGTGGGATAAGTATAAAATTATAAATTTAAAATATAGAGATCAAATCGTTTGTAGAGAATAATATGGCTGAAGCACAAGAAAAAATCATCGTAGGGCTAGATATAGGTACCACCAAGGTATGTGTTATAGTAGGTAGAGCTAATGAGTTTGGTAAAGTAGATATCCTAGGTATGGGTAAAGTAGCCTCTCACGGAGGTGTGACCAGAGGCGTAGTATCTAATATAGACAAGACGGTAGCTGCTATACAGGAAGCGGTCAGAGAAGCTTCTGAAAAGTCTAACGTAGACATTAAGCGGGTACAAGTAGGTATAGCCGGTGCTCATATCAATAGTTTGCAGCATCGCGGTATGATCATCCGCAATGATGGCGAGGCGGAGATTAATACAGAGGACCTCAAGAAGCTAGAAAATGACATGTTTAAACTAGCCGTGAAACCTGGAGACAGAATCATTCATGTATTGCCTCAGGACTATACGGTAGATGATGAGCCGGGTATAGCAGATCCAGTAGGCATGGCAGGAGTGAAGCTAGAGGGTAACTTCCATATTATCACCGGTCAGATCTCTGCAGCTAAAAATATATATAAGTGCATAGAGAAATCAGGTCTGAAAGTGTCTGAACTTGCTCTAGAGCCACTAGCCTCTGCAGAGGCGGTACTGAGTAAAGAAGAATTAGAAGCGGGTGTAGTGCTCGTAGATATAGGAGGAGGTACTACAGATGTAGCTATTTTCCACGATAATATCATCCGTCATACGGCTATTATACCTTATGGTGGTAATATCATCACAGAAGATATAAAAGAAGGATGCAATGTGATGAAAGCTCATGCAGAACTATTGAAAGTAAAATTTGGTAGTGCATTAGCAAATGAACTAAGTGATAGCGAAATAGTGAGTATCCCAGGCATAAGAGGGAGAGAGGCTCGTGAGATTTCTATCAAAAACCTAAGTAAGATTATACAAGCTCGTATAGAAGAGATAATGGAGCTCGTGTACTATGAGATAAAATCAAGTAACATGGAGAAAAAACTAGCTGGCGGTATAGTACTGACAGGTGGTGGGTCTCAGCTGAAACATATAGCACAGTTAGCAGAGTTTGTTACTGGACTAGATGCACGTATAGGATATCCTAATGAACACCTAGCTAAAGGTATGGTAGATGAGGTGAAGAGCCCTATCTATGCTACCAGTGTAGGTCTAGTACTCAGAGGTCTAGCAGACGAACGTGCTTCTGGAGGTACTATCAATGTTAGTGGAAAAGAATTCCAAGAAGAAAAAAAGAAAACTGCTTTATTTGACCGTATCAAGGATTGGTTGAAAGATGAAGTAGATGTAGCGGATTATAAATAGATAAAGTCATTATGAGTTTCACAGTAGAATTACCAAAAGATAAATCTTCTATTATCAAAGTAATAGGAGTAGGAGGCGGAGGCGGAAACGCAGTTAATCATATGTACCGTGAAGGTATACAAGGGGTAGATTTCTTCATCTGTAATACGGATTCACAAGCACTAGAAAATAGTCCTATTCCGAATAAGATACAGATAGGGAATGCTCTTACTGCGGGCAGAGGTGCGGGTTCTAACCCAGAAGTAGGTCGTAAGGCGGCTGAAGAAAATATAAAAGATATTATAGAATCATTGGGTGTAAACACACAGATGGTTTTTGTGACAGCAGGAATGGGGGGAGGCACCGGTACAGGAGCTGCTCCCGTGATAGCTAAGGCTGCTAAAGATATGGGTATCCTTACGGTGGGTATTGTCACTACTCCATTCAATTTTGAAGGAGGAAGAAGATGTGATGCTGCATTCCATGGTATAGAGGAGATACGTGAGAGTGTAGATTCTCTATTGGTAATATCCAATGATAGAATTAAAGATATCTATGGTAATCTACCTATTAGTAAGGCCTTTGGGTACGCAGATAATGTGCTCACTACAGCAGCTAAAGGAATCGCAGAGATTATCACTATAGCGGGAAGTATCAATGTAGATTTTGAAGATGTGAAGACTGCTATGAGTAATAGTGGTGTATCTATAATGGGAATGGGGCTAAGTGAAGGCGATGATCGTGCTATGCGTGCGGTTAATCAAGCACTAAACTCTCCGTTACTAGATGACAATAAGATACAAGGTGCTAGTGACCTATTGGTAAACATATCCTATGGTGAAGAAGAAGCCACTATGGATGAGTATGCGCAAATCAATGAGTTCTTACAAAATGAGGCGGGCAGAGATGCTACGCTTAAGTGCGGTCTTTGCTATGATGAGAAACTAGGTAAAGGAATCACTGTGACTGTCATAGCTACAGGGTTTAATAGAGCTGAGAATAGGTATAAAGCTAACTTTGAGATGAACGAAGATGTAGAGTTTGATCTAGGAGCAGTGAATGTAAATGAGCAGCTGACAGCAGAAGAAGAAATGAATCGTAAGCAGACGACTATCTTTGATCAGTTAGCAGAAGGAGACTTAGGTGAAGTGGTCACAGCTAATCGCAAGGTAGAGCAGATGAAACAACGGATGAGTTACTTGAAGGAGTTAAATGATGCTGCTAAAAAAGAAAATAGTGTAGAAGAACTGGAAAATGTACCCGCATACAAGCGTAAGGGAGTTAATCTAGTAGAAGTGACTCACTCCAGTGAGATGGAGATTTCCAGAACTAGCCTAATAGAGGAGCCAGAGAAAAAACCAGAACTACGAACCAATAACTCTTTTCTACACGATAATGTAGATTAATTGCATTGTCATCCTGAGCACTTTGGCTAGGCTCAGCACAGGCTGTATCGAAGGGTAGATAATTCAATTAGCCAGAACAAAACATTAAGTTCTTTTTGAATAATAAATGTAAAAAAATCCGCGAGAGCGGATTTTTTTGTATCATTGATTGTAAATGATACTCAGAACGACTAAATACAATCCAGAGTTTAGGAACGATCAAGGATACTATCTAAAAGAAGAATGGACTGCTGTCTCTGATATTGGTAAAGTTTTTGATGGTAAAGTTTTGACAGAAACAGATTACATCGAAGATGAAAAAAGATATGCTCGAACTGCTAAACTATTATTAGAAAACTTTGAGATTGAAAGTTTTTATATAATCTATTTAAAAAAATATAGACATAAATTAGAAGTATTATCAATCGATGAAGCAGATGATACAGCTCGTCGCAAGCGTTTATTTAAGAGTGTAAAGGATGGCAGCCTGCTACCAGTTGATAACATTGAAGATGTTGTAATTCTCTGTCTAAGAAATGATATTTATTGTGATATTATTTGCGGTAACCCGAGACTAAGACTATCCTTTGAATATGATTATTATATGGAACTTGATATCAACTTCTATGATAAAAAACTTATAAATGATTTAAGACAAATTGGGTTGTTTGTAGAAATGTTTTCATCTGGTATTCCTGATGACGCTTGGGACGATGCTTAGCCGCAGTTAAGTATCAGGCTTATTGAAGTTAAATAGATTCTGCCTAGTAAGAATAGCTACTTCACAAAGTACCCGTATCGAGGGTACAAGAATTCTGTACCTGTTATTTTACCTAATCCTTCAGCATAGTGACGCATAGCCTCTACCAGTCCCGGTATTAGGATATGGTTTTCGTTTCCATCTATAGGGAAAAGTGCTTTCCACCCATTGTAGGTTCCCAGACTAAGGTCAAATAATTCTAACTGCTCGTATAGTCCGGTGACTCTGCCACAGTAAGCGAGTAGTCCACTTGTATTGAAGTGGTAGTTTTCTTCTACATTACGGGCATTTTTAAGTTTTAGGTCATTTATTGCCTTACGAAATGCTTGCTCATCAGTGAGTACTGTGATTCTGTCAGTTAGACCGCCTGCATGAGTTTTGGCAGTATTTAATATGGCGTTTGGACGTAAGTCTATGAACCCATTATTACATACTAGCCAGTTTATGAATTCTTCTCGATCTAGTTTCTGCTCTTCACACATAGTGTCTATAGTTTCTATGAGCGTATGGCTAGAGGTTAGAACTAAGTCTAGCGGGGCAAAGTATGGTCCTGCTAGTATAGTATCATCTCCTTTTTTGTCTTGGTAAATTATAGGAGTGCCCAGTGATGTAATAGCTCGTATGGTCTGAGATACCGCAGAGTGTAATCCATTGAAAAATGTTTTGATGAAGCCTTTTGGTTCACCCTTGAAGCCTGTGTATGAAGCTAGTTCTTCCATAGAGTCAATAGCTAATAGGTCAGTGAAATTTTTAGCAAGTGTCGGTATATCTTTACCATATTCCACCACATCTTCAAGTAGTAGTTTCGGTGAATTTATATCTACAAACTCACGGACCTCTTGCTCTTCATACTTAGAAGTTATCTGATTAGACACCATTTTTGGGTCTATGTTTTTGAGCTTGTGCATTAAGATAAATAGTCCGTGCATGTGAAGCTCCGCTTGGTGCTTGCTACTGCCTAATTCTTGGAAAGCCTTAGTCGTAAAAGCTCCAGTTTGGTACCGTCTAAATTCTTTTCTGTTGTTTAATAGAGCAAAAACGAGACTGGAGTTATCCGTCTGTGTGTAGTAGCAGATACCATTTTTATCAAACCATGGCTTCTGTTCATCATCACCGAGTAATGCGTTACTTACGAGTACATGAGCCAGTTCCTCTTGTGATGCTATTTTCATATTGAGGTATAATGCGTATGCATTATCCAGAGAAAATAGTCCGTTTTCGCCGCTACGCAAAGCGTAATTTACATTTAAGTTTGGCAAGTTATCTTCATTAGTTCCAAAGTTGAATGGAATTTCTTCTGCGGTATTGCCTTCAGATTCTAGTACGGAACGGCTTGTAGCGACCTGCTGAATAGGGAATATTTTATTGAGTAATCGTTCTCCATTTTTATCCTGGCAGACCTTAAGGTCAAAAGGAAGTATACCTTTTTCGCTAGCGTTTCTAAACTTACGAGAGACTCCACTACTCAGTGGCAGTGTACTGCTCTGGTAGATGTAGTCTATCCCTATAGCACTTGCTGTGACTAAGCTTTTCAGCCCAAAGTTAGAGTAGTGTATTGTTAATTCATTGGCATAAAACTGCTTCTCTTTTAATAGGTCACCGAGAGATGAGTGAGCATATCCCAGTTTGATAACAGGTTCATTATTGATGATCTGATACATGCCACCCACAGAGGTGGTATGGGCCATTAGCACTTCCTCGGCGTGGTGCTTCTTAATATCACCAAAATCTTCTGCTAGACCTTTTAAAATCTCTTTTTTGATAGAACGTTCAATTGTTTTCTCAGTATCGCCTTCAGAAAGGCCATGCTTCTCTAACAGTTTATCTATGTTTTCAAAATGGTATGTGGCGACACTGGGCACAGGAATACCGCTGAATACTGCTCTAAGTTTTTCAGTTGGGTTTAAGCCAAACTGAATTTTTATATCTTGAATAAATGCTTCAAACGGAGAGGTAGTTTTGGAGGCTTCGCTAATTAGGAAACGTATTTTAGTCTCTTTTTCTTGAAGTCTGTTCAATGCGTCCTCTAGATTTACTCTGAATTTGGGAATAGCCATCAGTGTCTTAAAGTGCAACTCTACAAACCCGTCAAATAGTAGTGTAGACTCATCTCCATCCTCTGCTATTTTATCAAATCGCTGACCACCAAACACTTGAAATAGTTTACTGCAAAACTGCTCTATCTGAGCTTTATTTATTCCAGTGATAACCAGTTGAGGCTTACTGCTGGGAGTTTCTACGCTTGCATTTTTGATATAAGCTAAGGATTCTAGTACTTCTATTACTCCTTGCCCGCCTACAGCTCCAGTACCTCCGAAGAAAACCATTTTATATTCAAAAGGATTTGCTGCTTTGCCAGCAGCGAGTTCTTTTAGTTTCAAGAAAAAAGATTGGTGTTTATCGTGTGTAAAATCGTCTTTGCTCAGCATTACGGGTTTCTTAAATTTCAATTAGCAAAAAATATTGCTGGGCAAAAATAGCATATTGGCGTTCTTATTCTGTAAGAAGTCTAAGTTCGTTTTATAACGTTCAAGAAGGATTTGTTTTGGTTATGCAGCAGCTTTAAAATATTGTTTTAAGAGATTTTTTGATTCCGTTAGTTTGGCAGGCTTGCTGACGTAGTGATTTGTACCATTGGCATTAAAATGCTCTTTTATTTTGCCAATGGTCAAACGGGTAAAAGTTGCCAAAAGCGTATGTTTTTCGTTTTACTTTGCTCATAAACTAGCTTGATATTTTTCTTATTAATAGGTCTAATACTAAATGAATTATTGAAAACTGATGTTGCTTTATGCACCATTTAATAGTCTAAATGGTGAAAGAGGATGAAGTCAAAATAGTTAGGCTTATAGACACGTATTAAATCTGTGCCATTGATTACTATAGTATGGTTAGTAGGGAGGCTGATGAATATCGTTGAGGTTTGATAAAAGTGTATTATTCTGAGCTATCAGAATAGTGTAATTAGCAATTATACTATTTGTCTTGTATCATCTTACAGTATCCACCGTAAGTGCTAAAAGATCGGCAGTGAAGTGTTTATACTGCGTTTGGTAGTATATAAGATAGATTCTAGCTGATACCTTGAAGAGGTTGATTAGCTATAGTTTAGAAATTAAGTCAAAATTGAGACTGATAAAATCTTTCAAAGGCATAAACATTGCTTTTTTCTCCTCCGTAGTTTTGAGTGAGTTTAAGTCTGGTGAGCAAAGTAGGTTTTCATGAGCAGTTTGTTTAGCTTCTTTCTCAAGTTTTATGTCTAGTCCAATGCACCAAATACACGTATATTGGTTTGCTTTTTCCAATAGTGTATAGTCGGTATTTAGGTGATTTGATAGCTGTGGAGCTTTTAGAGCATCAATGGTTTTTAGAAAATTACTCCCAACCGCTAGATAGGCTTCTTTCAGTGCTGGAGTGGTGAGTATAGTTATGGGTACCTTGGTGTAGGATGCTTTAGGTTCTTCTACTATATTATTGGCTTTTGATGTTTCTACTTTTTCTGTAGTTATTGGTGTAGGTATTGCAGGAGTTTCTGACTTAGTTGTTTTAATTTTATCTAATACTGGGGCCGCTTTAGTTTCCGTAGTATTAGAAGTCAGTTCTACAGCTTTATCTTCAGGGAGTAGTACTAGAGATTTAAATAGTAAGCTAATTTCTATAGGTTCTGTTTTTTTCACTTAAGCAAAGCAACGCATATTTTTGCAATTTCTATTTAAATTTTGAAGGGTAAAATGTCACAATTTATTTTAGAGATACATAACTAAAAGTATTACACATAGAGCAAGTTATATTCATACTTAGTCGTTTTATTTGCAGAATATGAATATAACGCCAGTTTCGCAATCCAAAATTTCTGATGTTGATTTTGATAGCTTAGAATTTGGGAAAACTTTTACTGACTATATGTTAGTTATGGATTATGACGGTGAGAGCTGGGGTGAGCCAAGTATAGAGCCTTTGAAGCCATTGGAGATGCACCCTGCTACATCCGTATTGCATTATGGTCAGGCTATTTTTGAAGGACTAAAGGCTTATAAAAATGAACACGGTGATGCTAATATATTTAGGTTAAGAGATAACCTAAGTAGACTAAATAAGAGTGCAGTGCGTATGATGATGCCACAGATAGATATAGAAGCTATGGTGGGTCATTTGTCAGAGTTTGTAACTATGCAAAAAGATTGGATACCGAGGGAAGATCAGGGGTCTATGTATATCAGGCCTTTTATGATTAGTTCAGATAGTACACTTAGAGCAATAGCTAGTAAGGGATATAAGTTTATAGCGATTGCTTGTCCAGTTGGTTTTTACTATAATAAGTCCTTGAGTATATTGCTCGAGAAAAAGTACAGAAGAGCAGCTAAAGGCGGAGTAGGTTACGCTAAAGCAGCAGGAAATTATGCGGCATCATTTTATCCATCGGAAGAAGCGAAAAATATGGGTTATGATCAGGTACTTTGGACGGATATTACTAATGAGTTCGCTTTGGAAGAACTAGGTAGTGCAAATTTCTTTTATGTTATGAATGATGTACTCTATACACCGGCTATGCACGATAGTATACTAAAGGGAATCACTAGAGATACTGTATTGAAATTAGCCGAATCGGCAGGACTTACGACTCGCGAAGAATTTATTACTGCAGAGCGTTTTGAAAATGACTTGAAGTCAGGTAACGTACAATGTATGTTTGCCACAGGTACAGCTGCTGCGATCACTTATATACAAAATGTGACGATAGATGTCACGATGTATGAAGTCAACTCTGCGGATTTTCCTAAAGTAAAGGCTATAAGTGAGTCTCTAGATGCACATAAGTTCCTTAAAAACACAGGCAGACCTGAGTGGAACGTAGTGGTATAGGGCTTGTCTCTATTTGGGAGTCTGATCTTTTTCTTATTTTATTGCTTAATAGAGTATCGTAGCTAAAGCTATACAGGTCTAGGTACAGTTTACTTTTATACCTTAATAATGGTATGTTTTTTCAATGGTTCGATGTTTTGTTACACTGAATTATGGTCTTTTAACTTAGGTGTAGCATACAATAAATATAAAAAGTGTGTTAGCCGTCTAAACTTGAAAATTTCTAAAAACGAAACGTAATCGTCCCGATTAGGGACGGTTACTGATAGATTTTATGTGTAAAGTGCTGATTACTAATGGTTATTTGTTTGGCATGAGATTAGCTTAGTATATAGTGTATCCGAGGATACACATGGTTAATAATTTTCATCATAAGTAGTAGTTTAGTATTTTATCTTTGAAATTCAAGTCCCGATCTATATGGTTGGGACTTTTTTTGCGTTTTACTTTTAACTTCGTATAAATTATTTTACTAAATCCTTGATTCGCCGCAAACAGATAGTTATTTTCTCCTTACTACTAGTCAGTCAAACTGTGTTTGCACAGATGTATTCTCTTACTTCTGAAGAATTTTATATTTATTTTGACACAGATAGCTATCATATAGATGCCCAGCAACAATCTCAACTAACGTCTGAAATTCTAAAAATAGGCGGTACTAATATTAAAGAGATTTATGTAGAAGGTCATACGGACAGCTTTGCTACAAACGAATACAACGCTATACTGGCTAATAAAAGAGCACTCCAAGCTGCAGCGGTACTCGAGCAAATGGGTGTACCTTCTAGATTTATTAAAATGGAAAGTTTTGGTGAATCTCAGATTGTCTCTGAGAAGCATGAAGCCAACAGACGAGTAAAGATTTTCTTCGTGTATGAAACTGATATTAAATCTAGCCTAAATCCTCCTAAGTGGATAGTCATAAAGACTATAGATAAGAAAACTAGGAAGCCAATTAATGCTAGTCTAGGTTTTGATTACAAGGATAAGGAAATGAAATTTAGTACAACTGGAAGGTCTGGGACATCCCCTGCTTATAACATGCTTGGAGAGGAACTAGAAGTGATGGCCTCATTACCTAATTATCTGAGTACTTACTTCACTGTACCTTCAGGAGATATAGACAAGCCAGTAGATACGTTAGTATATATATTAGCACTTCCAAAAGTGATCATCACGGGTAAGTTTACCTTTCAGAATATATACTTCTACACGGATAGTGATGAGATGCGTCCCGAAAGCACCCCAGAACTACATAAACTGCTCGCCATATTACAACGTAGTAAAAAAGCGTATATCGAAATACAAGGTCACATGAATTATCCTCTAAGTAGACCGATGAACAGCGTACAGCATCGGTATAATATGGAGCTTAGCTTTAAACGTGCTAAAGCTATCAATGATTACCTGGTAGTGAGCGGCGTATCTCAAGAGAGACTTACCTATAAAGGAATGAGTAATACGCGAATGAAGTTTAACTATCCAGCAAGTAAAGAGCAAGAAGATCAAAATAAGCGGGTAGAAATTTATACCCTAAAGCAGATTTAATTAGAGAGATCCCATCTCATATTTAGCCTAAGTGACCTAGGCATTAGTGGATATCCCGGAGAGCTGAAATAGTCGTTTCCCATAAAACCCTGCTGGGTATGAAAGAATTCTACTCCGAAACAAAAGCTTTTTACTCTTCCATTTACATATAGATTAATAGGAGGAGTATAGCTAAAGTTAGCTCCATCAGGAGATAAGTGCCAAGCCCGTGTGTAGGGAGTGTATACTGGGCTGCTAAAATCACTAAACCAAAATGTGCGAGCACCTATTTGTACTCTTAGGTTTTTCTTAAATAATTTAAATTTACCAAAGATATCTGCACTCCCTGCTAGTGAAGGAAGTGGCAGGATAGTTAAATTAGAGCTGTTTTGAGCCATAAACATAGCAGAACCTCCCAGATATTTGTTCTGAAAGCCGTACTTAATCTTAGACTGTATGAGAGCTATATTTTTATCAAACTGCTCAGAGCTGTTTTCGGCATAATAAATAAGACCATTGATATTTTCTATTTTGGCATCTACAGTGACTTGGTGAATCCCTCGTTTATAGGCTAGATTTCCACTTAAGCTATTGATACTTATTTTCTTAAAACCATTGACCCAGATGGTGGCAGCAGAGTATAGGTTTTGTTCTAAAAGACTCGGTTCTACAAGTTGGGAAATGAGATTAGCAGAGAAATTAAATTCTTTTACACGTATACTTGCTTTAGCATCTAGCCTATAGTCTCCTAGGTTATAGCCTAGTATACCTAGTTTACCCTTGCCATCTATAGCGAATCCCTTATAGCTTAATTTGGTTTGGGCAGCGAGATGAATGTTATTTAAGGTGTTGTTCGTGCCGTTTAAGTAGATCTTGTGATAGACGTGCTGTATACCTGCGGTGAGTGAAAACGGCTTAACTCTGAACATATATCCTGCCTCACTCAGTAGTGACCTGTGATAGAAAGAATCACTAAAAGCGACTAAATCTTTGCCGTAGTTCGCACTGTCAGGAGTATTGTCTATAAATTCTACTCGTCTATTATTCATAGAGTTAGTAAGGTAAAACTGATTAGTGAATTGACCTAGGCTCATGTCCGTAGTGGTATCGGTAGACTTACCACCTGGCCTAAAGTACTGCGTGAGTTGAAATTTATTTTGAGCTATAATAGTACGTGCACTTATATAGTTAGCTGGATTATTGTTTTCTTTATTTCTTGCATTTAGTGAGGAGAAGAGAGAGTCAGATACCATTCCTCCAGTTTCAGTATGGGTGCTTTTATTCCAGAGATAAGAAGCTACCATTTCGTACTTACGAGTAGGAGAGTAGTAGGAGGTGTAAAATGAATTGTTAAAGAGGTTACCTAGTCTTACGGTTTGAAGATTTTGTAAATTACTGTAGTAGATATTTTGGTTTTTAATACGTCTATAGTCTAGACCAAAAGTAAGTCGTTCAGATATCTGTTGGGCGTGTATCACTCCTACATTTATCATCTCATTAGCACCTTGGTGATAGTTTAATCTGGTAAATGGTCGCTTTGTTTTGTATATTTTGATATCGTCCGTGTAGAAGTAGTTTTGCATAGGGTTAGGTCCTAAACTAAGCTCCGCAGAGCGATGCTGATTTCCACTCAGTGCCAGCATTGGAGTAGCCTCTAGCCCTAAGTCTATGAATGGGAAATCCGTATCATAGGCAGGGTAGTACGAGTAAAAGTGACTTAGTGCAGTATCCAAAGCGGCAGAATCATCCTCAAGGAGCAT
>TARA_B110000090_G_scaffold7060_2_pt1 | contig 23923 bp, 19 predicted proteins | sample TARA_B110000090 | Tara Oceans TARA_B110000090 (sample SAMEA4397239) | marine metagenome | biome: Polar Biome; feature: [SRF] surface water layer (ENVO:00010504); material: water (ENVO:00002006), including particulate matter (ENVO:01000060) such as... | depth 5 m
TGCATACAATGATTGCGACTGTTACGAGGCACGTTATTTGCTACAAGACATGTTGTTTACTTCCAGAACAACCTGTATATCTGGTCACGTCTGGTGTAAATCTACTTCTGGTACACTTCTCTGCTATCTTTCACCCGAAGGCATATCCCCCGTAAACGTAGGTTCTTCTTCCTGTTCACTCCCCGCCTCTGGTGTTACAATGGTGGACTTGGACCACCAGTGCATGATTGACGCGTGCACGCTTGGCAATGGAAACTGTTGAGCAGCCCACGCACCGATCAATGCACCAACAATAAATTCTAACATTTGTTGTGCTCACAAATGTTGCTTATGTACGACTACGACGTAAAATTATCGGATTTACTTGTGCAGAGCTTATGTTTATTTTTTTGCTCCACTGCCTGTACTCATTAATGAGACTATAAACGTTCCAAACATTTGTGTGTACAAAAATGACAATGGAACAAAGAATAACAGATATTACTAAAAAGTTGGACAATTGGGCCAATGTCAATGTGTTTTCACAAAATGGTCGTTTTTTTTCATGGTCAGGTGGTAGTGACAGTCAACAGTATCAAGTTGCAACAGAACAACCTGAACAAGGTTCCAATTCTGGGGTCTTGAAATGTGTCAATCGTACTACCAACCAAACCATTGTTCTAAAAGCTTTGAAAGTATACGGTGATGACCCCAAGGAGCGCTTTGTCACAGAGGTCGCTTACCAACAGCTGGCGGCTGAGATGGGATTTGCCCCCCAAGTACTACACTATGGCCTTGGAAATGTCATATTTGATTTGCCATCCTGGGAATTTTGCGGAAAGGACATGCTGTTTATCATGATGGAGTACAAAGGACAGAATTTGTCCCAGTATCTGTCGCAGGAACCCTCTCTGTACGACGATCAGGCCTACGACCTACTGGCACGGATCGAAACAATTTATGCGAAAATGGCCGAGCAAGGCCTGACTACCGACGATCTGACTGCTGAAAACATAGTAGTGGACAGTGCAGGCCACATTACTGTCATTGATTTCGATCCAACGACCACCACGTATCAGCGCCCCTCTGCCAGGCCTGCACTGGCGGACATTATTGACAGTAATGAAGATCTGAACGAAGATTCCACATTGGTCGAGATTATGGCAGTCCAGTTTCCATATCAGTTTGAATGCATCTATAACATCGTCTTCCAGGGTCGTCATTTCCCCCACAGATGTGGTGTGTGCCATCACGTGTACGACGGCAATGCGCAGTGTCTACATCGGTGGGGGGTGCCTGGGGACGAGGACTCCAGCGACGAGGACTCTAGTGGCGAAGATTCCAACGACGGCCAGGACCAAGACTACAGCAACATGACGTTGACAGAGTTAAAAGAAATGGCCAAGGATGCTGGTTTTGAACCGGAACAACTGAGGGTCTACGGCCGACTGACTACGAAAAAAACTTACATCGATGCCTTATCTTCGGTTGTGGCAACTGTCCCATCCGAAGCTTCCTACCACCAGTTTTCAAACCTTGCTTCTTACCATCGTTTTGTCTAGATTGGCACGTCCAGCTAATTTAACATCGTTCTCGGTTCTACCCTGCAAAAAATGAATGGTACAAGAGATTCAACCTAAAAATATTTTACATTAATTTTGCCTTTTTCACTACGCTTTGTTCTACTGTTAACGATATATACCCCAAAGAGGTATAGGTGTACAGAGCTAAGATTCCTATTTGAACGAGACTCTGCACCAGTACCACCGCCAACTTGACACTCACATATGCCACAAAAACCAGGATTGCCGCCGCCAGAACATTGTCCAACCACATTACATTGTAGCAATCGACCCACATGTCGTCAATCGGCTCGTTTTGCCAACACGCCATGGCTAATTGCCCCACAACCGAGTCCAAAGAGACCAATCCATATTCAATGATAAAGACTCCCAGTTCTGGCCAATTCTGTCGTACCCAAAAGACCAATGGCCAAAATATAAAAAACTCATCCATGAGTTCTGGCAATGTCAGCATCCCTTCGACCAGATTGTCCGGCATGTAAGCAGCACAATCTTGGTAGGACTGTGTCATGCCCAAAGTCACGTTGACCAATTTCTGGTTGTAGTAGGTCGAGTTGACATCATTGTTGGCCCAGGCCTCTCTTCTTTTCATGTTGAGGTCAATGTTGACTTGTTGCCACGTGTCGGCGACGGCACAGGTCAAACAAGTATCTTCGGTGGCGTTGTGTGCCATGGTTGGAAACAGTTTGTAAAAGCACCCTGGATCCAGTCGCGTGTGGTACCAAGCATTGATGTCTTCCACCAAAGTGTACGGTGTCAGTGGAGAGCAGGAGATCATGTAGCCGTAAACAATGTACAGATACAAAAAGTTGACGATCAGAGCAATGACAATGGTGTTGGCCATCCACACCAAAGGCAGTACAGACCAGGAGGTGGTGGTCACAATGGCCACGACTACCACCAAACAGACCAGAACTGCCGTGTCCATTTGTTCGAGTCTGTATTCCTGGTTGGTGGTGGTCACAAATATGCTTGCTTCCAAGTTGCAGGGACTAAACAACAGATAATCGTACATGTACCCCAAACTGTACCCAAAGAATGGGACGTAGCTGGAGTTGGTCACTGTTAAAAAATGTGTGGAGGCCTGCAACAATTTGTCAACCTGCAGCAACCACTTGTCTTTCCGGGTCGTGTTGGAGGGCTGACCCACGACGGCCCAAAGGTCGGCCATGAATTCGTTCCAATCTTTGCCCACATAAAAAGTCCAACGGGTTGCATCTTTTTGTACCACATGGCTGTTGTCTCGGGACAATGTGGTAAAAGTCGTGTCCAAAAATTCACTGTTGTACTCGGCCAACTCGTTAAAGTACAATGACACATTTTCCAAAATGTAGGGGAATCCGCTCTGTCCATTGGTGTAAAAGCTTCCCAACCCCGTCGCCTGAACAATGATGGCTTCGACCACGTTGTCCATGATGTTACAGTCGGTGCACCATCCGGGTGCCTGATTTCCCTGACCCCGTTCTTTGCAGGTCTGTATTTTGGTAATTTTGGGTGCTTTGAGTGCCCGATGTTTTCGATTGACTTTGTCCAGGTGGTGCCATCCGCGTTTCAGAGTGCGTTTGAGTTTCCCAAAGACGACATCGGTGTGTGTATTGCTGGCATCCACTGTCCCTACTCCGGACCACCACTTGTGCAAATGTTGATTCATTTCACTCATTGCATCCTTGGCTCTGTACATCTGCTGCGACATGTCCCGGCGGGTCCACTCGGTCGAAGTGATTTCGGTGGCTGTTTTCAGACCCGAGTAGATTTGCCAAGCTTGTGCAGCTTCGCTGGGATTGGCTTCATTTTTGTAGTCCACATCGAAAAACCCAAGACTGGACTCGACCAGATTGGTCAGTTTCAAATTGTGAAGCAGTTGACTGCTACCGTAGGAGACGGATTGCAGACCCCGAATGTACAGGTCGGCGTCGAGGCCCTGTTCCAGCATCAGCAACCGTGTCTGTCCCCAATCCGTACGATTTGTCTCTGTGTAGTGTTCCAAGATAATTTTGGTGGCTTGCAATGTATCAAAAGCAAACATATATTTCCGCTTCCAATTGTAAAAGATATCGTCTGGAAATTTGTGTGATTTGAGCAAGACTTGCATTTGAATGCCTAGATATTTCAGTTCGATGCAGTCCAACCACTTTGCTTTTTCGAGTGGCCGAAGTTGTTCGTAGGGATACTGGGCTGTGTCTTTCATAAAGTGGTCACAAACCGAGGTGCCGTTCCACTCAAGTGTTTCCGCAATCTTCTGTGTGATGTCAATGTCTTGCTCCTGCAGACGTCGTGCTCCGCCCATCTTCAAACATTCTTGGTTTGTCCAACCAATGGGAATGATTAGGCTAATGGTTCCCATGACTTTGTTCAACAATTCGCACACGGTGGAGGCCATCATTTTCAGGACCATCCCGAACCCCTCTTTTCCCTCTCCATTCACTGTAAAAAAATCAAAGAATTTCCCCAATATTTGCCACATCTGCTGTATTAAAATGGCTTGTACCTTGGCCCACAGTTTAAACATGTTTTCAAACAGGGGTCCAATGACAGCCTTGTTGTTGGTCATCGCCGCCACAAATTGAAACGCCACCTCCATGGTCATGGCCACTAATTTCAACAGACCGTTTTTCAGTTCTGCTCGAATCATCTGTGTCACTTCCACAATGGAGGCACAGATGCTCCCCGAACCCGGTACCACGGCGTTCAACAATTCCCCGTTGGTCTCCCAAAAATATTCAAAGGCCCAAAAATAACCGTCTACCAAGGTGTTCATGGCCGATTCAAAGGTCTCGGACAGAGTTTCCTTATTTAAATTTTCAAAGTTCATCACAATGGTGGTCACCATTTTCCCCACGACTAGAATGCTGCGCGAAAATTGGATGTACATGACTTGCAAAATCATGTTGATGTATTTGGCAAAGGCCTGTTTCAATTCGATCGACACATTGGGAATGATGCCCGCCACCATTGCCGCCAAGGCACCCATTTGGCGTTCGTAGTCGCACAGTCGAGGCATGGTGTCAAAATTAATGTCGGCGTAATTGCCTGCCAAGACACTCATGCCATTGTGAACGAACTGGCGGCCCAAGTTCATGGTCAGGCGTTTGGAATTGCGCACGTACAACCCGGCCGAACAGAAGAAATCGTATCGGCCCCAAATGCGACACCCGGGTTTGGTGGCCATGTCGGTGTTCGATGTGTCCGCATTGACCGGGTCGAGCGACGAGATGGACACCGACCCACCCCGCTTGGCGCTGTCGCAGGACCATTCGGCTTGGGTCATCATGGTGGTTTCCGTTCCATCGTTGCCAATGATTGTGATTTCTTTGGCCGGGATGATGTGGCAACCCACGTCCGTCTTCGAATACAAGTCTTGAATGTGATTCAACTTGGAGTCGGCACTCATAAACTCTCCAGTAAATGCCAGTGTGGGGGTGTTGGCGATCAAAAAAGTTTTTTTCGAACGTTGGTCCACTTCGTCGCTGGTGAGCGACTCTCCCTTGGTGGCCCGGTCCATGACATCACAGGTGGGGTTGATGGGTCCAAGGGAGACGATGTAGTCGAGGGCATCGGCAAAGGCCGCGGTGTTTTGAAAGGTCCATTCGATGATCATCGAGTTGCACCAATGCATGGTCACGTTGGGCGAGGTAAAACGTTTATCGATCAAGTCCCCCACTTCTTGACTGGAGGCGGTGACATCGAGGTCGGGGTAGCGTGAAATGCATCGACAGGCCGAGGTTGGTGTCAGCGGCTGCATGTACGAACACATACAGTCGGACTTGTCGTTGGATTTCTGACAAATCTCCAATGGCTTGGTAGCGGTCCCTCCCACTAAAAGTCCAAAGGCATCGGAATATTTTTTCCGGCCACAGGTCGCCCACCGACTGTTGACCTTTTCGTTTTCACTTAGTTGATGCCATTGTCTACTTTTGGTGGATTTAGTAGTGGTATATTTTTTCTCGATTTGTAAATTGTTCAATCCGTGACCACAATTAATGGGGTAGTTGAACCAGTGGCCCGTGACAATGTCCCCCCAAGACAAGGCAACTCGAGTCAAGACCCGCATCGACTCGATCGCAGTGCGGGTCAGGGGCGGCAACACCAACGGTAACTGGATAAATTTGTCAATTAACTTACCGTTGGGCCCGTCGATGTTGATGCCAATGCTGTCCGTCGGGTTGACAAAGGGCAGGGCGTCACCAAACCCGGGCCCCAACAACCCGTGGGACACGTGCATCACCAACGCGTCCAAGTTGGCAAAGACATCAAAGGTCAGACTGGGTTGGCCACACCAAGGATTGTACAGGGGCATGTGCTCGTCCAACGTGGTGCCGTAGTGCAAGTCACACTGGCACTTGCCCCGGTCCTGCGTCCAAATCCACCCCTGGTTGTTGTACGCCGAGTCGCTCGGGGGTGACGTGTAGTTGTAAGCGGTCGCGGCCGCTCTCTGTTCACAGGTGTACACTTTTTCTCGCGCTATCGACGGACCTTCCCAGCGTTGCAGGGTTCGAAACAGATCCTGCTCGTTGGTAAATAACGTTTTGATGACCAATTCCACGGTGGCTCCCCACGCAATAAAGGGGATATTCCAGGCCGTGATCCCCATGTAGTAGACGGAACACCCCACCGACTCGTAGATGGGCACCGTTCTGTATTCCGCGACATCCCTGGCCCAGTCACAACTGAGTGCAACTGGCAGGTCTTTGGAGAGGAGCATTTTGAGAGGATTGTCTGACGTCACAAAGAGTTGAACAATGTACGCAAACCATTGGAGGAGCACTGCGAGACTGTAGGCAGCTTTGTGAAATTGGGACAAGGATTTGCCCATCGACCACATGTCCACATCGAACGAAGTTTGTTTCTCATTGTCGAAAATCGACATCAAATGAATGGGACCATTGAACAGGATTGTGGTGAGAGCGTGCCACCAACCAACAGCACTGTGCGCCACAATTGTGAACGGGCCCTCGCTGGGCGTCTTGTTCAGTGCAAAATCACTGCTCATTATTTGAATCATTTTTTCAATCGATTTGAAAAGGATCGAGTCCATTGCTAATCCGCTCTCCAGTACAAAACGTTCGTACTTGAAATTGATCAGGTAGATGTCCGGAAGTTCTCCAAACAGCAAGCGAAACAGGGTCTGGGCCACACGGACACCGGTCTGAACCCAATTGTCCAGTGCGGCCACCAGGTGGGGCTCGTTTGGGACCAAGAAAGCAATGTTAAACACCAACTCGAACCGGGTACAGGCACAAATGGCCACATCTTCCATGAGGGACAGCGCATTCATTCCGTGCCCGAAGGGGCCAGCCATGTTCAGGTCATTTGTCATAAAATTACCTCCTGTTTCACCATTGGTGGAGGCATACCCAAAAAAATCGGACAAGGACACCGAGAACGTTTTGAGGATGAGTGCACTCTCTTTGATTGCCTCGAAGAAACGAAGGTGGTTGCACTTGGTCATTGTAATGTACCAGGCCTGGAAAATTTGACCGTGCAGCACCAGGAAGGCGTTGTAGATGGGGGCGACCAATGCGTACATCAATCGAGCCACTTGCAGCAGCGGCGTAAAGATGTTCTTCATGACTGGCACTACAGCACAAGTCCATCCGTCGTCAGCAATGGTCAATATTTCAGAATGGTAGTAGTGGATCATCAAGACCATCGCTGTAAACAGAACAAAGGCCACCACCCATTTCAGCCGAGTGACAAACATTGTTGTCGTCTCAATGCCTATGTCCAAAAGATCGCGAAGTGGTGAGAACACAATACTAATGGTCAAAGTCGCCATCTGCAGGCAGACTTGATGCAAATCACGACTCAAAGAATCGTCTGTAATTCCTTCGGTGTCAAACAAAGTTACAATTAGAAAGGACAACACTATGCTACACAGGGCTGTTACAAGTAAAAGTACCAGGTCCTCCATCAATGTGCAACAATGTCGACCATTGTTTATACTACATATCCATAAACACCACTTGTCACATTTCCCATTTCCTTTTCTTTTTTTTTCTCAAAAATCATCCTGTACTTCCATTTCTGTTTCTTTTTCAAACGTTTGGACTTCGTCTTGTTGTCTCTGTTGCAATTGTTCTACTTTTTTCTGGTACTCCTCTGTTAATTCACTCATCTGTTCTTTGTGGAGAGCCAGTAGACTTTTCCGGCTGTTGGTTTCCATTTCAAACTGTTGTTTTAATGCTGTCACTTCGCTGCGATGGCGAACTTCCAATTGATGTACTGCAGCGTCATATGTCGTCCTAAACTTGACTTTCATTTTGATCAATTGTTCGCGTTGTGTGGCGAACAGTTTATGCAACCGACGCTCCTGCTTTTTTGTCATAGTGCCGGGCTTGATCACACTGTCACTCGGGCCAAAGTAGTCGTCTACGTGAGGTGTGGTGCCAACATTGGGCACCGGGACAGTAGGGGCGTTCACCGGTGTTTGGTTGGGTTCTGGCAGTTGGTCGGGCTCCTCTTTCATCTTGACTGCATTTGTGGACTTGGATTGACTGACAATTGACCATTTTTTCGGTTGTTGGTGTCTGCTACCCTGTCTATCTCCCGACACACCGAATCGTCCGGTTGTTTTGGCGTCGTCTGGCGGTAACACCACTGATCTTTCTCTCCCGTCATCGTTGTGCCTTACTACAGTACCCATTTTTAATTTGTCAATGGCCTCCCGCTTTGACATTTCGGACGGTGCAAAAGTGTGTTGGTGAAATTGAGACATGTTGGAGATGTTCCGAAGTTGGTGTATATTTATACAGTAATATTATATACAGTAATATGATACAGTAATACAATTAAACAGAGAGTACCCACAGTACTCTACCGTGCACTGATTTCTCTTTTCTGCGACGAACCCGCTACCTTTTCCACAATGCGGGAGGCGCAGTGGGAGCACACCAACTCGTGCCCAGGTAAAAAATACACATCGGCACGACACTCGTAACATTGGTACTTGTATGCTCGGTAATTGTCGCTGGCCAAATGAATAGGACGAGACTTGCGTTTCTTGACCAACGACACTTTTGGTTTGTGAACTCGAGTATGTAGGGAATAGGATGGAAACATTTTGGTGGACTTCCAACAACAGAACCAGACTTAAATATGAGTATTCGTAACATATATTCGTTGAAAGACCAAGGCCTGGGGGAGGCGCCGGAGCAGGGTTCCGATGCTTGGTTGGCCGGCCGCATGGGCCGCATTACCGGGTCCAAGCCCAGCGATCTTTTTTTTAATTTCAAGCAAGAGAGCGATTGGGACGTCATTTTGGAGAAATGGTTTGGTACATCAGTGGAAGATTTTGACGAGGTGGCCAAATCTCGCATGGCATGGGGTTCGAAACATGAAGACTCGGCGGTCAAAGTCATTGTCGACAGTATTCCTGAGTCGCACTTTTTTGAGTGTCCCCAGATCCCCATCAACGAGGTTTACGCCGCCTCTCCCGACGGTGCCATCGTGGTGTTGAACGCGGACCACTCGACCAAGTGGTATGCCAATGTCGAAATCAAATGTCCGGGCGGTGGTATCGGGAAGACACCGGAACAAATGGCCGATATCGTGCGCAAAAAATGGAAGCGACCCGCCTCGTATTATATGATGCAAATCCATCAGGAAATGGCGGCACAGTCCTCACAGGAAACACTGTTTGTCGTTTGGACTCCATTGTTGACCCGCATGTGGCGCATCCCGTTTGACAAACCGTTTTGGGATTTGTGTCTGGAAGTCTTGGAAAATTTCCGATTGAAAAACGTTCCTTACGAAGTGATGCAGTCCAAAGTGCAGCTGTTGAAACGTCGCTGCTTTGGCGTGGCGGATTTTCCCATGTGGAAGGAGGTAGAGACCGAGTTCAGTGCACACTTAACCTAACACAATAACAGGAATTAATGGGGTTGAATAATACTATATACTCCACACTGTGTGGGGGGACATGTACTGCAGAGACCTTGGTGTTGTGATGGTCGTTCTTTTTATTTGGATTTGGTCTCTGCCACTACTCATCCTCTCGGCTCTGCTGTTGACACCAGTATCTCTGGTCTTGTTACCCATCTCGTTCGCGATTTCAGTATTGGTCCAGCGTCGATGTCCCATCACTCCAACCTCTTCCCTGCGATGTTTTGTCTCCTCCATGCGCCTGCACCACTGGTTTCCCTGCAATACCGTCCAACTACCCTGTCAGACAGTGGTGGCGGTCCATCCCCACGGCCTGCTCTGTTGCGGGGCCTTGGTTGGACTGCATTTTGTTCCTGGTTCGACCACTATTATCTGTGTGGCTCCTGCCTTGTTTTACATCCCTGTGCTGGGGTGGTGCTTGCCTTTGTTGGGCTGCATTCCTGCCGACTCGGACAGCATGCTTGCCGTTCTTCGTCGGGGGCACAGTCTAATAGTGGTACCCGGTGGCGTTCCAGAACTGGTGCTGGCCGAAAACGGCAACGATTGTGCTCTCTACCCCCGGTACGGGTTCCTGAGGTTGGCTCGGGCTACCGGTGTCCCTGTCATGAGTGTGTTTGTCAAGGGCGAATGTGCCACCTACTCGTTTATCCGCCTGCCTCTACTGCGATGGAGAGTTGGGCTGTCCTGGTTTTCCAACATTCCCTTGGTCTTTCCTTTGTTTCGTGGGCACTACTGGTCATGGCTGCCCAAACGAACACCGTTGCGTCTTCGCACCCACATGCACGAGTCAGTCCCTACCCGCAACGAATATCGAGTACGGTTGGCGTCTCTACAGATTGCCCCGACAATTGGCGCATCACGACCACACTGACCCTACTTGTACGTGTCCATGACATCAAAAGGTTCCCATGCTTTGTCGAGACGTTTATTGACCAGATTGTGAGTGAACCAGGTCCAGACACGAACATCTGCTGGACTCTGCACCAGCTCCAATGGAAAGGGATGCATTGACAACAATGACTGAAAATGTTCTCGACAGTCCAGACACGGGAAATTTTCGTGGTAGTCGTTCACCGTATCGATGAGCTCATCACCTGTCTTGCACTGATGCAGTCGCGCCCAGTCATAGTTATAAGCAACGACGACTGGCAGCAAAAGTAGTGACCAGAACATGTTCAATGAAACAGTGCTACATATAAATATTTGATTTTGGCTCTATCTTTCAGGATTTGTGTCTCGAGGGTGAAGAAAAAATTTCTTTTCTAATTCTCAAACCCAAAGTCGGTGCTTTTTTTTCTTCTGCACTCTCGAACATGCCCAAGATTTCTGAACGCACTGTGCGCGCCCTTCGCCGCGAAGTGGCCCAAAACAGTAGATTAGTGGCCGAGACGCGTCAAAACGTGATTCGCTGCCTGGCCAAGGCGTCGGTTGACCACAAATCCTCTGTGTCGCTGCTAAAAAAAAAGGAGGCCGCCAATCAACAACTGCGCCAAAACATTAGCTATTTTCAAAAGCTGGTTGGCAGACAACAGCGCATCATTCGAGAACAACAAGCCCGACTCCAGCAATTGCAACAGGTGTGCAACATGCGGGAGAACAAAAAAAAGGAATTGGCGCGCGAGACCAACGAGGTGGCGGTGGCCATGATTGCAATGAGTCAGCAATGCTGCCCCGCCTGTTTGGGTTCGGGTTCAGTATTCAAAACCAAAAAAAATATCCGATACAGTGTCGAGTGCAAACAGTGCAGGTAACAAAAGGTACTGTGTAGACCCAAAATACAATACACATATCCACCCAAATCCCATTATTACTATTTGTATTCAATTGTAACGTATAATCACTACTGAACAAGTACCAAACAACAAGCGCGCCGTTAGCTCGGTGGTCGGTGCGTGAATGGCAATCTTTGCCGTACATCTTGCTGCAATAGCTGGCTGAGGTCCAACTCAGACGGCGGCGTCAGAATCCTACATCCTTCGGGGTGTACGGTCTTGGAAGGTTACGTATTCTCTGCTCTGTGGCACAGTTCCAATGCAGGCATTAAGGAGAATATATACAACTCATTTCCGAGACCGCGGTTGCGAAAGCACATCGGTTCCGGAGCCCAGCTTTCCTGAAGTACGACACAATTGAATTCTTGACATTTTTTTTTGTTGTTGTCCATAACTTTGCCTGCAGCTAAAGTAGGACTTAAGTGCCACATTTGGTGGGAAGTGTATAAAGGGGGGATGCCAAAGGCACAAAGATGACAGATCTGGCCCTCAGCATTGCTCTCAATGTCCGCGCTCGATGTCGTGTTCAGGGATGCTTCAATTCGTCCGTCTTTCGATGTAAATACAACCAACTGATCTATCTCAATGTCTTGTCTGCTCCAAACAGTCGTCGACCCCAGAAAACGCTGGATGCCGGGGTCTGCTACCTGCGATTGATGCCCTACCCTTCGACTGTCGTTATCCACTCGAACATACTGCGGTACATCCACACAGACCCAGCCATCGATATTCTACAAACAAAAATCCGTGAACTACTTGACCACGAACAGCTACTACCCGCAGAATCAAATGTGTGAAGAAGGCCCATCGGCAGTATTTAAAGAGAAACATTCCAATAGAAATGAGCAGCATTCCCGATGGTATCTGTGTTGATTTGGAAACGACAATAGCCGGTAAAATCCCAGACAGTGCCCGTCCCAAGGGCCAGAAACGCTACGAAACCCGGCTGTTGGAAGTGGGTGCGGTCCTGTGGCGAGACCCCACTCAAACGTTTGGCTGTTTGGTCAACCCAATCCCATCTGAGACGACACTACAATCTCGGGAAGATTTGTTCCACTGGTTGAGGTCCAATTACCAAAAACCAGAGGTGACTATCAATTTTTGGTCTCGTGTCCTGGTGAAGCGCGACTCATTGACCTCTGATATGTTTCGGCGAAAAGAGGCTCCACTGGTGTGGCTCGGCCGGACTGCCAAAGACAAAGCCCTTGACTTTGTCCATTGGCACACACACCCGTCGGACGGGCCGGACTTTGTCACAGAGAGCCAAGCTTTGAAAGGTCTCATTGCGTTTGGGTCGGGCCGTGATTGGCTGGCACACAATGGCAAGTCCTTCGATTACAAAGTTTTGGAGGGATGTGCGCAAAGAACAGGATTTCCCATTCCTGCATCGGTGAAACAGCACGACACCTTGTTTTTGTTTCGAAAAATGCTGCCTGGCCATAAGTCCTACTCGCAGCCCCGCTTGTACTCAGCACTCTTTGGGCAAACGTACAATGCACATGTGGCCATCGACGATGCCAAGGCCCTGGCCCATATCTGCAGACATGCGGCGGGGGTGGAGACCCGCACGCCAAGGGCACCGAAAAAGGCGGCCAGCTCTCCCCGTCCGACACTGGTGCAGTCAAGCACCACAGAAAAGGCTCCTTCCCCGGCCTGTGCACGCGTCCCCATGCAACTGGCATTTCAAGTTCGTCGTCCAAGAGCGACACCCTTGAACCCACCACTGATTGGCCCTGCACGAACTCGCTTGGCCCATGTCCCTTCCAAAACGTTGACTCGAGTAGCCCACGTCCCTCCCAAAACGTTGCGCCATATCAAAGGCATTGGACCGAAATCGGTGGCGGCGTTGGCGGCCCTGTCCATCACGACGGTGGCGGGTCTGAAAGAACAGGTCAACCTCCATGGCGCTGAGTGGATTCGAGACAATTTACCGTTTGGAGTCAATTGGCGCGTCGTTTCCAAAACGATTACTTAAGGCACATCCAGTTGAGTGTACCCAATGCCATTGTCAACCTGTTATACATTGAATAATCTCACCTTCCTGATGACAGCAATTTCCTTAATAAGTGCTCTCGCTTCCCTTGTTTTGCCGTTGTTCTCCGTGGTGGGCCACTGTATTGTGGTCCTCAGCAGCAGCATCAGTCTGCTACTGCCACTTGTTCGAAAATGTCGCCCCTCCGCAAGCAATCTGACTGCTGTCGCATTGGACGAGACACACTAGACGAGATGTTCGACCAGCATCTCCTTCACCGCTCAGGTTTGACACACACCACCAAACTTTAATTTTTGGATTGAAAAGGTGTCGGTATTATGTAGTTTTCCTTCAATCCAAAAATGTCGGAGGACAATGCCTTGCTTTATCCCGATGCCAATGCCTCTGTTTCTTGAGAGTTTTGCGACAGATTCCTTTGTTAATTGAAGTTGGAAGGTTTTTCCACGATGACGCCATTCTACTGCATGTATCCCTTTAGAACGTATCAATGCTATTAGCTCGTACCGTCTGTCATGCCAGTACAGTCGGTACCGGTACAACAAATAGAGTCGGTACCGGTACAACAAAGAGAACAGAAACACAAAACAAAGAGGTAGCATTCCAAAACAAATAAATCTAGAATGTATACCAGGTATTCCAAGTCGGCACAAGAGATGTTAAAAATATGCACAATAAAAGTGTACAACTAAATTGATGTGAATCCAACAGGGTACATTTTATTTCTCATTCCTTCCATTTATTTGATAGATTTGTTAAGTTCAATCATGAGGGCGCGTGTTTTGTCGAAACCGATACACGAATCTGTTACTGATATTCCATATTCCAGAGGTCTTTTCAGGACAGATTGAGATCCATCTCGAAGAAAACTTTCAATCATAAGCCCTTTAATGGATGGATGTCTTGCTTTTGTTAAGTAATCAATGACTTGCATCTGCATCTGCCAATCTTTGCCAGAATTCCCGTGCGAGGCATCTACGAGAATAGCATTCGTCATTCCTTCTGAATCGAGTTGTTCGACATACTTTTGAACCGTTGTCCGTTCATAGTTGGGCTCGGTGCCTCCTCTAAGGACAAGGCAGCAGTTTCGATTGCCAGTGGTGTGAATGACGGCCGCCCTACCATCTTGTGTAATACCCATAAATGATTTCGGTTCGGCGGCCGAGTGTATTGCGTTGATGGCTGCTGCAACAGAGCCAGATGTGGAATTTTTAAACCCTACTGGTACAGATAGACCAGATGCCAGTTCTCTGTGAGGCTGAGACTCTGTAGTTCTGGCACCAATACAAGCAAACGAGATCAGGTCATCCAAATATTGCGGAGCGATTAAAGACAATGTTTCTGTGGCACAGGGTACACCCAATGCGACCAGTTCGAGAAGCAATTTCCTCGTGAGCTGTGTTCCTGCCTGCATATTGTTGGTTCCATCGAGATCTGGATCATGTAAATAGCCCGACCAACCTTGCCGAGTCCTTGGCTTTTCAAAATAGGTGCGCATGACAAAAAATATATTTGGACATTTTTGTTGCAACGCGGTCAATTTCTTTGCATAATCTTTGACGGCGATAGGGTCGTGCACAGAACAAGGGCCAATAATTACTAACAAACGCGGATCTTTGCCATTTAAAATGTTTGTAATGGTCGACCTATGAGAGTTAATAGTGTCGGCAATGTCTGTACGCAGTGGCATTTGTGTTTTTAAGGCGATGGGGGCCAAAAGATTTGTTGAAGAGACTCTTAGATTCGTAGACATGTGTTTTGGAACGAGACCAAGTTATAGTGTTTTTATTCATTCTCTTTAAATCCGTTGTTCCCAAAGAATTCTTCTATCAATGGTAGTTCCCTAGTTTGTAGTATAAATGCAGTGTCTCCATTGTTTATCATGGAAAAAAAGAACGAAAACAAGAATGAAAAAACAGAAAAACAAATAGCCGCAATTAATGAACAAATCAAAACGCAGATGCATTATGCTTATAACGATATTGTACGAGAATCTCTGGACAATTGCGACTACGAATTTATTGGTACATTATATGCCGAAATTCGCGACAGATTATGTACATTTGTAACAAAAAATGGTATCACGTACAATAAATTACATGAAGATTTTGACGTTGAATTTTTGAAAGAGCTGATGAAAAACAAACAACTGACAGTCGACCATTTGCACGGTGTTGTCCATATGACCTTCCACTGGATAAAGAAAATGCAAGCGCCTTTCCGTGACAGAGAATCAGAAGCTGCTGAGCAACGCGTGTTGAATGGGATCGACGCCGAAGACATTGTGCCAAGTTACTTAAATGAGGCACACGAATGCCTGGATAAGATTGAAAAAGATATAAAAGAATTGATATTGAATAGAAATCACCCAGTTGTGAAAAATATGTTAGAAAGAGGGATGAAAGCGGCAGGGATTAAAAAATAAGTATCTTTATTATTCTTCAAACATTAGATGGTTGTTCTCCATCGACGACACAATCGGACTAAATGACCCACACCAACGCTGTCACACACCAATGAGACCCACAAACCCACGAATTCTTCAAAATAGAGTATAAATGGCCCCGGATGCTAAGTGCCATGTCCACCTACAGTTTTTTTCAATCGTATGCCCGAGAACTATTCACCGAAGACGCAATGGTTGGTCCCAATCCCACCAGAAAAGTAATACCTGATTGCATTACCCCGGTCAGTTTGCATGCGGAGGAGCTGGACATCATGTCAGTCGAAGAAAAAATACAGGCTGTGTTGTCCGACCCCAAATTTGGAATGTTCAGTTTGTTTGCGTACCAAGTGGAGCGGGGTTACAGGAACACCGCCCTCAAGAAACAAAATGTGTTGTTCTGTTCCCACATTTTCAGTTTAATGTTGGCTTTACCTATTTTGGTCTTTTCGACTCAGTGGTTGATGTACATTGCCATTGTTATCAATCAAGTTCGCACTTATGATCGAGGCAGTTGTCCAAACGATGCCAATGTTGAAGAAAAAATGATGATGGCCGCAATCTCGTTGTTTTATTTCATCAAGTCATTCTTTTTGTGGGACAGTATTGTGGATCGCACTCACCGTCGGAAGAAGATTGCCTCCAGCAGTATTATTGTAATGTTTGACACCTTTCAAGAATTTGGTTTTAATCTGCTTGTCTATGGCACCAATTTATGGATTATTTTTGCAGAAAGGGATTTCTTAAACATGTTTTTCAATACATTGGCCATGGAGTTCCTCATGGACATGGACAATGAGTTTGAACGAATGTACTTGACATTTTTACCGGAAGTTGCCGTCGACATTTACGACAGTATGTTTGTGTCGTACCGCGACAATTTGATCTTGGTCAACGAAAAAACACAGACCTCGCGTTGCTTTAGATGTTGTCAGTGCTGCGCTTTTGTACCGTACAAGCTTCTGATGTTGCTGTTCATGATGTTGCCGTTCTTTTGTTTCGTGTTTATCATTTATGGTACCATTTGTAAATAGAGATTTTATAACCTCAGTGTAAATAGTTCTTGTCTTACGGTATGGGTTATAAAAGGGGTCTCCACGCCCCCAAGTATGCAACTCCTTTTGTTCGTCCTCCTTGGGCAGATGTGCCTCACCCCTGTCAAACCGAGCCAGTATCGACCGAGGCAACAACGACGTCCACACACGAGGCAACAAAGACGTCCAAAACCAGAAGTGGCCAAAGTGAAAGATTATTTTGACCCTTACAAAGTGTTGGGCATTGACGACGAGGCGACAGACAGACAAGTTAAACGGGCCTTCCGGGTTCTCTCCATCAAGTGGCATCCAGACAAGAACCGAGGGAACAATGAAGCCACACTACAGTTCCAGGAAATATACAAAGCATACGAAATCTTGAGCAACAGCGACAAGAGAGCGTTGTTTGACATGGGTGGCATGGACCTGGTCACCAACCCCACCAAGAAGGGCCAAGATTTTCACGTACACATAGAAGTGGAATTAGAAGACATGTACAAGGGTTCTGAATACTCGGCCAAAATGACACGCCGTGTCATTTGCAGGCACTGCGGGAAATATGGAAAAAAGAGACACTCTAAGAAATGCAGGCGGTGCACCGTCCGGTGTCCGAACACTGTGAAGATGGTCCCACGTCGAGTGGCGCGAGGTGTTGTCATTCAACAACAACGGGAAGTGCCGTCGACCGAGAAATGCAAAAACGAACCCAAGACGTTGACGGCCGTCATTGAAAAAGGCATGCCCCACAACGAAAAAATCACTTTTGCAAGAGCGGCGGAACAAAAACTGGGGTTCATTCCTGGTGACGTGGTGGTGGTCATTAAACAAAAGAAACACCGTCGTTTTGAACGTCGTGGGAACGATTTGTACCATCAAATGACTATTTCGCTCAAACAAGCCTTGACCGGGTACCAAACCACCCTCCCACATTTAGACGAACACGTGGTGGAAATCGATACGGCAGGAAGTATAGTCAGAGACGGTGAAGTCCGAACGTTTACAGGAGAAGGCATGCCCGTCCATGGTACACCTTCCGAGGCTGGCAATTTGCATGTCACATTCGTTGTGGAATTCCCCCAAAAATTGGACAACAACCAACTCGTTCAGTTGAAAATACTGTTGCCCTGAATGAGTTGTTTCAATCTAGTGGGGAGGTCCGGTGATCTAGTGGGGCTCCCCTGTATCAGGCCTCACTTAAGTTGGGCACAGTTGATTTTCGGGGTGGCTTACGACTGGTGGCGTGTTTGACAGTCCATGTCGACTCCGGGCAACGTGGTGTCAGCTTTGTCTAACGCAAACTTTTGGCAGCATCAGGAAAACTTTTGGCAGTTAATGCACTATTTGTTTGTGGAACAGGATGGCAGCCCAGTGTGGTCGGTTCTGCCGGCAGAGACTCTGCGCCAGTTGTCCCATCAATTACAGGCAGTGATTGAGGCAACAGACACGATCGAAGAGTTGCAGGCCAACACTCCTTTGATTTACGGTGGTTATTTTGCCATTGTTACCCGGATCATTGGGGGCAACACCTGCAGTGAGTGGATGGCCAATGAGGATCCCCAAGTGTTAAAATCTGTCCATCATTTGTACCGAACTTTGGTGATGTTGAAGGCTTCCCCTCTACCACTTTTCGGACATGTAAAATGAGAGTATATATAAACACTGTACCAATAAAAAATGTGGACACCGGGTTCTTCGATTCAAATCTCTAATTCTGCCGTGTACGAATACACTCACAAGGCGAACCAACTCCGTGTCTTGTTGTGTCCCATCGCGGGTGCCTCGGTCTGTGCTTATATGCGGGCCATCAATGCCGGTTCCAAGGACGAAGACGCCACGGTGCCCAGTGGTGCCGCACACTTTATTGAGCACATGTCTTTCCGCATTCAAGACGGCAAGATTTGGTCGCTCGCCTCCAAAGGTGACGTCATCAATGCGGAGACCAATTTGGATTCCACCCGCTTCTATGTGGTGCATCTACCTCAACAGACCGAGGAAACGATTGAGATCGATGCCGCACGGTTTGGCGAGCATGCTGTGCCCTCGGAAAAGGTGGCGGTGGAACGCCATGCCGTGATGAACGAATTGGAACGGGGTGAGCAAGCCGGCAATAAAATGTTCCGCACTACCTCGTCGGTCGCCATTTTGGAGCATTCCTACCACGGCAGTACGATTGGCACCCGCAGCGACGTCGAACAGACCAAGGCCATTGACATGGAACATTTTCGTACGAAATTTTACGTGCCCAACAACACAACGCTGATTTTTTGTGGGGCGTTCGAGCCGTCGGCCGTGTTGAAAGCGGTCGATACCCATTTCGGACAAATGCCCATGGGCACCGAGTGCAATCCAATCCACAGTCCCGAACCGGTCCAGTTGGGGCAACGGTCGGTCGACCTCAACGTGAATGCCCCTTGTCCCATGGTGTGCATGGCTTTTCACCAACCCAAGGGTTCCACCAAAGAAGCGTTGATCATGCAGTTGATTTCAAGGTTGACTTGGAACAATAAAGAAGGCCGAGCCAAGACGTTGGTGGCCAGCAACGTCTTGCACGACGTTTCAACGTATTCACCGCGTCAGTTGGAGCCATACCTTTGGTTTTTTCATGGGACCATGGAGCACAACGACCCACGCGTAGAACAACAAATGTTGGCGGTGCTGCAAACGTTTGCCACAGTCCCCGTGCAAAGTTCCGACTTGAACAACGTGAAAAAATCCATGCACGACGAGTGGAATCGTTCCACTGAATCCGTCACTGACATTATGAACGAATTGGGCCGCAGTGTGTCCATTGGAAATTGGACCGATTTTGCTGACCGCGCGGTCGCCATGGACTCCATCACCTCGCAAGACATCCAGCGAGTGGCCGAAGCCGTATTCACCCCACAAAACATGACGGTGACGCGCGTTATTCCGACCAAGAAAACAGCCCCAGTCCTGGCCACGTCCGAGCTTGTCAGAGTTGCCGAGGCAGCCCCACCCGCAGACCAGTTGACATTCGAGCAGGCCGACAAAGATTGGTGTATGGTGTCGCTCTCTCCGGCCACTCATATTCTGCATGTTCCCCGAGCCAACTACGTCCGGGCAACCTTGTCGGCTCGGTTTTCCCCGGCCCAGCACGACATTGCCTCGTTGTACGTGGCCTCTATGGGGCACGGGAATTCGTCCACGGGGCAAACCACCACGTCCCGTCTAATGGCCTTGCACACAGAGAGAAATTTCACCCACGACCATGAGTTTGTGCACATGACGATGGCAATGCCCACATCGCCCACCATTTTAAAGGAAGCTTCCATGATTATGTTTCACCAGGATTGGTCAAACCCCTCCTTTGCCGACGAAGACGTGGAGCTGCAGAAAAGACACATGACACAGGAGATGAGCTCTTTGCACAAAGACCAACAGTTTCAGGTCAAAAGTCATTTTATAAAAGCCCTCTTCCAACAAACCATGTACCACACGCCCTTGGACACCCGGGTGCGTCGACTACAGGCCCACACCGCCCAAGACCTGCACGACTTTCATGAAAAGTGGGTGGCCAACAGCAACACCTATGTGACAATGGTGACTCCCACGATTGAAGCCGCCTCTGCCATGGGCGAAATCTTTCCCATGTCAGAGCAAACACCCACCACCACCTTGGCCTGGACCGCCAACCCACGCAAACAGAGCGACAACAACATTGTCCTGCCCGGATACGGTTCCTTTCAGATCATGATGGGACAAACAGTGCCACTCAAATCCGGGGACAACGCTGCTGTTGCGTTGGAGTGTGCAGCGGAAATTTTAGGAGGGGGCATGACCGGCCGATTAATGCACACAGTCCGAGAACAAAAGGGGTTGGGGACTTATGGTCTTTATGCCCTCATGCAAACCGTCACGCCCTCGACCGACCAAATCTTTTGTGTGAACGGGACGTTCAGTCCCTCCTCCATCAAAGAAGGCATGGCTTGCACCAAAGAGTTGGTGCAAGCTTGGCACGAACATGGAGTGACCCCCCTCGAACTGGCCAACGCCAAAGACCGTATGATTGGGAGTCGGGTGATTTCGGCCGACACCGTGGACAACCTGCACTCAATGGTCATCAAATCCATTTTGGCACAAAAAAAACCCAAGCAAGAGTTGGAGTTGTTCAAGCAAAAAGTGCGGGCACTCACGTTGGAGGCAGTCAACAGTGCCATTCGCAAGTACATTGATCCCACCGCTTTTGCGACTGTGGTAGTTGGGCCAGTTTTTACCCCCTAATTATTAAATTTTGTTAGTACATGTATATGGTTGGAGAGATTCCCGAAAAGTATTTGAGTATGTATGTATGTTTGAAAGATTTGATGTGCCTAACTGGCTCTATCTGTAAATTGCTACTGGGCTCTATGCTATGAGGTATTACATTGAAAGGAGTTAGGGGGTAAAAATATCAGTCCTCAACTCAATCATTTCAAATCCAATCGGACCAACTGCCGACATGGACACCAATCGACCAACCGACATGGACACCAAGCGACATACCGACCTGGACACCCCCACCGTTCAATCGCTACCAACCGACATGGCTAAATCGCGACAGACCGACCTGGACAAGAGGCCAAGAAATTGTCGCAGCTGGCGGTGCAAGCGACCACCAACCAACCTGGACACCACCACCGCGCAGCCATTCTCTTCGCTACCAACCGACATGGACACCAACCGACCAACCGACATGGACACCACCACACAGCCATTCTCTCAATCGCTACAGACTGACCGGGATAAATCGCGACAGACCGACATGGACACCAAGCGACCAACCAACCTGGACACCACCACCGCGCAGTCATCCGTCCCATCTGCACCACAGTCATCCGTCCCATCTGCACCGCTGTCATCCGTCCAACCTGTCCATGCTGACGATGCATGCATCCAAAAACGAGAGAAGAATGAAGCTTTAATTTTAACACACACTCTTTTGGTGTTAAATCAAGACAAGAAATCGCAAGTGTCATCTGCACCGCAGTCATCCGTCCCATCCGCACCGCTGTCATCCGTCCCACCTGTCCGTGCTGACGACGAATGGCCTCAAGATGGAGATGAGATTCCACTAGGAGTGTGTCTGTCTTTGTATCACCACCACATTACGAGATTGCAAAAGGAATTGGAGTCACAGAAGAAGAAATTGAAGAAATTGAAGTCACAGAAGAAGTTGCATGTGAAAGAGAAGAAGCATGCACAAGAGCAATTGAAGTATGCACAAGAGCAATTGAAGGAGTTACGGGATGACATCGGAGCAATTAAAGGAGTTACAACCGGCACCGAAGGCACCGGCACCGAAGGCACCTGGTGGGGACGAGGAGTGGACAAAGATGACAACGATGACAACCACAACTACGTTTACCACTTAAACGTACACGATATGGATACCGAATGTCTCAAAGCTATCCTTGACTACGACTACGAAGATGTTCACACCGATGTCCTTGTGAAGTATGGGGTTGTTACGAACGCCCAATCACATACAACGAATGTCTCACAAACATTGTTAAACGGATTTATCATGTTTGATATCAATAGTGTGCCCTCTCAATCAATCGATACGATGCAATGCATCGATGGCACGGTCCATAGGTACACGCCCGGTCCATCGGATGAATGGAAACATCATTGGATGATTGTGCCCAAACAACCGTATGCATACGAATGAACAACAATACAATTCATCTAAACGAGTGGCAGAAATATTTGCAAGAAGAACACTTCAAGTTGTTTCTGCAATGCCATGGCATGACCGAAGAGTAGTCATATAAAAAGGAGGCATGGGTGCAACTGCATTGTTCCAGTCAAAAGTGTAGTAAAGCATTGAATGAACATTACGGAAACAAGTAAGATTAGTCTAGAGATACAAACATTAATGTTTAACATTTGAATGTTCGTTTTATTTTCTACTACCTATTTGAACAGGTACATCTAACTCATTAATGCTATTCGTGCATAAAATACACCCTTGTAAAAGAATTGACTATCATTGCATTTTAATTTTCTTCTACCAAACGTTTCGACGGTGTTGATGTTCGATTTGATTTTCTTGTAGGCACAACAACAGCAGCGACAGGAGCCACGTAATCCGGATTTGGTATCTTTTTGACGTCATCTTCATAACCCTTCTTCATCATGCCCGTGACATGGCGGTGTTTGAACCAATCGAATGTGTTACGCCACTCGTTCTTTAAATAAACAGCTTCAATTTTGTTTAATTTAAGCTGGGTAACAACAGCTGAATAAACTCCAATGATTGGTGTCCCCGGTTGGAATTCTGGGTCCATGACACGAATTTCGCTCCCCACGTGGAGAACGAGGTTGCCTACCTTCGTCCCTGATGGATGTGGCGTGGTTCTGACGCTTGGCAAAGAAAACCCTGGCACAACAGCAGTAATACCCACTCTTCCTCCACTGGCAATTTTAAATTTGTAATCTTCGTCTGACCAAACAACAGTATGCCAACCATGCACATCGTTGTTTTTGTTGGTGAGTTTGACTTTGACATTGCGCGTCACTTGATTGTCTTTGTCTTTCCAATCCACCAGAACAAAACAACCTTCGTGCATGTTGTTGTGGATTTCTTTGACCGTAGGCATCTGGCGAGACATATGGTGACGGTCGCAAACGATTGTGGGAAGAACAGAAAAAAAAAAGAGTGGCGTGAGGGTGGCAAACGAGGGTGGGGAGAAAAGAAAAAGAAGAGTGAGGGATCGCAGACAACGGTGGAAAGAAAAGAAAAAAGGGTGAGGAGGGGGAGGAACGATGGAACGAGTGGGTGAACGATGGAAATTAGTGGGTGAACGATGCAAGTTCTCTTCACATCGTTCAAATTGGTGTGGGATGGGCAATGGTGGGGGCGAGGGTGGGGGACGAGGGGTGTTGGTGGTGCGGTTGTGGGAGTGGAAAAGAACGGGAATGGAAGTTGGACGATGGTGAGTGAAAACGACGCCCCATCCTCGCCACCCACTCGTTCCATCGTCCCCACACACCGACGAGACGTCTTCAAATCGTTCAAAATGGCGTGGGGCTGGACGTCGGTGGGGGGGGGGCGAGGGTGGGGACGAGGGGTGTGGGTGGTGCGGTTGTGGGAGCGGAAAGAACGGGACGGAGGTCGTACGACGATGGGTGGGGACGACGCCCCATCATCACCACTCACTCACAATCGTCCCCACACACCGACGAGACGTCTTCAAATCGTTCAAAATTGTGTGGGGGTGGACGTCGGTGGGGGGGGG